>Ga0214919_10011623_pt1 | contig 10963 bp, 5 predicted proteins | sample LL1503_MetaG_FD_177994 | JGI IMG/M metagenome (GOLD analysis project Ga0214919, IMG submission 177994) | Freshwater microbial communities from Lake Lanier, Atlanta, Georgia, United States - LL-1503 | ecosystem: Environmental > Aquatic > Freshwater > Lake | place: USA: Georgia | collected 2015-03-15
TCGGCGAAGAAGTCACCGAGGCTGTCATCACGGTGCCTGCTTACTTTAACGACAGCCAACGCCAAGCCACCAAAGATGCCGGCCGTATCGCTGGCTTGGATGTCAAGCGCATCATCAACGAACCCACGGCTGCAGCTTTGGCCTTCGGTTTGGACAAAACCGAAAAAGGGGACCGCAAAATCGCGGTATATGACTTGGGTGGCGGCACGTTTGACGTGTCCATCATCGAGATCGCCGATGTCGATGGCGAAAAACAGTTCGAGGTGCTCTCCACCAACGGCGATACCTTCTTGGGCGGTGAAGACTTCGATCAACGCATCATCGACTTCATCATCACCGAGTTCAAAAAGGAATCCGGTGTTGACCTGTCCAAAGACGTGTTGGCCCTGCAGCGCCTGAAAGAAGCCGCTGAAAAAGCCAAGATCGAACTCTCCTCCTCCACCGGCACCGACATCAACTTGCCTTATGTCACTGCTGACGCCTCAGGTCCTAAACACCTGAACATCAAGCTCAACCGCGCCAAGCTGGAAAGCCTGGTCGATGAGTTGATTGAGCGCACCATCGCACCTTGCCGCACGGCCATCAAAGACGCTGGCGTGTCAGTGGGCGACATCGATGATGTGATTTTGGTCGGCGGTATGACCCGTATGCCCAAGGTGCAAGACAAGGTCAAAGAATTCTTCGGCAAAGACCCCCGACGCGATGTCAACCCTGACGAAGCCGTGGCCGTGGGCGCTGCCATCCAAGGCCAGGTGCTCTCGGGTGACCGCAAAGACGTATTGTTGTTGGACGTCACACCTTTGTCCTTGGGTATTGAAACCTTGGGCGGTGTGATGACCAAGATGATCGCCAAGAACACCACTATTCCAACCAAGTTTGCACAAACCTTCTCCACCGCCGACGACAACCAACCGGCGGTGACCATCAAGGTCTACCAAGGCGAACGTGAAATGGCTTCGGGCAACAAGTCGTTGGGTGAATTCAATTTAGAGGGCATTCCTCCCGCACCACGTGGTACACCCCAAATTGAAGTGTCGTTTGACATCGATGCCAACGGTATTCTCCACGTAGGCGCCAAAGACAAAGCCACTGGCAAGGAAAACAAAATCACCATCAAGGCCAACTCGGGTTTGAGCGAAGCTGAGATACAGCAAATGGTGAAAGACGCCGAACTCAACGCTGCGGAAGACAAGAAGAAACTGGAGATGGTTCAAGCGCGTAACAACGCCGAAGCGTCTGTTCACAGTGTCAAAAAGAGCTTGGTTGACCACGCGGACAAAGTAGAAGCTGGTGACAAAGAAAAAATTGAAGCAGCTGTGAAGGAAGTCGAAGAAGCTTTGAAAGGCGACGACAAAGACCACATCATTGCCAAAACCGAAGCCCTGATGACAGTGGCTCAAAAGCTTGGTGAGATGGTATATGCCGACATGCAAGCGCAACAGCAAGCTGCTGCTGCAGGCGGTGGCGCTGCTGCTGACGCAGGCAAAAAACCCGACGACGACAATGTGGTCGATGCTGAAGTCAAAGAAGTGAAAAAAGGCTGACCCTACTCACCCCTTTGCGCCGCGCATTGCCTGACAAGGCTGCGCGGCGTTGGTACATTCAAAACCCCTAGATACAACCATGGCCACCAAACGCGATTTTTACGAGATATTGGGTGTACCCAAAAACGCCACCGACGACGAAATCAAAAAGTCGTACCGCAAGCTGGCGATGAAATACCACCCTGACCGCAACCAAGGCGATGCGACAGCTGAAGTGAAGTTCAAAGAGGCCAAAGAAGCGTATGAGATGCTTTCTGATGCCGAAAAGCGTGCGGCCTACGACCAATTTGGCCATGCTGGCGTAGACCCCAATATGCGCGGTGGCCCGGGCGGTGCAGGTGGTTTTGGCGGATTCGGTGAATCGTTTGGAGATATCTTTGGTGACATCTTTGGTCAAACACGCAGGCAGCAAGGTACGGGTGGCAAACAGGTCTTTCGCGGCAACGACCTCAGCTATGCCATGGACATCACGCTAGAGGAAGCAGCGTTTGGCAAAGAATCCCAAATTCGCATTCCCAGCTATGAGGATTGCACGACTTGCAGTGGCACTGGGGCCAAGCCTGGCACTTCTGTGAAAACCTGTGGCACATGCCACGGTCAAGGGGTGGTGCAAATGCGCCAAGGCTTTTTCAGTGTGCAACAAACCTGCCCACATTGCCGAGGCAGCGGCAAAACCATTACCGACCCTTGCACCCCATGTCACGGCCAAGGCAAAGTCAAAAAACAAAAAACACTGGAAATCAAAATACCTGCTGGCATTGATGATGGCATGCGTATTCGCAGCAGCGGCAACGGTGAGCCTGGAACCAATGGCGGCCCACCTGGTGACTTATTCATCGAAATTCGATTGCAAAAACACGATGTGTTTCAACGTGATGGTGACGACTTGCATTGCGCAGTACCCATCAGTTTCACCACTGCTGCGCTAGGCGGAGAAATTGCCGTACCTACGTTGGGCGGTGAAGCAGCCATTGATTTACCTGAGGGCACCCAAACAGGCAAGCAATTCCGATTGCGCGGCAAAGGTATCAAGGGTGTGCGCTCCAGTTTTCCCGGCGACTTGTACTGCCACATCACGGTGGAGACACCCGTGAAGCTGTCTGAACACCAACGCAAACTTCTTAAAGACCTTGACGAGTCTTTGAAAAAAGGCGGTGACAAGCACAAACCTTCTGAAGCTGGTTGGGCGGATAAGTTGAAGAACCTGTTCAGCTAAGGTTGACAGTCTTTAAAGCTGCTTTCTCCCCGCTGCCAACATTGCCCTGCATCATTACGTACGGGATGGGGAGCGGCAAATTTGTCAATGCGTGCAACATGTATTCGCGCTTTTCTAACGCCTTGTTTATCCACATCCATTTGAACTGCCCATCCTGTGGTGTTCTCTAAACTGCTGTAGCCATCAAACACAAAGTTGCCCAAGCTGTAAATAATCGGTCGACCTTTGTAAAACTCGGTGTTTTGGGTCACATGCGGGTGACCACCTACCACCGCATCTGCACCTGCATCAATCATCAATCTCGCCAAACGTTGTTGGCGGGTAGTCGCATAAGGCTCATCCTCAACGCCCCAATGCATAAAAGGAATCACCACATCGGCATGGTGAACTTTTCTCGCTGCTTTAATGTCTGAAATCACATGTTCGTCGTCACTCCATGCTGAGCCAGGCCTGTCCACATCAGCCTCAAAGCTTCGAGGGAAAAATTCGTTGTAACCCAGCACAGCAATGGTCAAACCTTGGCGATGAAATAACAATGGAGCATGGGCTTGCTGTAAATCCCGACCACCACCAAAAAATGGAATGTTGGCTTGTGTCAGATAATCCAGCATCTGCACGAATGCAGCAGGGCCGAAGTCGCCTGTATGGTTGTTGGCTAAAGAAACGGCATCGAAGTGCTTCTGAATCAAAGGCAGTACCCTAGGATGGGCTCGGAATGTAAAGGGTTTATCTTCAGCTTTACCAATAGTGGTAACCACGCATTCCAAGTTGCCGATGCGAATATCGCTTTGGTCAAGTACCGAAGCAAAAGATGCCAAAGGATTGTGGCCATGTTGAATGCGCTTACCTGGCAAGCCAGCTAACATAACATCACCGACGAAAACCAAAGCCACATTGGCGCTTTGTGCATGAATATTGCCTGCACATACCAATGAGAACAAAAATAATGCATACAACAATCTCACGGTATTCCTGCTAAACCACAATCGTAGATAAATTCTCGTCCGTAATCAGGCGAATACAGTTGCTGACGACCTGTGAGGCTGTTGCCATGAATAAAGGGCGGTAAATATGTTGCTTGCTGCAAAATAATGGCTTCCGGTCCTGATCGATAGGAAACGGAAATCTTGATGTATTCCATCTGCCCATCACCTTTGCTGACAATGGCCTTGAATCTGAAACGTTCAAAGTCGATAGGCTGACCCAGATAGGGTTGAGAGGTGGTTGAAAAAAACAAGTGATGGTCCTTGCCTTGGGTAAAAACTTGGCAACTTAACTGCGGACCAGAGGCCCAACTGTTCATCATTGACAGCGCCCAAACATTGGCAATGCATGAAAGCTTGCATCGATACAGGCGATTTGTTTTAAATAACAACGTTACACCACATTGATGGCAGCAACTTCTTTCATGCGCATTTGCACATGCGCCATGGACTCTTGGATTTGATCAATAAGAATAAGGCAGACATCACCAGGTTGAAGTTTTTCCAACGCACGGTCAATGGCTTTGAACTCGCCATACACGTCTTCAATATTTGTGACACGGGTTGCGCCTTGTAAACCCTCACGAAGCAATGCAATCACCTCACCATCCGAACGCCCTCGCTGGCATGCGTCTTCGAAAAGAATGGCATCGTCAAAAGCATGTCCAATGTTGCGGGTCAAGGCGCGTAAATCTTCGTCTCGCCTGTCACCTGTTCCGCATATCACTACACTGCGGCGATTGGCAGGAAAGATATTGACAGCTTCCACGATAGCCTTGACCGCATCTGCGTTGTGACCAAAATCTACAATTACTTTGGCCTGTTTGTAATCAAACACATTGAAGCGTCCAGGCACGCTTTGGGCATCACTGACAAAGTGGCTTAAGGCTTCGCACATCCCCTCAAAACTCAGTTTCAAAGCCCAACCTGCGGCAATTGCAGCCATGACATTGGCGACTTGAAATTTCAATGCGCCGTTATGGGTAATAGGAATTTGCGACAAGGGAATACGCATTTGAAATTTACCCTCTGCAGCAACAATATGACCTTCCTCGACAAACAGCACACGCTTACCCTGGGCGCGGTGAGTAGCCAGTGCGGGCGCTTTGGCGTCATGTGCAAAAAAGGTCACTGCACTGGGGCATTTGGCCGCCATGGCAACGACCAAAGGGTCATCTGCATTCAAGACGGCCATACCGGAAGGGTCTACATTGCGCACGATGACACGTTTTAAAACAGCCAAATCTTCAACAGTAGAGATGTAGTTCAATCCAAGGTGGTCGCCGTTGCCAATATTGGTAACAACCGCGACCTGACAACGGTCAAACGCCAAACCTTCTCGCAACATGCCGCCGCGTGCAGTCTCTAAAACCGCCGCATCCACATTGGGATGCATCAAAACGCGCAGTGCGCTTTGGGGGCCAGCACAGTCGCCCGAATCGAACTGGTAGCCATTGGCATACACGCCATCGGTGTTGGCAATACCCATGCGAAAACCACTGGAAGCGAGCAAATGGGCAACCAGGCGCACGGTGGTGGTCTTGCCGTTGGTCCCTGTAACAGCGACCACCGGAATACGACCGTTTTCGCCCTCGGGAAACATTTGGTCGATAACGGCCTTGCCCACATCGCGACCTTTACCAAAAGAGGGGCTTAGGTGCATGCGCAGACCAGGGGCTGCATTGACTTCAATGATGCCGCCATTTTGTTCCTCAAGAGGACGCAATATGGTCTCGCAAACAATGTCGACACCGCAAATGTCTAAGCCCACCATTTGAGCCGCCAAAATAGCGCTGGCAGCAACTTCGGGATGCACATCGTCGGTGACATCTGTGGCAGAACCACCTGTGGATAAATTGGCGTTGTTGCGCATGATGACGCGCATACCTTTGGGTGGCACGCTGGTATCGTCAAGGTTTTGCTCTTTCAAGCAAGACATCGCCACTTCATCGATGCGAATACGCGTAAGTGGATATGAATGCCCCTCACCTCGCAAAGGATCTGCATTGACGATGTCAACCAATTGACGAACAGTGTGTTTGCCGTCTCCCACAACCAGTGCGGGCTCACGGCGCGCAGCAGCAACCAATTTGTCACCAATGACCAGCAATCGGTAGTCGCTACCAGGTAAATAACGCTCGACCATGATGTCTTCACGGTAGCGCAAGGCAATTTTGAAAGCGGTCTCAAGCTCGGTACGGGTTTTGACATTGACGGCAACGCCTTTGCCTTGGTTACCGTCTTGGGGTTTAACGACTACCGGTAGGCCAATTTCTTGAGCCACCGCCCATGCGTCATCCACATCTTTGACCGGACGTCCTTCGGGGACGGGCAAGCCGGCCATGCGAAAAAGCTTTTTGGTCAACTCTTTGTCTTGCGCAATAGACTCGGCAATGGCGCTGCTTGCATCGGTTTCTGCCGCTTGAATGCGACGCTGCTTACTGCCCCAGCCCAACTGCACCAAGCTTCCTTCTGTCAAACGGATATGGGGAATGTTTCTGGCCAAACCCGCATTAACGATGGATGCCGTAGAGGGGCCCAAGCGCAAGTCTTCATCGACTTCACGCAACTCTGCCACCGCTTGGGCTAAAGGAAAATCAGTGTTCTCCAGGGCAGCTTGCAGCAACTGCTGTGCATAGCGAATGGCCAAACGCCCTACTTGTTCGACGGTGTACTGAACCACCACCTGGTAAAGCCCCTCTTTGGGTGTGGCCGTGGTTCGGCTGAAAGTAACCGGACAGCCTGCTTCAATTTGCAAGGAAAGCGTGGCTTCCTCTAAAGCATGGGCAAAGGTGTAAACAGATTCCGACGAACTGTTATAGATGCTGTAAATAGAGGGGAAAAGGTGGCGCAGGCGTTGCGCAAAATCAGGAACACTGACGCGTAAATCGATGTTGGTTTGGGTATCACACTGCACCAAAGCTTCGATGGAAGTGTGTTTAGACCAAAGGTTGGGCCCACGCAATGCCCTGGTACGGGTGACTTCTATCACTGAGCTTTCCCCTTGGAAGAAACAGATGAGGTTGTACTTTTTTGGGAATAGCTCTTCAAACCAGCCCGAATGAGATCAGGAGAAATATCCAAGCAATTGGCAACCGCGACTGCAGCACACAGAGAAGATAAACTGATACCGACTTGGTTGATTAGCAACTGAATAGGTTCAGCATCGGTTCGTAACATGCTCACCTCTTTTGCACCATGGGCACAGAAAATTTGATTTTCACGCCAGTAAACAACGCGTTGCTTTTTTTCACGCGCTGCTGTGATAACTGGGTTGTTATCTGTATGGCTGTAAAAGCAAACATCGCCATCACTGAGTTCTTCAAACGACACAGCAACTTCATCGCATGCATTGAGAACCGCAACACCCTCGGGCAGCACCACATCAATCTGGTTACGCATGACGTTTCGCATTTGCTCAGGTGTACGGATATCGTGGACCTCTAACCCAACAGGCTCTGGCACGCCAGTGACCACACCCACCAAGCAACGGTCATAGGCCAGACCTTCATCCATTAACTGCATGCCTGAACTTTCAAACACAGCAGCATCTAACACCCGGTTAATAAGCAAACGCTGACCCAGTTCGAAAGAACGTGCATCTTTGTGAACAACACGCCGTTGGTCGAGGAACAAACCATCGGCACACGCCAAACCAGTGTGCTTGCCACTGAGTTCGAGCAACCAAGCAATGAGTTTGGACAATTCGGTGTTTTGGTGGTTACCCATCACACCCACAATGGGTATACGACCTGAGTCAGACGCACTAAACAACTGATCCACAATGGCTTGTCCCACAGGTCGAGGTTGTCCCACCACAGGTTTCAAATGCATCAACAAGCCAGGTCCTGCATTGACCTCTACCACTGCGCCACCCACCTCTAAAAGGGGACGGGAAACATCGGGTGTTACCAAATCGATACCCGCGATATCCAAACCCACCACTTTGGCAGCAAGCACAGCCATGTCGGCAACTTTGGGGTGTACATCATCAGTGACATCGTTGGCCATATTGCCAGTGCGCTGAACAACGATCACTTGGTGTTTGTTGGGAACACTGTGTATTTCAAAGCCTTGTTTTTGAATTTCCAAAACAATATTGCCTTGCTCTGAAAGAATGATTTTTTCCAGCGGAAATTCTTCTTCCAAGCCACGACGTGGGTCTGTGTTGACTTGACTTTCAATCAGTTGCTCAACTGTAGAAACACCATCCCCCACAATTTGAACTGTTTCGCCACGCGAGGCAGCCACAACCTTGTCACCGACCACCAACAAACGGTGCTCCTCGCCCACAATGAATTGCTCCACAATGACTTCGTTGTTTTCTTCTTCACGTAAAGCAATATCAAACGCAGTGTGAATTTCTGCTTCGGTTTTTAAATCAAGAGATACCCCACGACCATGATTGGCATCAATGGGTTTGACAACCACCGGCAAGCCTATGTCTTGCGCCACCGACCAAGCATCTTCGGCAGTGGTGACCGTACGGCCTTTGGGTACGGGGACACCGCACTGGGTCAAAAGGCGCTTGGTCAGGTCTTTGTCACTGGAGATGTGCTCAGCGATTGCACTGGTTTTATCAGTTTCAGCTGTCCAAATTCGGCGCTGCCTAGAGCCATAGCCAAGTTGCACCAAATTGCCAGTGGTCAATCGAATAGAGGGAATACGCCTTTCGGTGGCAGCATCCACGATACAAGCGGTGCTGGGACCTAAACACAAGCGATCGACCATGTCCTTGAGTTTTTTCACCGTTGCTTTGGTATCAAAAGGTGTGTTGTTGATAGCAGCCATCACCAGATTACGTGCATCGACCAAACTTTCTAACCCGATTGCTTCTTGCCTGGCGCGAAACACCACTTTGTAAACACCGCTGGTGCTGGTTTCACGGGCTTTACCAAAACTGACCTGCATGCCAGCCAGTGTTTGCAATTCAATCGCCACATGCTCAATGATGTGCGCTGGCCACGTGCCGTCACGCAAACGCCAAACAAAACCGCCTACCTCGCCCACACTGCATTGGTGCTGGTACAAACTGGGTAACCATTCAATCAATCGGTCAACAAAACCAGGGATGGTGTTGGATGGAAATTTTTCCAACTCACCAATATCCAACCAGGCCTCGACGGCAGAGCGGTAAGTCCAAAAATTGGGGCCACGCAAAAAACGCTGTTGAAGAATTTGAATATCGTCAAATGTCATAATCGTGGCTTTGTAGTTATTTAGCGTTTATTTTTAGAAAATCGGAATGACCGACCAAAGTTTTTTGCAGGAAGCGAATGGCTTGTCACAAGTTTGGCGGGCCAGAGTGCATGAAAAAATTCCTGCACTCACTAACGTGCTGGGATGGTTAGAGGTTGACCTCGATCAACGATTATATTTCGCAAAATCCTTGCTGCTGCTGACCTCTAACAGCTTGTATGCCTTGGAGGAAGGGCCTGGATCGCAGTGGTTTATACGCCATTGGACATTAACCCCTGATCTACAAATGCGCTTAAAAGACTACGCAGGTGTGGGCACACTGGAACTGCACACTACCTCTGAAAGTATTGCAAGTTGGCGCTTCACATTAGGCTTGAACGAACAAGCCCAAGCATTCTTAGACATCTTTTCTGGCTTGTTGCTTAGCTCACCACACGTGCCAGAAAGGCGGAATGAGCATGCCCTGTTCAACAAAGATTCACCTCCTGAAAAAACCACTCAACCCTTGCAAGGCAACTGGGGACTGTTTCGTCTATGGCGTTTTGCCAAACCTTATAAAGGTCAGTTGTTTTTAGGGTTCGTATTGACTTTGGCATCCACAGCCGCCACTTTGGTACCCCCTTACTTGACCATGCCCTTGATGGATGATGTGCTGATCCCCTTTCAAAATGGACAGCAAATTGATATTCATTTGGTGACGCTTTACCTTGTGGGATTGCTGGCAGCATCCATCGTTGCTTGGGGGTTGGGCTGGTACAAAACCTATGTACTCGCTCTGGCCTCTGAGCGTATTGGCGCAGACCTTCGCTCTACGGCATATGAACATCTGTTGCGACTGTCCCTAGAGTATTTTGGTGGTCGTCGAACCGGTGATTTGATGACCCGCATCGGTAGCGAAACCGACCGCCTATGCATATTCCTGTCTGTGCATTTTCTGGATTTCGCCACCGATGTACTCATGATTGTGATGACGGCGGTGATTTTGTTCAGTATCGACCCGTGGTTGGCCTGCGCCACTTTGCTTCCTTTGCCTTTCATCGGTTGGTTGATTCAAAACGTTAGAGACAGGCTGCGCACGGGATTTGAAAAAATAGACCGCGTTTGGTCGGAGTTGACCAATGTCTTGGCTGACACCATTCCAGGTATTCGGGTAGTCAAGGCGTTTGCCCAAGAGCAGCGTGAAGCCTCGCGTTTTCGCTTGGCAAACAAACACAATTTGGCAGTGAATGACCGGGTGAATTTTTTGTGGTCGCTGTTCTCACCAACGGTCACATTGGTTACCGAGGTAGGGCTTTTGGTGGTCTGGGCCTTTGGTATTTGGCAAGTAGCCCACCACAGTGTCACGGTAGGTGTGCTCAGTGCTTTTTTGGCTTACAGCAGCCGTTTTTACGCACGTCTCGATTCCATGAGCCGCATTGTGTCGCATACCCAAAAAGCCATTGCAGGTACCAAACGCATTTTTGAAATTTTGGACCATGTCTCCAGCGTGCCTGAGCCAGTTAACCCACAACCCATGCCCAAAATCCAAGGGCACATACAGATTGACGATATCGGTTTTCGCTATGGCAACCGCGCTGTTATTCGAGGCTTAAGTTTGGATATTGCTCCCGGGGAAATGATTGGCTTGGTCGGGCAAAGCGGTTCAGGAAAAAGCACCATGGTGAACTTGATTTGCCGCTTCTACGACGTTAGTGAAGGTGCGATTCGCATAGATGGAACCGACATTCGTGATTTACGGGTTAGCGACTACCGACAGCACATTGGTTTGGTTTTACAAGAGCCTTTTTTGTTTTTTGGCACGATTGCAGACAACATCGCCTATGGCAAGCCCCAAGCCACGCGAAGCGAGATTGTGGCTGCAGCCCGAGCAGCCCATGCACATGAGTTTATTCTGCGATTACCCCAAGGCTATGACTCTTTGGTGGGGGAACGAGGTCAAGCTTTATCGGGTGGAGAACGTCAGCGCATATCCATTGCCAGGGCGTTGTTGATTGACCCACGCATACTCATCATGGATGAGG
>Ga0214919_10011624_pt1 | contig 10963 bp, 10 predicted proteins | sample LL1503_MetaG_FD_177994 | JGI IMG/M metagenome (GOLD analysis project Ga0214919, IMG submission 177994) | Freshwater microbial communities from Lake Lanier, Atlanta, Georgia, United States - LL-1503 | ecosystem: Environmental > Aquatic > Freshwater > Lake | place: USA: Georgia | collected...
ATTTTTTCATCATTTTATCATTTTTCAATTCAGCTATATAAAACCATAATTTTTTACGTTGTAAAACTATTTCACGATTTTTCGGTTCATTTTCAAATTCAACTAGTTTATGAATAATTTTTATTTTATTTTCCTTTTTCAACTTATTGGACTTTACAATATTGTAGTATTCACAAATAAGCAAAAGCTGTTGAATAGTAAAATTCATATCATAATGATAATATTGTGGATATAATTCATATTCATACATTTCTGTTTCATTAAAGTTATATTCAATGGATTTTGTATTTTCACTTTCATTTGTATTTTCATTAACATTAAAATTTTCATTATATAATTCATCCATAAACAAATCAATATCCAAATTATCGGTTGATGTTTCATTTTCAATTAAAGTAAAATAGACATTTTCAAAATTATCGCTACTATTACTATTACTATTATTTATATTCATCATTTAAAGTATAGAGTATAATATAAAGTATAATAAATAATTTTTATTATACTTTAAAATTATTTGTTATAAAATTGAATTGGTTTGTGACTAAACAAATAATTTATAAAAACATCTTTATAATGAATAAATCCATTCAAAAACAACCTACAAACGATATTATAGAGGATTTAAAAGAAAAACTATTATTAAAAAAAATACATTTACTTCTTCCTAATGATTTAATCAAAATTATTTATGAATACTTGAATGGTAAAGCCAAATTTATTTGTTACCGAAAATACACTTTTCTAGAAAAAAATATAAAACAAGATTATTATAAAGGATATGATTGTTGGAATTTTATTAAAAATATAGTTGATTCTATGAATGATAAACAATTTTTAGCTTTTATTTTACAAGGACCAGTTAAGAACTATCCATTGATTATTGAAAAACTTTGGTTTTCATCTAGACTTACAAATACTCTTTTTGATGGTGAAACATTAATTCATTTATGGTATAAAGAAAAAACTGATGAAAAATACAAAAAATTAAATTTAAAAGACTCTGAAACTATTGATTATAAAATAAGGGAAAGAATAATTTATTCTATTTATAATTATCTTTTACGTAGTATAAATAAATTTGAAAAACAAAAAAATATTCAAAAAGATTCTTGCGTGAACAAATATAATAAAAATAATAATAATGTTTTTACTTTAATTGATGATAGTTTTAAATTATACAAATCACTTGAATATATACATATAAAAAGTAAAACTATTCTAACTAATGTAAAAATATAATACATATATAATGATTGAATATCGACATTAAATATACATTGAATATCGACATTAAATATACATTGAATATCGACATTAAATATACATTGAATATCGACATTAAATATACATTGAATATCGACATTAAATATCCATTAAATCCATAAACTTAAAAATGGACTTATTTGATAAACTTTCATAATTTTTAGATTTGCTATTAGCAAATTTATTAATTAATTCAATAATAGTCATATTATCTACAACAATAGTATTAAATTCTTCCACAATATCTTTTCTATACAAAATAGCAATATTTTCCACAATTTCATCCACTTCATTTTTTTTATTTTCAATGGTAGTAAAAGCGTAAATTTGTTGAAATAAAGAAACCATCAAATTATTAACAACTTCTCTTGAAATAATAGAATTTAACATTAAATTAATAAAGAAAGCACTAATTGACTTTCTACTCTCATTTATTTTATTTATTTTACAAAATTTATCATAATTTTCATTAGCATCTACATATTCAATATTAGTAAATAGTTCCATAAAGGTATTCAAACTATTCTCAAAAAGTGTTCTCATTACATCATATTTATTAATTAATTCACTATACAAGTCAGCATAAACTTTGGAATAAAAACGATTATTAGAAGCAATTTCAAAAATAGTTTCCCCAATTTTTGTAATTTCTCCATTTTCAACAGCTTCATCTTCTATTAATGCATCTAAAAGCTCAATTATTTTATTTTTTAGTTCTATAAAATTCTTGTCTGTCATTTTATTCAAATAAGAACGAATTAAATCTATCTGAACATCAATTCCAACCTTTTGTTCTATTTTAGTAGTTTGAAAAGATCGAATAGAATCCCAATCTTCTTCCATATTTTTTAAATTCTTTTTCTTTTTTAAATTCAACATATTTATATCTTTAATATCTCTTTTTTGAAAAGTCGGAGTTTTGATATAAGTTGGAGAACCAACTTGGTGTGCTAAACTTTTAATTAAGTCAAGAGTTTCCTCTGGTAAACTGAAATCAAAACTATTGAAAGTTATATTAGCAAAATCTTGTAAATTATATCTAGTAATTTGAGTCGCCATTGCTTTATATACTATAGTAAATGATAATATTCATTTATATCAATTTTTTTAAAAATATAATAAATAAATAAACTTAAATAGTTATTTACTATTATATTATAATGTTTAAAAGCACTAGCAGTATAGAAGAAGAAGATATAATAGAAAAAGAAGAATATGATTCTTCTTTTGAAATAAATACTTGGGACGAATTAGATCTTAATGTAGATTTATTAAGAGGTATTTATTCTTATGGTTTTGAAAAACCTAGTCCAATTCAATGTAAGGCAATAAAACCAATTATTTTAGGAAAAGATATTATAGCTCAAGCTCAATCTGGAACTGGTAAAACAGCCGCATTTACAATCGGTGCTTTATCTGTTGTAGACCTAGATAGTAATGATACACAAGTTCTTATATTATCCCCAACGAGAGAATTATCTACACAAACAGCAAGCGTTGTATCGAATATTGGTAGTATGATGAATGGGTTACGTATTCAAACCTTATTTGGCGGAACCACTTATTTAGAAGATGATTTTGATTCTCATTTCAAAAAAACGAATCCTCATGTCATTGCTGGATGTCCAGGACGTGTTTATGATATGATTCGAAGAGAAAAGATTAATTCAAGTAAAATAAAATTAGTTATTTTAGATGAAGCTGATGAACTATTATCTTTTGGATTTAAAGAACAAATTTACAATATTTTTCAAAGTTTCAGTAGTGATATACAGGTTGCTTTATTTACAGCAACATTACCTAACTCGATTGATTCTGTAGTGAAAAAAATCATGCGTAATCCTGTTAAAATATTTGTGAAAGCAGAACGTTTGACATTGGAGGGTATTTCTCAGTATTTCGTTGCTGTAGAAGACGATAAACAGAAATATGCTACTTTGAAAGATTTATATTCTTATATATCCATGTCTCAATGTATTATTTATTGTAATAGTGTTAAAAGAGTATCGGATTTATATAGTGCTATGCATGAAGATGGGTTTCCAGTTTGTTGTATTCATAGTAATATGAATAAAGAAGAACGAAATAATTCGTTTAATGAATTTAAAATCGGAAAATATCGTGTACTTATTTCTTCCAATGTAACTTCACGTGGTATTGATATTCAGCAAGTTAGTACAGTCATTAATTTTGATATTCCAAAGTGTGTTCATAATTATATTCATCGCATTGGTAGAAGTGGTAGATGGGGAAGAAAAGGAGTAGGAATTAATTTTATTACCAGGAGAGATGTGGGTAAATTGAAGGAAATAGAGCAACATTATTCTTGTCAAATTAATGAATTGCCTTCTAGTTTTGATAATTTATGTAAGTAAATCTACTTTTGAGAAAAGTAGAGCAAAAAACATGAAATATATTATTTTATTTCATGTTTTATTAAGCTAAAGATTTTGCTCCACTTTTTCTAAAAGTGGAATTCGTAAAACTACTTCCAAAATAATCTATTTTTTATATAATATGACTGATAATGATAATCTTGACAACATTAATGAACATTTCAAGTTACCAATTTTCTACAATAAAGAAAAAATGTCATTAAAAAACAATATCATCCAAGATTTAGAATTAGTAGAAACACTGGATGTTTCCAATAACTGCCTGTATAATTATATATTTAATACGAAAGACGAGGATAAAAAATCGCTTTTTACAGAAAAAATAAATAAACAAGTTTCTAACTACTACACAACAGACACTACTTTTTTAAAAGAAACACAACAAGTTCTGAAAAATTATAAAAAAATGAATAATGAATCTGAAAATCTAGATCTAGATAAAAAAACGCAAATATCTATTTCACCAGAAAAAATCATAGAAATATGGAAAGAAATCAAAGATGATACAGGATTTAAAGAGAGATATCATTATATTGATTGGTCCATGTGGGAAAGTTTCAATACATCCGAAAGTTTTCTTCAAATTCTAAGTGTTTATACCATGACTTCTCCAGTATTATCACTTCTTACTCCACTTATTATTTTAATTATTCCATTTTTTATTATAAAACTAAAAGGTCTTCCATTAACAGTATCTGAATATATTGTAATTATAAAACAAGTTGTTTCGAATCATGCTATAGGGAAAATAGGTGAGTTATTTACCAATAATATTTCAAGAGAACAAAAGACTTATATTATCATTTCCGTAGGATTTTATATCTTTTCCATTTATCAAAATATTTTAACATGTATTCGATTTCATAATAATATGACTAAAATACATAATTATCTTGACACCATAAATCATTATTTAGATCAAACTATATCAAAAATGAATCATTTACAAAGTTATACTAATAATTTAACTACCTATTATGAATTTAATCAAACATTAAAAGAAAATATCGAGACACTAGATAACTATCGCAAAAAAATAGCCAATGTAGGAAAATACAAAGTAAGTATTACTAAAATAATGGAAATAGGAATCATTTTAAAAAACTTTTATGACTTTTATGATAATAAAAGTCTTCATAATGCCTTTCTTTATTCTTTTGGATTTAATGGTTTCTATCAATGTATAGAAGGATTAGTAGAAAATATTCATTTAGGAAAAATGAGTTATATTCAATATACGAAAAAGAAAGGAAAGAATGTCTTTAAGAAGAGTTACTACACACCTTTAATGGATTCAACACCAATAAAAAATGATGTAACCTTAAAAGAAAATATGATTATTACTGGACCGAATGCTTCAGGAAAAACAACTGTTTTAAAAACAACACTTATTAATATTATTTTATCACAGCAATTTGGATGTGGTTTTTATAAATCAGGAAAGTTATATCCATATAAATATATTCATTGTTATTTGAATATTCCAGATACTTCAGGGAGAGATAGTTTATTTCAAAGTGAAGTAAGAAGATGTAAAGAAATAATTAGTACAATAACAGAAAATTCAGAAGAAACTCATTTTTGTTTATTTGATGAATTATATTCCGGGACAAATCCAGAAGAAGCCGTTTCTAGTTCTACAGCATTCATGGAATATTTGGTTAAATTTAAAAATGTATTTTGTATGTTAACTACACACTTTACCAAAGTTTGTTATAACTTGGATACTAATGCCAAGATAAAAAACTTTCACATGGATGTTTCTAAAGGAAACAATGGATCTAAATCAGATTTTTTAAAATATAATTATCTTTTGAAACTGGGAATTTCAGAAGTGAAAGGTGGTATAAAAGTATTGTATGATATGGAATATCCAGAAGAAATTATGGATAGTATCAAAAAAGATGACTTACAAAAAAATAAATTAAGAAAATTCGTTAGTTAAAAAATATAAATATATTTTCTTTTTGTAAGAATGGCATTAGCAGACATATTTAACCCCACATTTTTTTTAGTTTTAGGAGTTGTAGTATTACTTATGGGTTTACTAGTAATTTATTATGAAACAAAGTTTAGAGATCAAAATCATAAAATAACATCTATGTTAAGTTTAGTTTCAGCAATGGCAGAGGAGTTAAATGTAGTAAGAGGAAGACTTCAAATGACTTTAGGTACTCAACCTTTTATTCCATTGAATCCTATAAATAATTTTATACCCATGAATAATTTTACACCTATGAATACTATGAATAATCTAAATAATAATCCACTAATTAATGTTTCCGACGATGAGGAAGAAGATGAAGAAGATGATGAAGAAGACGATGATGATGAAGAAGATGATGATGAAGATGATGGTGAGGAGGATGATGTAGATGATGATGAAGAAGAACCAAAAATAAACTTTAATAAAGTGTTTCAGTTAAGCGAAAATGAGGTTATCAACATAAGTGAAAATGATTCCAAAATATTAAATTTTAATGGTATCAATGAGTTGGAAGATTTAGAAGATATAAGTGATGACGAAATCGATGGTAATGATAGTGATTTAGATGATTTTGGAGATTTAGAGGAAGTTGTTGATATAAAAAATGATAATGAAAATGATTTAGAAGAAATGAGTAACTTAAATAATGAAGACAAAACTTTATTTCCAGAGGATTTATTAAAAACTATTCACATTTCTTCTAATTTAGACGAAGATGATCAAAAAAACATGAATACATCTGATTATAAAAAAATGTCATTGAATAAGCTAAGGAATGTTGTTGTTGAAAAGGGTCTTGTTACAGATTCATCTAAAATGAAAAAACCAGAATTGTTGAAACTTCTTGGAATAGAGTAAGTACTTTTTTATGAAAATTATTATAGTATAAAAAATATTATAGTATAAAAAATATTATAGTATAAAAAATATTATAATATTTAAATATATAATGTCTTGGGCTACCTGTTTTAGTGGCAGTAATAATATTCATTTTAATTATCCACCAATTATGGCAGATGGTCGTAACTATTCTAGTTGGCAACCAGAAGCAGCAGTAAATCAAAGTATACAACAAAAAGAAGGAATTCAATCTAACTGGCAATATAGACAATACATGCAGAAAAATGGACTTCAAATTATGAAATATAATTCTCAAGAAGCATGTATTGATTTAGGATTACCTTGTCATCAACAAACAGATAATACGCCATCCTCAAATGTTCCACATAGATATAAATCAACATTCGACACAAATAATCCAGGTTACGGATACTGTAACAGTGATTTAAAAAATCCATATTTATCGAGGGAACAATTAAATGCTAGAATGATTTCACCTAGTATTGTTGTACCAAATAATTCAAATAATGAACTGAATTAAACTTGAACTTTCATGAATTTTAATTACCTACATTTTTTGAAATAAAATATAATAGTTTTGACATATATTGTAAATGACAATTTTTTTTTAAATAATTATTACAAAACTCATTAGCATTTTTAATAATTCTTTTACAATCATTTAATGAAATTGTATTTATAATTTTTTCAATTTCATCATCATTATCAAATTCAACAAAATGCTCATTTTTATTCATAAAGTCATAATACCAACATTTATGAGTTGATTTTTTTTTTAGACAAAGTGAATTACTATTAAAAATCCAAGGAATTCTATCCAATGTGCAAGTATTACCATCTACATTTATAATGTATTTATATTCTAGTTGTTTTGATATAGGAATATGTAAACTACTAAATAATCTATAATTAGGATATTCATAATGAATATCGCTCATATTTATTTGACAGAAATTACTAATGTAACATTTAATATTGTTATTATTTTTAAAATTGTCACATAAATTTAATCTTTCATTCACTCTAGGATTTACACTACCAGTAGATGAACCAACAAAAATAGCCTTATTTAGTTTAGATTCAAAAGACATGTTATCTTTTGTATCCAAATTTCCATTATAATCTAACATAGAATAATAATCAGGTATAAGGATATTTTGTTGTTTTGAATTAGGGGTTGAAAAAACCATTATACCTAAATTATTATGATATATGTCATGAAGGCCAACATTAATTACTAAGTTTATGTTTCTATGTAATAAAATTTTACAAGAGTCACTTAAAAATTTTACAACCTCGTTTTGACGAGATATCAAAAATTCTGTTTTTGTTGGTTTTGTTAAGTGAACATTACTGTTTATAATACTTATTTCAATTATGTCATCTTCATTTGCTAAATTATTGACTATTTTTTTTTTTGATTCATATAAAGCTTTTTTTTCTATATTATCCATTATTATATTATTATATTATTAAACAATATAATACTACATGTAAAAATATAATAATGCGTAAATAATAATGTAAATAATAATGTAAATAATAATATAATAATAAATTTAATAATTTACTATTATAGAAAATGAAAGTTTTAAGCATAGATGTTGGAATTAAAAATTTAGCTTATTGTCTTTTTGAAAAACCAGAAAATTCACAGCATTTTACTATTAAAAAGTGGGATAGTATAAATGTATCGGAAACAAATAGTGCTAAATGTGGGTTTATAGAAAAAAATAGTAGTAATAATAACAATACTGTTATATGTAATAAACCAGCAAAATATTTAAAAGATAATAAATGCTTCTGTTTAAAACATTCAAAAAAACAATGTTATCAAATTCCAACATCCGAATTAAAAACAACTTTTATAAATAAACAAAAAATACAAAAATTATTTGAATTAGCGGATAAATATAAAATTCCTTATCCAAAACCAACAAAAAAACCTGAACTAATTCAAATTATTCATGAATATATAAATAAAACATGTTTTGAACATGTAACTTCTACCAATGCATCGAAAGTAGATTTGGTAACTATTGGTGAAAATATAAAAGCTAAATTTAATACTATTTTTGAAGAAGAAGATATGATAGAACATATTATTATTGAAAACCAAATTAGTCCTATTGCTAATCGTATGAAAACAATTCAGGGACTAATAACTCAATATTTTATTATGAAAGGAAATTATGAAAATATTGAATTTATTTCTGCAGCGAATAAATTAAAGGATTTGGATACAAAAGAAAAAGATAAAGATAAAGAAAAAGACAAAGATTCAGAAACCAATGATAACCATTGTAGTAGTAATACTTACAACTTGCGAAAAAAACAAGGCATCACAAAATGTTTAGAACTGATTACCAATGATCATAAATATAATCATATGTTGGAGTATTTTAATAGTCATTCAAAAAAAGATGATTTAGCCGATTCTTTTTTACAAGGTATTTGGTTTATTAATCATAAAATTGTATAAAATACTATTTACAATAAAATTATAATAAATATAATAACGTATTTCATTTAAATATGTATGTAAATGTTCCAGTATCTATAGGTGAACTATGGGATAAATATACCATTTTACTTATAAAAAAGGAAAAAATAAAGGATGAAAAAAAAAGAATTCATGTTTTAAATGAAATAGAATATTTAACCAGTTTCATGAACGGTTATACATATCAAAATAATAATTTATTTTTAAATTTACAAAAAGTTAATTTAGAATTATGGGATATTGAAGACAAGTTAAGAATAAAAGAAAAAGAAAATATATTTGATGAAGAATTTATAGAATTAGCTAGAGCTGTTTATTATACAAATGATAAAAGAGCTGAAATAAAAAAGGAAATAAATATTTTATTTAATTCGCAAATTCATGAAGTAAAAGATTATGTTGATTATAAAAAATAAGTGTAAATACAAGAATAAAAGGCATTTTATAAAATTAATTACCATAAACAATATAATTTTTGGTACTTTCATAAATAATATTAAACACATTTTTCTTTTCTTGGCAAATATCACAATAAACCATACTTAATAAAATGCGTCTTTCATTATCATCTATTTCAGAAGATTTATGTAAAATTTCAGAACCTTTAAAGATAACCAGACTATTTTCCTTCATTTTCAAGTCATAAACATTACCTTCATAATTATATTGAAATATATTTTGCGATAACCCACCATCTTTAGCTGCATTCTCATTAACAATGGTTAATAAAACCACATATCTATCTCCGTAATAATTAGAATAATCATAATGCCAATTAATATGATCTCCTTTTTTAGAATAAATTAATAAGGAACACGCATTTGGATCTCCTAATGATATTCTTTGAACTGGTTTTTGAATTACTTTACTTAAAAAATCTAATATATGATTTGAATAATACATTTCTAATAAACCTTTATAATCTGAATCATGAAGATTTTGAAAATTAACTCCAGATGCTTTTCTTATTAAAAAATCACGTGATTCAAAATCCTTATCATCAAATTGTTTTTTTATTACATTAAAATAATCTTTGGAAAGAAAATCATTGACAATAATCACATTATTTTCATAATTTACTTTATATTTTGGATTTACTATTTTCGAATATATTTCTTGATTTACACTCAAATTTTTCTGAATTTTGCCCAGATGTTTTTGAACAGTCGTATTTTTTTCATTTAAATAAAAAATAATAATCACAGTTAAAATAATAATTAATAAAATAGTAATAACAAATAAATATTTATTCATATTTTTTATAATATTTTTGAAATAAATTGTATTTTTCAACATATAATAAATACTTATTTTTATTTTTTACCATATTTTTATTTTTTACATAATATTATTTTTACAAGATAATATTATTATGTTTGTCTACTATAAATGAACTGTATTTTAGGAACTATGAATATTAATTACCCATATTCTTCTAATAAAAATAAATCAATAGAAGAATATACCAAAATGATTGAGAAATATATTACTTATGTTGGCAAAAAAGCTATTTTAGACACAGCTTATTATTATGGAAATACAACTACAGAAGAAGTTATTGGTAAAATACTTCCTGAATTATATATAACACCTAAAATTGCTACCAAAGTAAATCCGTGGTTAAATAATGACTTTACAAATGGAAAGTTGGGACAATTAAGTCCTATTCCTTTTGAAAAACAACTGAATACTTCATTGAGTAATCTTGGAGTTGAATCGGTAGAGTACCTGTTTTTACACTGTCCAGATTACGAAACCTCCATTGAAGAAACATTAGAAACATGTGAAAAGTTATGGAGAAAAGAAAAATTCAATAAATTTGGAATGAGTAATTTTTCCTATAGTCATTTATCAGAAGTGATTCAACTTTGTGAAAATCGCGGGTTTAATTCTCCCGATGTTTATCAAGGAATGTATAATCTTGTTTCAAGAAAAATAGAAGAAATTTTT
>Ga0214919_10011625_pt1 | contig 10962 bp, 8 predicted proteins | sample LL1503_MetaG_FD_177994 | JGI IMG/M metagenome (GOLD analysis project Ga0214919, IMG submission 177994) | Freshwater microbial communities from Lake Lanier, Atlanta, Georgia, United States - LL-1503 | ecosystem: Environmental > Aquatic > Freshwater > Lake | place: USA: Georgia | collected 2015-03-15
CCATGAGTTTGGGCGCGGGCTGGTCGCGCACGATGCGCCATTTACGCCCGGCCGGAAAGCCGGCTCCGCCCAAGCCGCGCAGACCGGAATCTTCCATGGCTTTGATAAGCGACTCAGCGTCCTGGGTGCCCGCTGACAAGGCAGCAGCGAGGGCGTACCCGCCAGCAGCACGGTAGACATCCAGACCGGTATAAGCCGGTGCGACCTGGACCGCAGAGGCGGCGGGGGATACCGCTTTTTCGCTCCAGCTTGAACCGTCAAAACTGCCTGCATCCACAGCCGAGGGATGCGCGCCCGCATGCGCCTGAACGGCCAGCGCCACCGACTCCAGCGTGGCGAAGGGCACGGGGTTCTGGTGCACCACCGCAGCAGGCGCCTGCTCGCAACGCCCGATGCACGGCGCGGAGATGACGCGCACATCGTCACGGCCCAAAATTGCGGGAAGCCGTGCCAGCAGGTCCTGGGCGCCCGCCATCTCGCAGCTCAGTCCGTCGCACACGCGCACGGTCAGCGCCGCCGGTTCGGCATCGCCCTTCAGAACTTCAAAGTGGTGATAGAAGGTGGCGACCTCAAAGACCTCAGCCATGCCAATGCGCATCTCCTTGGCCAGCGCCACCAGATGCCGGTCGTGCAGGCAGCGGTAGTGGTCCTGGAGGCGGTGCAAATGCTCGATCAGCAGGTCTCTCGCATGCGGGCCGGTGCCCAGCAGATCACGCACCTCCTGCACCGCGGCGTCATCCGGCTGGCGACCTTTGAGCTTGCTTTTGCTGCGGATGCGCTGGCGCATGTCGTCAACCGAACCCAGAGTCACGCTGGATACAGGCAAAGGGGATATTGGCATGTTCATTGGATAATTGTTGCACAATAGTAAAAATAGTTTCCCAACTCTGCGCGCTTTTAAAAAACCCTGCCGGTGCGATGGTGGCACGGGCAGGGTCAGCTCGCAGGGTCCGGCGAAAAACTGGGCCAGGCCTTGACCTCCTGCGGTAGACGCTGCAGGTCAGCGTAAGTTCACTACCGCTCGCGCTGTCACCACGCCCATCGGGGCCCACTGTTTCATCGGATTCCACCGCTTTTTCGTGCGCCAGACGCCTGTCCGCGTCCCATTCTTCATCGGGCATGAAGCATTTGTAGTCCAAAGGGCGAACCAAAAGATTGCAAATGAGACCGACCGCCAGCCTGCCGGCCGGAATGCACAGGGTCTGGTCTAGGCCTGCGCACGTGGAATGCACGCGCCCCGTCGGTACGTGCGTATGTCGATCCGGCCCAGTGCAAGGTCCCACAATTCACCGAATACTGCTGATGTAGTGCCCCAGGTTTTCAATATCGGCATCGCTCAAAGTCTGCGCGACGCTGGTCATATTGCCCGCGTCATTGGTACGCGTGCGGGCTTTGAAATTGCGCAGTTGCTCGACCACATAGTCGTACTGCTGACCGGCCACGCGGGGAATCTCGTTCTGGCCACTGAATCCGCCCATGTGGCACATGGTGCATAAGGTTTCATCGGCTTTTGCCTTGCCCAATTTGACTTTGGCTTCATCGGCCACAAATCCATTGGGCTTGAGCGGAAAGCGCGCAAAGTAATTCGCAACGTTAACCATATCAGCACGCGAGAGGTTGGAGGCCATGGGCGTCATGATGGGGTGGCTGCGTCGACCCTCTTTGTAATCCTTCAACTGCATATAGATGTAGCGCCAGGTCTGCCCCGCCAGGCTGGGATAGCCTGGGATGACCGCATTTCCATCGTCACCATGGCAGGCTGAACAAACCGCCGCCGTGGCTTTGCCGGCCTGCAGGTCTTGCGCCTGCGACACCGCTGCTGCGGCGCTGAACAACAACACACCCAACCGCTTCAGAACTGTAAACATCGTCAATCTCTTCCTCGGATAAAAGAACGGCCACCCGAAGGTGGCCGCTACCATCACTGACCCTTAAAGGGCCAGCTGAACGGGGACCGCCGATCAGTCGGCCAAACCGTACACGACCATGGAGTTACCACGCTTGAAGTCGAGTTGGTTGTTACCGCCGCAGCCCATGGCCACGTACTGCTTGCCGCCCACAGCGTAGGAGACAGGCATGGCGTTGGCGCCAGCGCCGCAGTTGTGCTCCCACAGCAGCTTGCCGCTCTTGGCGTCCAGCGCGCGGAACAGACCATTGCCTTCACCGTAGAACACCAAGCCACCGGCAGTTGCCAGAGCGCCACCGATCAGAGGCTCATCGGTGTCAAATTTCCACTCCATCTTGCCGGTGTTGTAGTTCACAGCAGCCAGTCGGCCCCATTGCTTTTCATCCGCGATCACTTTGAATGCACCGCCCAGCCACAGCTTGCCGCCGGGGTACTTGGAGGCCTCCACATGGTAGGTCATGGGCTGGTGCAGGTTCAAGGCATAGGCCATGTTCAGCTCCGGGTTGACCGCCATGGGCGACCACTCGACACCGCCATTGGCACCGGGCAACATGCGTGCGCCGGATGCAGTCGGCAGCACCCACATATTTTCTTGGGGAATCATGGCTTCGGAGAAGCGAATCAGCTCACCGTTTTCACGGTTATGGACGTACACATGGCCGGTTTTGCCACCATGGATCACACCGGGAACGGTCTTGCCGGATTTGTCCTGCACATCCACCAGAATGGGCGGACTCACCGCGTCCAGATCCCACACGTCATGGGCGACGTATTGGAAATGCCAGCGGTATTTGCCGGTATCCAAATCGACCGCAACCAGCGAGTCGGTGTACAGGTTGTCTCCGGGCCGCTCTGCGCCATACAAGTCCGGCGACGGGTTACCCACCACAAAGAAGATGGTGCGGGTTTTCAGGTCGACGGCCGGGTTCATCCAGACACCACCACCCAGGGTTTGGTAGAAGCTGCTGTCGCGGGCCAATTGCGCCTTCTCGGCGGCAATGTCGCGGTGCATATTGCGACCGGTCGCATCGTTCACAGCCCAGACGCCTTCGTGGCCTTTTTCCGGGATGGTGTGGAAGGTCCAGACCAGGTTCCCGGTCTCGACGTCAAAGGCTTTGACGAATCCGCGGATACCGTATTCGCCACCGTTGGTTCCAATCAAAACCTTGCCGTCCACCACGGTGGGTGACATGGTTTCGCTATAGCCCTTTTCGGGGTCGGCGATTTCAACATCCCAGGATAGCTGCCCGGTCTTGGCGTCCAGTGCAACCAGCCTGGCGTCCAAAGTACCCATGAACACCTTGCCGCCCTCAACGGCCACGCCGCGGTTGTTCGGGCCGCAGCAGAAGGTGGTGATAGCTCCCATCTTGTGTTTGTAATGCCAGAACTCTTTGCCCGTAACAGCGTCCAGCGCGTAGACATGGTTGAAAGAGGTGGTCATGTACATCACGCCATCGACAACGATAGGCGCGGTCTCCATGGACTCCAGCACCTCGGTTTGGAAGGTAAATTTGGGCCGCAAATTTTTCACGTTACCCGTATTGATTTGCTTGCCGGGGTAGTAGCGGGTCTGGTCGTAATTACCGTGGGTATGCAGCCAGTTATCGTCTTGGCCCGCCGCACCGTTGAGCTGCAGTTGGCTGACGCTGATACCCTTGGACAAGGTGCTCGCACCCTTGCCTTTTTGCCCCGTGATTTCTTGGGCGCTGGCCAGGCCCGCGAATCCGCCAACGCTGAGCGAGGCGGCCAAAGCCAGATGGATCCATTTTCCGTGTTGCATAGTGCGTGTCTCCTTGTTGTAAGTTACGGTAAGCCAGCTCTGAGGAACCAGGCCGCGGTTGTTGCGCGGGGGACAGAAGATTCCACGGCACGGTTTTATCTCGCTACACGCAAAAGAGACATGGTACAAACCCTGATCAAGGATCCCGTCAACTCTAGTAAAACCTGAATGCACTCAGAAATTGCTTCAAGCAACTTGAACATCAGTATCGGAGCACCCATGAATTCCTGCTTTAAACGCCGGTGCCGTCATGCAGCGGCCCTGATCGGGCTCGCAACTTTAGGTTGTATCAGCCAGGTTCAGGCCCAGATGGGCGCTGACCAGATCAACACCAACGGCCAGTATGTGCTGGCTGCCAAAGCCGGCAAAGTCGAGCGGGTCGCTCAGTTGCTGCGCCAGGGTGCGTCCGTGGATTCACGCGACCGTCTGGGCAACTCGCCGCTCAATATGGCGGCAGCCAAGGGCAATGAGCCGCTGGTTGACATGCTGTTGGCAGCGGGTGCCAACCCCAACCTGGCCAATCTCTCCAACGTCACGCCGTTGATGGGCGCTAATTTTGCGGGCAACGCCAGCATCGTGCGCAAACTACTGATCGCTGGCGCGCAAGTGGATCCGGTGGACCGGGTCAAAAAGACCGCTGCCACCTATGCCGCTGGCAACGGATGCGTGGAATGCATGCAAGCCCTTTTTGCGGCAGGCATTCAGGTGAATGCCCGGTTGGACAATGATCTCACCCTGCTGATGTGGGCAGCGCCCTACGGACAAGTGGCCATGGTGAACTATCTGCTGCAACAAGGCGCGGACAAAAACGCCCAAGACAACAGAGGGCAAACCGCTTTGGACCTGGCGCTTGAGGCCAAGCAAGAGGCGGTTGTCCCCCTGTTGCAATAAAAAGCAGCCGAGCGCGAGAGCTGTTTCGATCCTTTTTTCATCTGGTTCCCATGCAATACAGGACGACTTATTCCACGCTCGGTCGCTGCGCCGCCGCGCTGGTCCTTGCTGCGAGCGCCCATTGCACCCGGGCCGATATCTTTGTCAGCAGCGAAAAAGACAACGCCATTGTGGTTTTGCAAAACGACGGAACCTTCATTAAGAACATTCCAACCTGCAAGCGCCCGCGCCACATGGAGTGGGTCAATGCGGGCAAGCAGATCATGGTGGCCTGTGGCGACAGCGACCAAATCGGTGTGGTGGATATTACCGCTGGCAAGCAGGTCGATGCGCTTCACACCAGCGAGAGCCCCGAGATATTTGCACTGTCGCCCGACGGCAAAACCGCTTATGTGTCGATTGAAGAAGCCAGCCAGATGACGGCTTATGACATCGCCAGCAAAAAACCGCTGTTCTCGGTGAAAACCGGTGCCGAGCCCGAAGGCGTGCTGGCCACGCCCGATGGCAAGCTGGTGTACGTGACCTCCGAGGTCACCAACTCGGTACACATCGTGGACGTGGCCACCCGCAAACAAGTGGGGATGGTGAAGGTGGGTAAGCGTCCACGGCGTTTTGCCCTCACGCCCGATGGAGCCGAATTGTGGGTAACCAACGAACTGTCCGCCAGCGTGAGCATCATCAACACGGCCACGCGAACCGTCAAAAAAACGCTGGTGTTGGAGATTGCCGGCATGCGCAAGAACGACATCAGCCCCGTCGGCATGCTGATCACACCCGATGGCAAAACCGCCTGGGTCGCCCTGGGGCGCGCCAACCACGTGGCCGAAGTGGACGTGGCTACGCACACGGTGCGCAAAGTCATTCTGGCGGGCAAGCGGACATGGGGCGTGGGCCTGAATGGCGATGGATCACGCCTTTATGTGGTCAATGGGCTCTCTGACGATCTCACCATCGTCGAAGTGGCAAGCGGCAAAGCCATCAAGACCGTGCCCGCCGGGCGTGTTCCCCATAGCGTGATCACCAATTGATGGCGGCCTGTCGCAGCGGCTTCGCCTGCCGCTCGTTCGCTTGGGGCGCGCTACTGCTGATGCCGGCATCCATTTGGGCCGCAAGCTGGCAGATTCTGGTCGTTGGGCTGCGCGATGATCCGCGCTACGAGCGCAAGACGCTGGAGCAGGCATTCGTCGGCAAACCAACCGGCAGGCCGCTGGTGGCGGCGCAAATCGCCATTGACGAGCTCAAGGACAACCTACAGGATTCCGGCAACCAATTGAAATTGCAGGACCTGCAATGGGACGGTAAAAACACCACCGAACTGCTGTCAGAGATCAACAAGCGCAAGGCCCAGGTGCTGCTGCTGGACCTGCCCGCCGAACAGCAGAAGGCACTGATGGAGGCATTCGGAAAAATCCCCATCGCGCCCATCGTCTTCAACATCAGTGAAAGCAGTGATGCTTTGCGCGGCGCGTTCTGCCACCCCCACTGGCTGCACACCTTGCCCAGCGACCGCATGTTGGCCGACGCCATGGCCCAATGGCTGGCCGCGCGCAACTGGCGTGACATGGTTGTGCTGGTCGGCTCACAGCCGCAAGACCAGGCGCTGCGCGATGTGTGGATGGCGTCGGTCAAGCGCTACGGACTGAAGGTCAAAGCCGAGCGCAAATTTGTGCTCTCCGGCGACCCGCGCCAACGCGAAGCCAGCAACCCCAAATTGCTCACGGCCGAGCCCGCGCACGACGTGGTCATGGTGCTGGACACCGTCGGCGAATTTGCCAAAGCCCTGCCGTATAACACCGCCCTGCCCCGCCCGGTGGTGGGCAGCGGCGGCCTGGTGCCGTTGGCCTGGCATACATCGTGGGAGCGTTATGGTGCGCCGCAACTGAGCAACCGGTTCCAAAAACTCACCAACAAGCCAATGGCCTCGCAAGACTGGGCATCGTGGATGGCGGTGAAAAGCTTTGCGACCGCGCTGGATGAGGAGCCTAAAGCCAACCTGGCGCAGCTGCTGCGTACCCTGCGCAGCGGCACAACCACACTGGACGGATTCAAAGGCACTGCGCTGAGCTTCAGGCCATGGGACGGGCAACTGCGCCAAGGTATTTTTATGGCTCACGGTCAGGCCGTGGCTGGTATGGCACCAGTGGAAGGCGTGCTGCATCCCAAGGAGATTCTGGACACCCTGGGTGTCGACGAGCCCGAAAGTCTTTGCAAGCGCCGCTGAACCTGCTTCAGCAGACCCCCCCCCGCTATACTCCGGCGCACTTTTCAGACGGGTTGATCATGCACTTTCGATTGGATTCGACCTATGGCCGGGTCATGGCCTGGCTCAATATGCACCTGGTCGATCATGGCTTTATCCGGGCCATCTACAACAATATGTATGCCATCGGCGGCGACATGCACCGATCCAGCCAACCCAGCCCTGCGCAGATCCGCGATTACAAGACCCGACTGGGCCTCAAAAGCATCTTGAACTTACGCGGCGTCAACGAGTTCGGCTCGTATGCGCTAGAAGCCGAGGCCTGCGATGCGCTCGGTATTCGGCTGGAAACCTTCCGCCTGTATTCGCGCCAACCACCGACTCGCGATGAAATCCACGGAATCAAAGCCGTTTTTGCGAATCTGGAATACCCGGCGCTTTTACATTGCAAATCGGGCGCTGACCGCGCCGGTATTGGGGCGGCGCTGTTCCGCATCCTGCATTTGGGCCACGACGTACGCGACGCGCTGACCGAACTCAACTGGCGCTATGGCCACTTCCGCCGCTCGCAAGCTGGCGTACTCGAATACGTGCTGGAAACCTACCTGGCCCGCAATGCGCGCGCATCCATCGGCTTTATGGAATGGGTCGACAGCGAATACGACCCCAGCGCGCTAGAGAAGCAGTACCTTGCAGAGGGCTGGACCTCGCTGCTCAACGACAAGTTATTGCAGCGCGAATGAAAAGCTCTTTGCAACTGTACGGGCGGCTGATCCAGACGATTCGCCCATACCGTTCGGTGGTGGCCCTGTCGGTGCTGGCGATGGTGTTCGCCGCCGCGCTGGAGCCTGTACTGCCCGCCTTGCTCAAGCCACTGGTAGACCAGAACCTGATCGCCAAAAACACCAGCACGCAGTGGTGGGTTCCGCTGGCGCTGGTGCTGTCCTTTCTGGCCAAAGGCGTGGCCGAATACGTGGCGAACGTGGCCAGCCAATGGATTGCCAACAAAGCCATTACCGATTTGCGTCGCCAGGTTTTTGCCCACCAGATGGAGCTGCCCTTGGCCGAGCACATGGCGCAATCGCAGGGGCGCATGCTCTCGCGCTTGTTGTACGACATTCCGCAGGTTGGCGCCGCGCTGTCGACCGCCTGGATTGTGGTGGTGCGCGACACCCTGATCATCATGGGCCTGACCGGCTACCTGATCTATACGGCGTGGGAGTTGACACTGTTGATCTTGGCGATTGCCCCCGTGGTCGCTTGGTTGATCACCATCGCCAGTAAAAAACTGCGCGGCGGCAACCAGGCCATGCAGGAAAGTGCCGGCGCCATGACTGGAGCCATCGAAGAGAGCCTGGCGGGCGTTCGGGAGATCAAGATATTCGGAACCCAGGCCCATGAGGCAGAGCGCTTTGCGACGATCACCGAAGAGCTGCGGGCCAACACCATGCGTACGGTGCGCATCGGCGCGCTGAACGTGCCGCTGGTTCAGGTTCTCGCCGCGCTGGCGGTCGCGGCGGTGATTTGGTTGGCGTCGAACCTGTCGGCGCAAGATCGCTTGAGCCCGGGGACCTTTGTGGCTTTTGTGGCGGCCATGGCGATGCTGTTTGAGCCCATCCGTCGCCTGACCAATATCAATGACGTGATTCAGCGCGGTCTGGCCGGTGCCCAGTCGCTGTTTGAGTTGCTGGATACCGCACCCGAACCAGCCAGGGATGCGCTGGGACACACTGTCCCGCGGGCGGGCGGGCATGTGCGCTTTGAAGGTGTGAGTTTTCGCTACCCCGGTCAGCAAGCCTGGGCAGTTCAGGACTTCAGCCTGGAACTGCGTCCCGGCGAAACTGTGGCCTTGGTGGGGGCTTCGGGCAGCGGAAAAACCACCATCGTTCAATTGATGGCGCGCTTTTTTGAACCGACCCAGGGACGCATCCTTCTCGACGGCCAGGACATTGCGCAGATGGATTTAGTGGCCCTGCGCACCCAGCTTGGCTGGGTTGGGCAACACGTGGTTCTGTTTGACGACACGGTGGCAGCCAACATCGCCTACGGACGTTCGGATGCGACAGTGGCTCAGATTGCGCAGGCTGCTGCCAGCGCCAACGCGCTGGAGTTCATTGAAACCCTCCCACAGGGTCTGCAGTCGCGCGTGGGCGTCAACGGCGGCCAACTCTCCGGCGGTCAGCGCCAGCGGATTGCGATCGCACGGGCCTTTGTCAAAGACGCGCCCATTCTGTTGCTCGATGAAGCCACCTCGGCTCTGGACAACGCGTCGGAGCGCGCCGTCAAAGATGCTGTCGCCTTGTTACGCCAGCAGCGCTCGGTAATGGTGGTGGCCCACCGTTTGTCTACGGTGCGCGACGCAGACCGCATCATTGTGATGGAACACGGACGCGCGGTGGAGTCGGGTAACCACGAAGAACTGGCAGCAGCCAACGGTACCTACGCCCGCTTGCTGGCCAGCGGAACTGACGCGCTCACACCGTAAGAGCAGCGCCATGCGTTCATCCGCTGACAGTCTCCCCCGGACCCGGCGCTCCTTGATTGCGGGAATCGCCTGCGGTGTCTTGCTTGCTGTGGAACTGGGCTGGCGCGATGTCCCCCTGGCGGCAGCGCCAGCTGTTGTGCATGAAACAGCGGCGGCTTCGTCGCAACTGTTGCGCACAGGACAAGGCCATATCCCCATGCCCGAAGGCGCTTTGAGCGCGCACGCCTGCGACCTGTTGGTCATGCCTGAGGGCCATCCCTGGTCTCTCATGGCATTTTGGTTTGCCGGTTCCCGCGAAGCCGCGCCGGATGTCCAAATAGCCAGCGCCCACCTGCTGCGCGGCAGCGACAGCTGGAGCCCCGCCCGCTACGCAGTGGGCCGGCAAGACCTGGGCTTTGGCACCACCCGGCTCGGTAATCCGGTTTCCTGGCTGGACAATAAAGGGCAGGCGCATCTGTTCGTCGTTGCCACAGGACTCGGCGGCTGGGCGGCGGCGCGTACCGTGCACCTGCGCCAGCGGGATGCGCAATCGATCGCCCACCCCCACGGTTTTGAGGTGCAGCAAGTACTGCCGCTCTCCTGGCTGTGGAACTACAGCTACCTGGTTCGAAGCTCCCCGCTCGAGCTCACTGACGCCGGGATGGTTTTACCGGTCTATTTTGAAATGGGTCGTCCCAGTTTTCCGGTCGCCCTGCGCTTCGATGCAGACGGTCGCATGCGCAGCATCACCCGCATGGCACACGGCCAGAACATGATGCAGCCCGCGCTTTTGCCATTGAGCGACACCAGCTGGCTGGCCTTGGCGCGCGACGGTAGCCCGCAGCGTCGCATACGGGTTAGCCAGACCATTGATGCTGGAGCGAGTTGGCAGGATGCGCCCAATCTGGATCTGCCCAACCCTGACTCCTCAATCGCCACGCTAAGGCTTCCAGACGGCACGATGCTACTGGCCCACAACAACACTGCGGAGGGTCGACATATCCTGGACCTGAGTACATCGCGTGATGGACGCCAATGGCAGCACATGATGACCGTTGCGCAGGGCGGAGCAGGCACGGAATATTCTTATCCCTCCCTGGCCTGGGCCGATCAGCAGGTATGGCTGAGCTACACCGACCAGCGCCGCCACATCGCTTGGCAGCGTTTCGCGGTCGTACCCCAAAAGCCCTGACGTATGTTGATCGCCTCCGACTTGGTCCAGGTGTTACAGCCTTTGCTGGACATGGACAGCCCGGTGTTTCCGCAGGCCGCGCAGCGCCAGGCTGGTGTGCAGATTCTGTGGGGCGTGGTTTTGGCTGCGGGCGGCTGGCGTATGGCTTACCTGCTGCAGCCGCATTGGCGACTCGCTTGGGCCGCTCTGCTCGGAGTTGGCTCATCACTTCCCGGCCCGCTGTCGCCGGCTTACTGGCTGGAACTGGCTTTTGCCTCACCCAGTTGGACCAGCGTCCTTCTGTGTAGCCTGTGGTTGTGGCGGCAAACCCGTCCGCAGGCGCCATTCAGCGACCCCTGGACAGCAGGACCAGCAACCCGCATCCCCATACCCTGGGCCCTGTGCGGCGTGGCGATGGGCTGGATATTGGCGCTGGATACATTCGCGGCGCTTCCGATGCAGCAATCCGTGTATGGCTGGGGCTTCAGCCCGCTGGCTAGCGTGGTGCTGATGGTCGGTGCCGCTGCAGCGTGGATCATCTCGGCCCGCT
>Ga0214919_10011626_pt1 | contig 10962 bp, 11 predicted proteins | sample LL1503_MetaG_FD_177994 | JGI IMG/M metagenome (GOLD analysis project Ga0214919, IMG submission 177994) | Freshwater microbial communities from Lake Lanier, Atlanta, Georgia, United States - LL-1503 | ecosystem: Environmental > Aquatic > Freshwater > Lake | place: USA: Georgia | collected...
CTGCCTGCATTTGGGCAAACACAAGACCCGAAGACAAAAATGCAGGGAAGAACCGAGTGGGTGGCGCACCACCGGCTGGCGTTGGCCGACGGCCTCGATCCGCAGGTGGCGGAGGACCTGGCCAAGGGTAGGCGCCCGGCCAACATGAAGGACGACGAAACCATCGTCTACGACTTCTCGCGCTAGATGCACGTCAACCACCAGGTCAGCGACGCCACCTACAAGGCGGCGATCGACAAGTGCGGCGAGCAGGGCGTGATGGACCTGATCGCAGTGAACGGCTATTACGTGATGGTGTCGATGACGCTCACTGTCGACCGCACATCGGTGCCGGGCGGCAAGCCGCCGTTGCCGATATTGAAACAGGGGCGGTGAAAGCGGGTAGTTCCGCCTGACGTAGTAATCTTGCCCGCTTGTCCATCCGGACTCATGAGGAGTCGACCCACGATGCGAACCGTCGTTGGTGTGTGTGCTCGGGCTTGGCCTGCTGACTACCCTGCCCGCAGCCGCGCAGTCGTGGCCGTCGCGCCCAGTGCGCATGGTGATCCCTTATCCGGCCGGGGGCAGTGTCGATTTCAGCGGCCGCAGGCTGATTGAGGATCTCGCCGCAGAGCTCGGCCAGAGTATCACAGTAGACAATCGCGGCGGCGCCAACGGCATCATCGGCACCGAGGTGGTCGCCAAGACGGGGCCGGATGGCTACACCTTCCTGGCCAGCACACTTTCCGCGCATGACGGCAATCCGGCCGCCGTGAAGGTGTTGCCCTACCACCCGATCGAAGATTTCGCGCCGGTGACGGTGATCAACGCGGTGCCCCTGCTGCTGGCGGCGCCGGAGCGCTCCGAAGGAATACTGATCGAAGTGGCGCTGGACCCGGAAGTGATCACCACGCGCGCCACCTTGTCGGCGATTACCCGAACGGCATTGCAGAGTGGGTCGTAGAATTCTACGACCCAAAAAAGGTGAACAACCCATGAGTACTGCGCCCCTGCGGGAATTTGATGTCGTCGTAGTCGGCGCCGGCGCCAGCGGGCTGACGGCGGCATCACAGTGCGCCGAGCGCGGCGCGAGTGTCGTCAGCATCGAAGAAGCCGGCATGCCGGGTGGCCTGATCGCCAATATTGGACAGATCGATGGCTTTCCCGCGTCTGCGCCGCTTTCCGGCGCAGCCTTGATCGACACCCTGCTGCAGGCCTGCAAGGAGTCAGAAGTGACGCTGCTGAATGCCAAGGTATCCGGCCTGGCGGCTTCCGGATATCAATGGGTAGTATCCACCGATCAAGGTCCGGTGGTCGCGCAACGCGTCGTAATAGCTTCCGGCGCTAGGCTGCGCGAGCTTGGGGTTCCGGGTGAAACCGAACTGGCCGGGCGCGGCGTGTCGCAATGCAACTGGTGCGATGGGGGGTTTTTCAAGAACGAGTCGGTGTTCGTGGTCGGCGGCGGCGACGCCGCGTTCCAAGCGGCACTACACCTTGCGTGCCTTTGTGCATCGGTGACCATTGTCATGCGAGGTTCGACCATGAGGGCGCGACGCTCGTATGTGCAAGCGGCGGCCAGCAACGAACAGATTGCCTTTCAGTGGGATATGGCGGTCGAGCGCATCCTCGGCTCCGACCGCGTCGAGGGCATTTTGCTGCGCAATCTAGCCGAGGGCGGCAAGCAGGAACAACACCCCGCGTCGGGCGTTTTTGTGTTCGTCGGGACCGAACCGAACACCGGCTTCCTGCCCCCAGAAATCGAGCGCGACGCGGCCGGTCTGGTGATCACTAATGCCAGCCACCTCAGTTCGCTGCCTGGCGTTTATGCGGTTGGCGGTGTGCGCAGCGCTTATCGCGGGCAATTGGTAAGCGCCTGCGGCGAAGGCGCGGCGGCGGCGGCGGCAGTCATTGAGGACTTGCAGCGCCACGAGTTGCTTTGAGCCGCGGCCTCTGCGCCGTCGCACTCAGAGTGGGGCGTCACGCGGGCGCATTGGATTGCCTCTCACGCTCTCAGTCGTCGCGCAACAAACCATCCCAATCGCGCGGCAACGCGATCGGGATGGTCAGGCGGCAGGTTGGAAAACCCCAGGTGGGGAAATACACATGCTGGGGTATGGGTGCATCGCCGCCGGCGACGAAGATCACTATGTCCTGCGCCCGCTCGACCACCGGAATCGGGCCGCCCCGGGTCTCGGCGTCCTGCACCCATGTGGGCAAGCCGTAGTTCGGCGCGATCTGCCGCCGCACCCACAGGTTTTCCCATTGCGCCAGCGGCAAACGTCCGTGCTCGAACAGGTAGTTCGCGATGTCCTGCTTGCTCCAACCCATGCCGGTGAGCTTGATAGCCGTGGCCGGCGCCAGCAGCACCGCCACGCAACCTCCGTGCAGCAGGCTGAACGCCGAGACCGCCGATCCCATCACGCTCGCCACGTCGTCGAGTTCACCGGTCACATTGATGCTGCACTCGGCGCGCAGCAGCGTGACCGCGCTGTGCTCTGGCGGCAGGCCGGCCTCGGTGTGAAGGGCCGGCCAGGGGTTGGCCCGGTCGTGCTCCGCGACGCACAACGTGTAGCGGCCGGGCTGACCGATGCCCGCCAGCGAAGTGATGCCCGGCCATCCGCCGCCGATATTGTTCATGATCAGCCGCAGCGCGCGGCCAATCGTTGCGTTGGCCTGCCAACCCGGACCCAGCGCTCCGATCCCGCAGTTGATTTCAAGCACGCGCGCCAGCGGACCACTCACGATGAGCAGTGGGGTCACGTTCTCGTCGGTCATCTGCACGCCGCGCAGGTTGAAGGCCGGTTCCGCCAGGCCGCGCACCGCCGCCAGCAGCACCGGCAGGTACTGTGGCCGGCATCCCGCCATCACCGCGTTAGCGGCGATTTTTTCCACGGTAGCCTGGCCGCGCAGGGGATCGAGTTCGCCCACCACGCTGCTGGCCGAAGCGGGCGAAAAGCGCAGCATGTCGCGTACCTTGGCCACGGTAGGCGCGACGACCGGCAGGCCGTCGGTCCAGCCGCGACGGTAGAACAACTCGTTGACGGCTGCCTCGGCGTCGCGCGCGCGAAATACCTCGACGCGCTGGCGCGGCAGTTCGCCATCGATCAGCGTCTTGCCGGCCAGTTGCGCGTCGCCGGCCTGCCTGCGCAACACATCGTCGATCCAGGTGCCGGCGGCCTGCTGCCCGACCGGCACGTGGACCCACAGCGCGCCCGCTTTATCCGTGCCGGTGTACATGCAAGGCTTTCACGCACGGTTGCGGGCGAGCCCAAGCGCCTGGCCGGGCGGAAGGGCGAAGCGATGGGCGGAAGAGCGTGGGAGTCGAACCCACCAGAGACGTCAGACGCCTCTCATCGGATTTGAAGTCCGAGCGCCCCACCGGAGTACGAGGCTCTTCCAAGTTCAAGGGATTTCTCCTAACTGGCGTTGACCGAAAAAAGTTCGCTCGCCACGCAGTTTACGATGCGGGCATCGCCCACGCGCCGGGTGAATTTCACCCGGTCGAAAAACTCCAGCAGGTCCACCGAAAGGTTGCGTCCGATTCCAGCCTGGTCGCGCAAGGCCGCTGCGCTGACCTTGCCGCTATTGCTTTGCCGCGCCAGAGCTTGAACGACCTCGGCCAGCGCCAGAACCGACGCGGGCAGAAAATAGTGCCGCTGGGACACCCGGACAACACGCCCGCAAAGCGCCGCCCGCCCCAGCGTGACCTCGATGGCCTTGACGCCGGCGCCGCTGGCGTACGATATCTCCGATACCGAAGGTGGACGCCATCCGCCAGCATGAATCAGCGGTTTGATCTTCCGCCATAGCGCCTCATCGGCCGTGCCCAGGCTGGGCTTGTGCGAGGGCAGGCGAACGCCCATGCCGGTCTTGATGATGGCGCCTTCGCGCGCCAGTTCAGACGCGATCGCGAGCAGCTTTTCACGCGCCATGCGGTGCGGCGTTCCGAGCAGTAGGCGATCCGCCGGAGGGCCTAGGATGCCCGGCGATTGCCGGTGCCAGTCGGCCAGCACCGCCAGCACGCTCGATCGCAGCGCGCCCCATCGGGCCGGCGAAAAGCCGATCGGACCGGCGCCGGTTGCGATCGTCACCATCGGTACAGCCGCGAACAGTCGGGCGGACTCATCTTTCCCGAGGTTTCGATTGGCGGCGAACGCCGCAAGCGGCACTCCCGCCTCGGCACGATCGAGCAGGTCGGCGAGCGCGGCCGCGCCGTCCGGTGTCGCGGTGGCGGCCAGTTCCGCCAGTCGTGCCGGTTTGGACCGCCCGCGCGCGGGCGGGAAGATATCGATGACGCTGCCCCCGCCGATGGTTCTTTGCGCCGACTGGTCGCGCACGATGAACCGATCCGCGTGCACTGCACCGATCGGCCGATCGAGCACGAGTTGCACCAGCGCCGAATACCCGGGCTCGATCGTTTTTCCTTCAAGCAGGGCGACCCGGCCACTGACATGCGCCGCTCCCAGATGGATGTGGACCGGCATCCAATGCGCGAAAGGCCGCGTCTCACCGGCAAGGACACGCAGGCGCGCGTCGATCCTTGGCTGGGCCGGCGGCGCCTCGCCCGCGACGATCCATTCACCGCGCGGCATTGTGTCGGCTGCCAGCGCCGGGCCAACCAGATTGATGGCGCAGCGTTGACCCGCCCGGGCGTACGCCACCTGCTGGTTCTGCGCATGAACCGACCGCGCGCGCGCCGACGCGCCCGAGCCGAGTATCCTGACCTGTTCGCCCACCGCCAATGTGCCCGAAAACACGGTTCCGGTGACGATCAGCCCGGCCCCGGTCAGGTTGAAACTCCGGTCCAGCGCGAGGCGGAAATTGCCAGCGCTGGCGTGCGGCGAAAACGTCGCCGCCACCTGTAACAGGTGGCTCTTTAGTTCCGTCATGCCCGCGCCGCTTGCGGCCGCCACCGGGAACAGCGGCGCGTCAGCCAGCGTGGTGCCGGCCAACAGGGTCCGGACTTCGCCGCACGCCGCAACCATGCGTTCAGCCGACACACGGTCGATCTTGCTCAGCGCCACGGCCCCCAGGCGGATGCCCAGCAGGTCGAGAATGGCGAGGTGCTCGACGGTCTGCGGCCTGGGGCCGTCGTCGGCTGCAATCACCAGCAGCGCAAAATCGGTCCCGGCAATGCCGCACAACATGTTTCGGATGAAGTCCTGGTGGCCAGGCACGTCGATGAAGCCAATCGGTTGCGCCTGTGCGCCCGCCGATGCATCGGGCGGCAAATAAGCAAAGCCCAGGTCGATCGTCATCCCGCGCCGCTTTTCCTCCGGCAGGCGCGCGGTTGTTACCCCGGTCAGCGCGTGGATCAGGGTGGTCTTTCCATGATCCACATGCCCGGCCGTCGCGACGATCATGGGGCGAGCTGCACCAGGGCACGCAGGTGAGCAAGCTGCCCGACAAACTCGCCCGGATCCTCTAGGCAGCGCAAATCAAGCATCAGCGTGCCGTCGTGAACGCGGCCGACAACCGGTACCGGCAAGGCACGCAACGCGGCTTCGATGCGCGATAACGCAGCGCCCCGGGCTTTTGCGCCCAGCGGACTGATGGCGATGCAGGCACTCGGGATGGTGCGCGTTGGAAGGGCGCCGCTACCGACTTGGCTTTCGCATGCGGTTGCCTGGACCGATGCAAATCCCTCCAGCGTGGCCGACATCACAGGGCACAACTGTTCGGCCAGCGCGCGGATCTCCAGCACCGGTCGGACCAGCGCGCGCAGGGTCGGGAGCCGCTGCGCCAGGCGCTCCGGATCGGCATACAGCCGCAGCACAGCGGACAACGCCGCCATGGTCATCTTGTCGACCCGCAACGCGCGCTTCATCGGGTTGCGCTTTATCGCGGCAACCAGCTCGGCTCGCCCGGCGATTATGCCGGCCTGCGGCCCGCCCAGCAGCTTGTCGCCGCTGAAGGTCACAAGGTCGGCCCCGTGGGCCAGGGTCTGCGCCGGGGTCGGCTCATTCGGCAGGCCATAACGCCGCAGGTCGATCAGCGAGCCGCTGCCGAGGTCGACCACCAAGGGAATCCCCCGTTCCTTGCAGAGCTGGGCGAGTTGCCGCTCTTCCACAGCCGCGGTAAAACCGACCACTTCGTAATTGCTCGCATGGACCTTGAGGACCAGCCCGGTTTGCGGCCCGATCGCATCCGCGTAGTCGCGCAAATGGGTGCGGTTGGTAGTGCCGACCTCGCGCAGCCTGCAACCGGAACTGCCGATGATGTCGGGCATGCGGAACGAGCCGCCGATCTCGACCAGTTCGCCGCGCGATATCGGAACCTCACGGCCCGCGCCAAGGCTGTTCAGAACCAGCAGCACAGCGGCGGCGTTGTTATTGACCACGGTGGCCGCCTGCGCGCCGCTGAGCTTGCAAATCTGCCTTTCGACATGGTCGTCACGGTCCCCCCGGGTCCCGCCGGCCAGGTCGTATTCAAGGTTGCTGGCGCCCGACGCTATCGCCATGGCCGCATCGACCGCTTCCCGCGGCAGGCAGGCGCGCCCCAGGTTCGTGTGCAGTACAGTGCCGGTCAGATTGAAAACGCGCCGCAACGACGGTCTGGATTCCAGGTCCAGGTCGCGCGCCACCCGGTCGAAAAGGGCGGCAGCGGAAAAATCAGCCGGCGGTGCGCCGCTTGCGTGCGCAAGACGGATGCCGTTCAGCGCGCAACGGAGCGCTTCGGTGACGACGGACCGGCCGAATGCGGCGATCAGCGCGGTGCAGTCGCGCGATTGCAGCAGCCGGTCGAGCGATGGAATCTCAGCCAGGCGAATGGTATTTCCAGTGCCCCGCGATTGCCATCACAACTCGGCGGCCTTGAGCTTCGCGCGCCAGTCCCTTGGCAAAACCACTGGTTTTGCCGTCGGGGAGCCGATATAGCCATTTTGGCTAAAGACGTAGCAATTGGTGCGCAGCGGATCCCCGCCCACCGCCACCATGATGTCTTCAGGACGGAAAACAATCGGCACCAGCCGCTCCGGATCGCGCGATGCGCCATAAATCTTGGGCGCCTTCCCGAGCTTCACCAGGTCGAACAGCGTGCGACGTCCCGGTACCGTGTTGGTATAGGTACCGATGTAGTTGTCGAACTGGCGCGCCGTAATGCGCGTATTTTCGAACAGATACTTTTGCACATCCGCCTTGCTGAACCCGGATTTCGCGATTGTCTTGGCGATGATAGGAGACAGAACCAGAAGCGGCTTGTACGTACCAGCCGCAACGCCGACCGTGAAGATCAGTTCCCAACCGGTAATGTTCTTCACCCCGTCGGCCAGGTAGATAAGACATTCCTCGGCTGTATTGCCATAGACGGACAAGATCACCTTGCCTCCCGTGTAACGCGCAATGAATATGCCGTTGCCACCGGCAGCCAGCCCCATATCGGCGCAAAGGCTGGGCCATCCGATTTCGGCCAATACATCCTCGTTTTCCGCCATCACGACGCGCCAGGTCCCGCCGAACGTGGCCTTGTCGTTCTGGTGCCGCTGGAAACCCGTGACGTTGGAAAGAAACAGCCGCCAGAAGCGGCCAATGCTGGTATTGGCCTGGAAGCCGTCGCGCATCGCGCCTTGTTCGTAGTTGAACCCGAGTTCCTTGATCAGGGGGCCGTTAATCACGATTTGGGTTTCCGAACCGGGGGTATTGCCGCTGTGCTCAACGCCATATTTCGGGTCGACCATGGCCTCGACCAGCGAGACAAGGATCGGCATGTACTCCGGCCGACAGCCCGCCATGACCCCGTTGACGGCGATGCTCCAGATTGTCGCGGCACGGTTTTCCGGCAACATGATGCCGAGTACTTCATGCGGGGCGCGATCGGTGAAGGCCAGAAACGCCTCGATGCGTCCACGCGTCGGCGGCATGATGGGGACGCCATCGGTCCACAGGTTCTCGTAGAAATAGCGGTTGACCTCATCGATGCTTCCTTCGAATACCACCTCGCGCGGCCCTGGTTCGACGATCCTCTCCATTCCCTGCTCGAGCGAAGTCAGGCAGGAGATTACTTGCTCGAGCGTTACTGACAAGACATTGCGTTCGAGTTCCTCGTCGGTCTGGACATCCGGATGGCCGGGAACCATGGCGATGCCGAGGTCAGGCATACCCATGCCCAACGAGGATGTCTTGGCCAGTCCCACAAATCCCTGGGAAACCAGCGAAACCGTCGGTACTCCGGCCCTTTCAACAACCGCACTCACCCGCATCACGGCGGGTGTGCAGCTGCCTCAGCAGCCCATCCCGGAAATTGCCGCATCAACCCGCAGTGTTTTCAACTTGCCGGGGATGGCGGCAACAATCTCCCTTTCGTCCGCGCCATGCGTGCAGCCGAACTCGTCCGGGCCGACAAAAGTGACGCCAGGGAAACGTGTCTCCATTTCCTTTTTCAGGATTGCGAAGATTTCGTCGCCGCGAAAGAGATAGTCCCACAGAAAAGCGACCACTTTTCCTGACAGTGAATTGACCTTGGGCGCAACCGGCTCTACGTCGAAGGCGCGTTGCCCCCGTGGCCAGTACACCGAATATGTAGCTTCAATCTCGCTCATGAATATCTCCTGAAAACAGCTCGAAAAAATATTTGACCCAACGCGGCCCACACCCGACGTACTACTCCATCTTCAACCCAAGATCTTTCACCAACGGACCCATTGCCGCGCTTTCTCTATCGATCAACTTGATAAACTGCTCCGAGGTTCCCCACATAGGCTCCAGGCCGAGACTGGCCATTCGTTCCTTCACATCGGGAAGCGCGAGCACATCACGCAGGTCGGCTTCTATTTTTTGCTTGATGTCCCTTGGCAGACCTACCGGCGCCACGACGCCGTGCCAAAGGCCAGCTTCGGAGTTACGCAATCCAAATTCAGCAAGCGTCGGGACGTCTGGCAAGGAGGCCGGCCGCTGAGGGCTATTGGTGGCCAAAATACGTACTTTGCCTGATTTGGCGTGCGGCAAATAAGCCACGGCGCCATCTATGCCAAATTGGATTTCTCCCGACAAAAGTCCCTTCGTTACGTCAATCCCGCTCTTATATGGTACGTAAGTGAATTTCACGCCTGCGTCTCGGCTGAAGCGTTCAACCGAAAGCTGTGCGCTGACGCTTCCACCACCGACGGTGATATAGCCTGGCTTGGTCTTGGCAAGCGCAATCAACTCGGGGATCGATTTGGCTGGCAGAGTGTCGTTGCTCACAAATATCATCGGTACCGCGGCGATCAGGGCAATGTGGGTGAAGTCACGGATTGGATCGTAAGGAAGTTTGGCGAAGGTGAAAGGGTTTAAGGTCAGGGTGGAATTGATCGCCTGGAACAGCGTGTAGCCGTCCGGGGCGGCCCGCATTCCTTCGGAGGCACCGATCACCGTATTGGCGCCGGGCTTGTTCTCCACCAGCACCTGCTGGCCCCATTTTTCGCTGAGCTTTTGCGCCAAGGTGCGCGCAACCGCATCGGCTGCGCCGCCGGCCCCGAACGGCACGATCCAGCGCACCGACTTGGTCGGCCAGGCCCCCTGGGCTTGAGCGGCGCCGCCCGGAGCCAGCATCATTGCAAGACTGCAAAGGACCGCGCCTAGGCCAGATCCGCTGAATTTCATGTTTTTCATCTGAATGTGTCTACGTGGTTGAAACTTGTGACTGCTGGTGGGCAGTTCTTGCCTTCTCCCCCATAGCAGCCTGAACGCCCGGTGCAATTCGACCCGTGGCCTGAAGCCCGTGTGAGTGCCTAGGGAAATATAGCCGATCTTCAAAGCATTGTGAACATTGGACCTCCAGCCAATCGAATATCCCCGTGGTTTTTGGGTCGGCAGCCCCATCCTTATTCTAATGATCTTTCAAGATGATCTTAATTATGGGAAACTCTGGGATTCAATATTCCCGGAGTGCTATCCATGGCAAGACCACGTCGAGTTGATATGGAGTTGGTGACACAGGCCCAAGTCGTGGCAGCACAGGCGGGCGATGTCGACTCTCTGCGCTGTGCGCAAGCGGTGCTGTTACCGGCAGTGCTGGGTGCCACGCTGGAGCAGACGGCGATGTTGCTTGGCGTCGGGCGTGCGAGCGTGTTGAGGCTGCAAGGCCGACTGCGCGAGTTGTGCGCCGATCCCAACGCTGTGCGACCAAGCTGGGGAGGCCGGCGCCGTGCCTCACTGACCTCAGAGGAGGAAAGTGACTTCTTGGCGCGCTGGCAGGATGACTCGAACGCCGGGGGCGTTCTGGTTGCCTCGCCGCTTCGAGCCGCGTTGGCGCAAAAGCTGGGACATCCTGTTGCTGCTTCCGTCGTGTATCGCATGTTGGCGCGCCACGGCTGGCGCAAGGTGGCACCGGACACCAGGCACCCCAAAAGCGACCCGCAGGTGCAGGAGGAATGGAAAAAAAACTCCCCGAAACTCTGGCAGCGCTCATGAGGCCAGAAGATGTTAAAGGTCGGCCAGTGCGCTTGATGTTCCAGGACGAGGCACGCTTTGGTCGAATGGTGCGGATTCGCCGCTGCTGGGCACCCAGCCCCAAGCGACCGACGGTGTGCAACGGCTACGAGAGGGAGTTCGTCTATGTCTACGGCGCGGTCAGCCCCATCGAGGGAGAGTTTGACTGGATGACCTGTCGCCAGATGAACACTGAGCGCATGACCGAGTTCCTGGCGCAGGTCAGCTCCGCCCATGTCACGGACTTCATGTTGATGGTTGTTGATGGTGCCAGCTCTCATGTATCGAAGGACTTGGTGATTCCTGAGAACATTCGCCTGCTGCGTCTGCCGCCGTATGCGCCAGAACTCAACCCGCAGGAACACGTCTGGGACGAGGTGCGCGAAAAAGAATTCCCCAACCGCGTGTTTAATGATCTACCCAGCGTGATCCGCCAGTTGGAAGCAGGGCTACCCCGGCTCGCCGCCAACACGGTAGGCTTGCGTAGTCTCACTGCTTGGCCTTGGATAATTAGTCTCAACTTGAACGCTCATTAGAATTACATCGCCAGCAAGCCGCAATCCAGAGTTTCGATACG
>Ga0214919_10011627_pt1 | contig 10962 bp, 3 predicted proteins | sample LL1503_MetaG_FD_177994 | JGI IMG/M metagenome (GOLD analysis project Ga0214919, IMG submission 177994) | Freshwater microbial communities from Lake Lanier, Atlanta, Georgia, United States - LL-1503 | ecosystem: Environmental > Aquatic > Freshwater > Lake | place: USA: Georgia | collected 2015-03-15
AAATCTAAAAATACAAAAAATAAATCTAAAAATACAAAAAATAAATCTAAAAATACAAAAAATAAATCTAAAAATACAAAAAATAAATCTAAAAATACAAAAAATAAATCTAAAAATCAAATAAAAAAAATAATTAGTAAAAAATTAATAGGTTGTAGTAATTTACCTTTAAGTAATTTACCTTTAAGTAATTTACCTTTAAGTAATTTAGCTTATATACAATTTTTAAGTAATTTGTATACAAAATATAATAAATTTAATGAAGTAGATAATTTTTACCCAAATAGTAACAATCCAGTATATAACAAAAAATCATTAATAATGAATAATTTAAATAAATGTAATGAATGTTCTGACGATTTAAAAATATTAAATTATTTAACTCAAGGTAGTAGTTCTATTTTGCTTAGTATACAAGCAATAAAAAATTGTAAAACTAATAATTTATTTTTAACAAAAGATGAAATATATTCAATTAAAATATGTTATTCTGGATGTGAATATAAAAATGAAATTATAAATTTAATTAAAATATCATTATTATATGCAAATAATATATGTTCTAATTTTCTTAAAGTTTTTGGATTTAATATACAATGTAAACTATTCATAAAATTTCTAACAAATCTTAGTATAAAAAATAATACAATTTTTCAGCCAAATAAGTTAGAAGATTATAATGATATTAATACTAATATAATTACTAATTTTATAGATGGTACAACATTAGAAGATTATAATAAAAACTTAAAAACATACTATAAATTTTCATTAGAACAAATATTTGAATTAATTTATTCTATATTATGTTGTATTCATTATTGTAAAATTTATCCAACTGATAATAATCTTGGTAATATTATGATAGATAAAAACTATTCAAACACTTTAATTAAAATAAAGGAAGACAAATTTTATCTTAACAATTATTATAGTATATCTAAAATAGATTATCAATCTGTAACAAACTTTGATATTATTGAAGATGTATATATAGATTTAAATATAAAAATGAAAACAATAATTAGTGGTTATAAAAATTATATAGACAATAAAAACTTTGATCCTATATATGCTATTTTTAATACAAATTTAAACCCAGATGATTATATTAATAAATTAATTAAATTAGATATATTTAAACCATTAGAAATCTCAAATATAGATGCTTCAAAATATAAAACTTTAGAATATAAACCTGATTTAGACATATTGAAACAATTTAATATAAAAGATATAAAACACAATCCTGATGAGATAGAAATCTAATTTCTAATATCTCTATCATCTACTACATCTTCATTATCTTGTACTATATCATCTAATCTAAATTCATCATTTATATTTAAATCTAGATAATAATCTCCTCTATAATTTTCTACTCTTTTGTTTATAAGTTCTAACATACTCATTATTTTATTTTCTTCTTTTTTCAAATTAGCAATATCACCTATTGTCGCCTTCTTATTTTTCATTACATATGTGTTAATATTTTTAATTCTATCTATCCAGAAGTTATAAAATATACTTTCTTCAAATCTAGATATTTTTAAATTTAGTATTATCTCTTCTTTTCGTAAACCTAATATTATCCTTGGACATCCAAATATATTATTAAGTTCAAAATTAGTTATAGATATTTTATATTCATTATTTTTATCTTCTTTTAATGTTGTAGTATTCTTTATTTGTAATAATAAATTATTTTTAGTATCAACATTATCTTTTATTTCTTTTATAAATTTTTTTATTCTATCTTTATTATTTATATTATTATTTATAAATTCTGTTTCTATAATATTTTGTAATTTTTTATCATAAATTTCTGTTCTCATAGTTGTTTCTATATGTTCTATATTATCATATATATATTTAATATTATTTCTAGAATATTCATTTTTACATAAATACAACATATGATGTAAAAATGTTATACATCTATCAAACAGAGCATCACAAAACTCACGACTTTTATAAATTGTTAATTTTAAATCAACATTTAAACATGCTATTTCAGATCTTGATATGTTTGGTTTATAAAAATTTTTATTCTCAATTTTATTATAAATTGTTTTAATTATTTCTATACCTGCTTCTGTTCCAGATGTTAATATAGTTTTCATTTCTGAAATTGGTATTGTTCTTACATCTTCAAATCCAAAAGGATTAATAAGTTGTATTATAGTATTATTAATTATAGTATTATTACTATTATTATTGATAATATTATTTATATTATTTATAGTATTATTTATAGTATTATTATTTAATGTATTATTTATTTTATTTGGAATTTGTATTTCTGTTTTACTACATTTTGATTTTTCTAAATGTGTTTTTAAAGATGATTTTTGTGTAAAATTAGAATTACATTTACTACAACTAAAATTACATTTTTTTATTTCATTAATATCAGATATTAATTTATTAATATCATTAATTTTTAATGAACAATATACATTTCTATAAATATGTCTAATAAGATAACTTTTAAATTTAAATTCAGTTTTGCATGAAGGACATATTTTATTTGACATTTTTATATATTAGGCTTATCCTTAAATAAACAGATATGTTTATAAATTGGTTGACGGTTATTATATTTAAAGTAGATATTTACTTTTAAATTTGTAAATTTTAAATATATAAAAATAATTATCTATAATTTGACAAGTTACATTTTTAAAAAAATAAACGTATATTGTGTCAAAATATAGAATCTATAATTTGACACAATAATTTGACAAGTTAATAATAAATAAAATATACTGTATTATGTGTCAAAATATAGAAAAATATCAATATTATAAAAAAAAAGGAGGAGACACAAATAAAAATAAAAAAAGATAAAAATATAAAAAATAATTTTACAAAAATTTAATAATAAATAATTTTCAAAATAATAGTTTTAATATATTTCTTATCATTAGACATGTTAAACTGAGTTTTTATTCCTCTAGAGTTTAGGAGAGGTTGTTTATAAAAGCAGCATTAGTCATCTTCATCATCATTATATATATTTTTACTATATATAATATCACTATTTTTATCATCATTTTCATCATCATCACCATAATCATCATCATTATCATCACCTTTTAAAACCTCATTAAAACTGTATTTAATTTTAGAAAATTTAGAATTTTTTTTGTTATTGTTTTCTGATAATTTAATAATATTTTTATCTAAATTCATTTTTTCTTTTATTTCATTACAAATTTCATCTTTAAATTTACCTTTTACATTAATACCAAAATTATGAATTGCTTTTTTTTTTAATTTTACTAAATTTAATCCGCCCCTATTTGGCGGTTCATTACATAAAATAATATTACCTTCATATCTCATATTATATTTTTCTTTTTTTTCTTTTTCTTTGCCAATTTTACCTTCTTTAACTTCTTCAAAATCTTCTAAATCTTTATTATTTATATTAGAATCTGAATTATTATATGTATCTAAACTATTTATTTTTCCTTTATGTTCTTCTGCATATTTAATTTTATTTAAAATTTTGCTTATATGCGAACATATTTTATGTTTTTTCATATTGTTTACTTCATCTTCATTTAAATTAAAATAATTAATCGCCAGATTTTTTAATTCTAATAAAGAGTACCCGCCTTTAGCTTCTCCATCTAAACATTTATTAATATCTTTAGAATATGCAGCGGTTCGCATTATATCAGTAATACCTTTACTACCATAATTTTGTATTTCTCTAAATTTTTGATTAATTATTTTACATAATTCTGGTTTTGTTAATATAGTAATTTGTCCGTCATTTTTTTTTTGTAATTGAGTTCGCGGTATTTTTAAATAGTTAACTCCAAATTTTTTTAATTGTGGTCTAGTATATCCTCCCTTTGATGGTGTTCTATTACTACAATTACTAGGTTTATAATTTTCTAAAGTTATTTCAGGTTCATTGTTTTTGTCTTGTTCTTCGTATAAATCTATATCTTCAAATTTATTTTTTTTTGTTTTAACAACTGGAGGTTGACAGTAACCTTTGTCATATTTTTTTGTAAGTATTTTATTTAACGACAATTTATTATTATACCATCTACCTATTTTAATATTTTCAGGTTTATCACTAGCAAGTAAAAGTTCATAATTTAGTAATTTATTATAATCTTTATCATATTTATCATATTTATCATCTAGATCATTTTTGTCATCTTTATCATTTTTATCATCTTTATTATCATTAAAATTATTATTTGATATTTTAATATCTTTTAAATTTTTTTTAGTTATATTGAATGGATTATATTTAAGAGGACACCATGTAAATACTTTTTCTCCTAATTTATTTTTTTCTTCATTGCATTCATATTTTAATTTATATTGTATATCTTTTTTTATATCTTTATCATCTTTCTCTTCATTTACTTTTTTTATTTCTTTACTAATAAATGGAAAATTGCATTTACCAGTTTTATATTCATTATTTTTCCCTCCTTCATTAATATTAATTTCAATAACATTTAAATTTTTCTTAGTTTCTTCAATTTTTTCAGGACAATATCCCCATTTGTCTGGATGTCTATTAAAATCTAATCTAGTAGGACACATATAACTATTATTTCTTGGAATACATTGATATACAAATTTTTTTTTATTTTTTTCAAAGAATGGAAATTTGCATTCACCAATAGAACTAGTATTATCATAGACACCATTTTTATTAAAAGGTGTTGTAAATATTTTATCTTCAATAAAAATACTTTTTATACTTAAATCGACTAATTCATAAACAATAGTATTCATAATTTTTTTAAAATCATCTAAATCTGTTTTTTCTAATTTAGCTTCATCTGTTTTTGTAAATATGTATGAATTTTCTTTTAAATTTTCTTTATTATTAGTATTTATAGTACTAAAATCATTTATAAATTCTGATAAAGACATATTATTTTTATATTTTGAATAAACACCATTTTCTATTATTTTTGATAATTCAGAAGGATTTATAGTTATATCATTTGGATTTCTATATATTTTATTTTGCATATTAAATTCTGGAATAAATGTACCGTCAATTATATCAGAAGATTCTAATTTATTATTAATTAAATCATTTGCTAAAAGATAACTAAAATATTGAAGTTGTGTTGAATTCATATTTAAAACACAATTATTTTCATTTTTATTAAAATCGCAAAACTTATCACTACATTTATTAATATTTTTTTTTGTTTTCGAACAAGTTTTTAAACTTATTCTATTTGAATTTATTTTACTTTGTGACATATCATTATTTTTATTAGAAATTCTTGTTTTCATAATATTAAATATAAATTCAATTAGTTTATCTATAGTAGATTGAAAATCTGTATTATTAATATTATTTATATGTTTCATATTTTTAATATTTCTGTCATTTCTTTTATGATAATAATAGTTATCTAGAGCATTAACTAAGTTTTTTTTTTGTTTATTAATTTTATTTTCTTGCAATATACGACTAAATTCATATTTAAAATAATTATATATAAAATCTTTATAAATTATATTCTTAATATTAATACTATCAATAATTGGACTAATTTCTATTTTAAAATCAAAATATGCTGGTCTAAATAATGTTTCAATACGATTATCTTCTTTTGATTTTAAATAACCATTGTTTATCATTAAATTAATAATTTCATTTTTACGATTTTTAGTATATTTTTCAGGTATAATAGGAACAATTAAATTATTTAAAAATTGGATACTTGTTATTAAACCTTTTAATTCATCATAAAATATTTTTGAAATTTTATAATCATATTGAGCCAATTTATTAATAAAAGTTTTATTTTTTGTTATTGATTCATTAGAATACATATTTATATATTTATTCAGAGAAATCATATCATTTATATCTAAAATTTTATAAACATTGTATTTATTATTAATAATTATTTTGTTTAGTTGTATTGCAATAGGATATATGGGAATTAAATACTTATTTACAATAATAAATTCAATTTGTGTTGTAGTAAATGCAATTTGTTTTTCTATATGTAATTCTAATTCGATTAAATCTTTTATAAAAATTTCAGTATTTTGTTGATATGTGAATTTACATATATTAAAATGTATTAAAATTAACTTAATAATTGATGTAGACCGATCTTTTGTAAATTCTAATTGTTTCTTATTTGTTATTTTTTTTTGAAAATAATGATAATCATTATCACTCAAATTTATTTTTTTTATATCAAAAATACCATTTATTTTATTGTTTTTATTATTATTATTATATATAAAATGTACAACAGGTACAAAATGAAGATGTTTTTCTTTAATTAAAATTATATATTTGAATCTATGTATATCACAATATGGATTACAAACTAGTTTTGTTGTATTTTTATCAAAAATAAGTATATTTACACCTTCTTTATTTAACCATTCGATTGGTTTACTAAATAAATCAAGAAAATGTGTATAATTTTTGTATTCATTTTCATCTAGAATATGCATTTTAAAATTATAAAATGCAGAATATATTTTATATGCTACAAATAATTTTTTAATATTAGATACATCTTCTTTGATATTTTCACCATCATTGTCATTTTTTTTATCTTTATAATCTTTACTAATAATTGTATGAATATTATTAATAATATTATTATCTAATTTATTATTAATAAAATCAATATCTTTGTATTTTAATCTATCAATAATTTCATAATCAATATTCATGAGATTAAAAAAAAGAACATATTTTTTCATAAATATTGAAAATTTCTCAAAATCTTCCAAACTATTAGGTAATATATTACTAGAAGAATATATATCTATTAGTTCTCCATTATTCAAAGTTATAAATACATCTGGTGATAATTTTGTAATTATTAGATTTTTTAAATCTTTTAGTGAAATATCTTTAATTACTGAAAATGATTCTAATATGTTATCTTTGTCATTTTTATCTATACCTCTTCTTAAAAATAAATTACTATTTTCTAATAATTGATTACCTTTCATAAATAAATTTTGATGATTATTAAGAATTATATTAAGGTAATTTGGTAATAATCCAAAACGACATTTATCTAATTCCGAAGTTTCACCTTTTATATAATCTTGTTCTATAGTATTAAAACATTGAATTACTTTATTATTTAAATTAATAATATCTAATTTCTGTTTATTTGCTTCTATTTCTAAATTGTCCGAATCTACTCTGCAAGCTTTATTTCCTTTAAGTTTGAAAAATTGTTGTATTTTTTTTAAATTAGGATCCCAATCAAGTGGAGGTTTTACACCACAACAAGGTACACATAATTTTTCAGGATGATCTTTAGTATTTATAAGATAGGGAAATGCTTCTTTTTCGGTTCCTTTTAATTCATCAGGCCAATCTTTATGAAGGTTAGAATCTTGCCAAATATTATCAGTTGTTTGTTTTCTTATAATTACTGTATATTCATCATTTAGAGGATGATAACGGTTTTCGGGATCTATGAATTTACCGTTAGTATAAGGACTTCTTAGTCCATTTTCAATAAATTTCCGTGCAGATATAGGTTTATTTGCAAGATAATCCCAAATACGAGGACAAATATAATAATTCTTGCGATATTTAATATATCCAGTAAATGCCTCTGGATCATCATAACTTTCAATATCTTTTTTAGTAACTATATAAGGCTGTTTCATTTGTTGATTTGTACAACGACGATGATAATTAAATTTTTGATTACCAATAACTTTGGGATTATACAATTCATTGTCTGTTCTTTTTCTCATATCAGTCATATAATTTGTAAAAGTAATTCTTTTATTTTTAGTATGTAATTTTGCTAATTGAAAATTTTTATACTCATCATCACCTTCATTTAATTTATTTTCATTTTTATCATCTGATGGTAAAATATCAAATTCAATAAGTTTTGCAAGATCTCTAATATCTATATCATTACTTTTATTTATATTTTTAACAGAATTTTTACTATATTTATCTATTGTTCCTAGATCCAAATCTAAATCCAAATCTAAATCTAGTTCCAAATTAAAATCTAAATCTAAGTCAAGACTCGATTTCTTTTCACTTTTTTTGAAACTTACTTTTTCAATATGTTTTGCATTTTTTGAATTTACAATAGAATCTTTTAAATTTTTATGTATAATTTTATGTTCATCATGAACATTATCAAAATCGTAAGATATATTTGAGAATATTACTTTTAAATAAAATAATATTATTTTTACTGATTGATAATTATCAATATTTTCAATTTCAATATCAATATTACCTTCAGAATCAAATGTAAGTTTTATTTCAATACCATATAAAAGATTTACATTTAAATCTTTTATTGTATAATATTCTATATTATCATATATTTCTTTTAATGTTTATCATCTAATAGAAAAATTATTTTACATTTATTAAATAAATTGTTTAATTCTTTTTTTTTTATTTTACCAGTATTCTCATGTTTTTTTAAATAAGATTTCATATATTGAGCTATATTTTCATTACTATAGAATTTATTTACCTGTTTATAAATAATATTAATTGAATTACTAGATTGTTGTTTCATTGACATTAATTGATGAAATGTTGTAATATGTGTTTTAAATTTTTTAATCAATAATTCTATATCAAGTTTACCAGATTCTATTTTTAATTCTTCTATTTTAGAAAGGGTTGAAATATCTATTTTTGCATCAATAATAATATTACCATTTAAAAATGTTGAATAATTTTTTCTATTAGTTTTATTATTAAATATATTAGTTACATTTGGTAAATGCAATTGTGTTGCATTAATAAGTTTTTTAACATATTTTATTGTTTTTGTAGCCAATTCTAGATATTTAAGTAATTTATTTGCAATAGGTATTTTTTGTTCATCATCAAAATATACTACAGTGTATCCATTTTCATAGAAATCTATTGTAACAATAACAACATTGTTTCCAGTATATTTTTCATCTATTCTCCATTGCCATTGTATATATTCCATATTATCTAGTTTATATTTAGCATTATGTTTAGTTCTAAGTAATTTATCAAGCTCTTGATAAGAATTTTTTTGTAAAAAACTCTTATTAATTTTAATATATTTAACTTTATTTTCATCAATCCCTATATATTTAATAACAGGATGATAATAAGTAGTAGATAAATTATTATATAAATTTGCTAAATTATATTTTGTTTTTAATTTATAACTTAATGAATCAAAAATTATATTCTTACAATAACATTCTTTGAAAGTAATACAAGAATCATTATAAATTGATTTTTGAAATGTATTTAACTTAAAATTATCATAAATTTCTTTATATGTGTCATTACTTATTGTTTTATATTTTAATGTCACTTCTTCTGGATAATAAAATTCTAATATATTTTTAATTATAAAATCTTTTCCAAAAAAATTTTTATTTTTATCACCCTTTTCTACTTGTTCTAATAATTGTTTCATATCATTTTTAAATATTATGAAATATTCATTATTAATTGTTTTATTATAATAGTTTAGATTTAAATAATCTAAATCTTCTACAGCAATATTAATATTTTCAGTTATTCTAAAATTAATAATATTTTTATTATTTAATTGTCTAGAAGTAGGTAAATAATTATTTTTACATTTATTGAATAAATAATCTATATTTTGGTAACCATAGTATATATATTTATTATCTTCGTTATTATAATTATATTTAATAGTTATAATAATAGGTAAATTAAGTAATAAATGATATAAATCTTCATCATCAATACTTTCGTTATAATTAAATTTATCTTTAAAAATAAGTTTAGATGTATTTGTTTTATTTTTATCATTTATATTGTATTTATTTGGTAAAAGAAATTTTATTCTATCATCAATTTCATCTTTTGACATATAAGTCATCTTATAAATTTTATTAAAAAAAGCATCATTGGATATTATAATTTCATCTTCATATATATAATTAAGTAAATTTATAAAATATTTATAATTTATATTTTTAGAATATTTATATATAAGCATATTCTCAGGCATATAATTATTTAATATATTAGCTGTACTAGATTTAAAAATATGTGTCTTAATTGTTTCATAAAGAATAATTCTTATATGAAATATTGGTAAATTTTCCTCAATATATTGATAAATGAAATATATATTATAATTTTTTAAATTTCCAAATTTAATATTAAAATGAGGCATAATATTTTCTAGTTTTTTTATTTCATTTGTATTTAATAATGATTTAATGTATTTTTCATTTTCAATATATGTTTCTTGATTATCTTTAATATCATCTTTAATATCATCTTTAATATCATCTTTAATATCATCTTTATTATGATCTTTAAACTCATGTTTTGTATTGATATTTTGTCTATTCTCTAATTTTTTAAGAATAAATTTAATATCATCATTATAATTTCCTACAAATATTAATTTATTATCAAGTTCATCATTTTTTATTGATTTTATAATAAATTTTAGTATTGATAATGATTTAATTGATTTACAAATAGTTAATTCATTTAAAATTTTATTACTCATCTTATTTTATTCTATACACATATAATTATATTAAATATTATACAAAATATTATTATAAATTATTATATTAATATTAATCTATATTTATATTTATTATTTTTTAAAATTTATATTATTTTAAATATTTGTAAATTGTAGATAATAGATATTTTATAATAAATTACAATTAAATTACAATAAATAATATATAAATTTATATTTAAAATGATTGAAATAGTTAATGGAATAATAATTATATCATTAATAATAATAATATATAAATACTTTGAAAAATATAGTTATGATGTAGTAATGGTTAAATCTGAATCTAATGGTAAACAATATTTAGTACGTAATTTATCTGATAAACAAGAAGCTGCAAATTTACTTGGAAATTTAGCAATTAAATTAGAAAAATTGGTAGAAATAATACAAAATGAAGGATATGAAAATATATATAATA
>Ga0214919_10011629_pt1 | contig 10960 bp, 7 predicted proteins | sample LL1503_MetaG_FD_177994 | JGI IMG/M metagenome (GOLD analysis project Ga0214919, IMG submission 177994) | Freshwater microbial communities from Lake Lanier, Atlanta, Georgia, United States - LL-1503 | ecosystem: Environmental > Aquatic > Freshwater > Lake | place: USA: Georgia | collected 2015-03-15
CGATCGTGCCGCATTCGACCTCGTGTTCGCCGCCACCAACGTCGCCGACACCCGCGGCTCGCAGGGGCCTGTCACCGTCAACAGCCGCGGCGTGACGAGTCTCGGTGCCCGGCGTCGGTTCTTTCTCGACGAATACTCCGCCAGCGCCTCTCCCGTGCAGGCTTCCGCCTCGACTGATACGACCGTCACCGGCATGGCGATCAACTCGCGGTTCGGGAAGCGGTTGATCCAGAAGATCGCCGATCGCAAGATGGCCGAGACCATGCCGCAGGCCGAGGCCATCGCCGAGGGCCGGGCCCGGGATCGGCTCAGGAAACAGTTCCAGGAGCAGACGGAGCCGGCCCTCGGGCAGTTCCGCGATCAGTTTCAGGAGAAGGTCCGTGGTCCGCTGGAGAAACAGGGTCTCTATCCCGAAATGCTCCACATGAACACGACCGACACGACACTGGCCATCACTGCCCGCAAGGCCACTGTCCGCCAGCTCGCAGCGGCGAGCCTGCCGCCGGCCTCCGCCGCCGGCAATCTGATCTCGGCCCGCGTGCATGAATCGGCGATCAACAACATGCTCGAGGAGAAGCTGGGCGGCCGGATGATCACGCAGGCAGATGTCGATCGCATGGCCCGTGAAGGCAAAGCCAAGATGCCGGATTCGCTCGGAAGCGATCCCGACCAGAAGCCGTGGGCTGTCACGTTCGCGAAGCACCGGCCTGTCACCGTGGCGGTTGACGACGGCCGCGTGAAGCTGATGGTGCGGGGTGACAAGTTCGTGTCGGGTGACCGCAGTTTTCCGGGAATGGATATCTGGGCCACCTACGCGATCGCGACCTCCTCGCAGGGATTGCATCTCATCCGCGAAGGCGACGTGCAGATCTACCCGCCCGGATTCAAGCCGGGTGGCGGTGAAAAGCTCTCGATGGCGGAGACGTCGCTTCGACGGATCTTGCAGAAGCGGTTCGACAAGCTCTGGAAGCAGGTGATCGACATCCCCGATCTGCCGCTGCAGGGGGAACTGGCCTCGGCCGGCCCGCTGTCGATGAAGCAATTGGAAGCGCGGAAGGATGGCTGGGTGGTGGCCGGGTGGCGCCGAGGCAGCGCTGGCAGCCGCTCCATCGAGCGTTCGTTTGAGGTTCGTCCGAGCGAGACGATCATCCAACAGGAGATCGTTCCCGGCACGTCGGTGCCCGCGGAGATCCTTTCCGGGAACGCGATGCCGTCCGACCCGCGACTGGCGGTCGTGCGGTAGAGGGGCTCCCCTATTTTCCCAAGACGGGTTCGAATGGGCGGATCCAGATCGAGCGGAACTGCACCGGGTTGCCGTGGTCCTGCAACGTGATCGGCAGGGCGTCGGCGTGGGCCTTGTAGACGGGTGGTTCGTGCCACGCCGTCGGGCCCTTGATGACGGTGTCGGAGTGGATCGCCACGCCGTTATGGAGCACGCTCACCCGACCGGGCTTCGCAAGCGAGCCGTCGGCATTGAACCGCGGCCGCGTGAACAGGATGTCGTAGGTCTGCCATTCGCCAGGCTTGCGGCAGGCATTCACCGCCGGCGGCTGCTGCTTGTAGAGCGCACCGCACTGGCCGTCGGGGTAGGTGAGGGGGCCGTCGGTGCCGTCTTCAAACGAATCGAGCACCTGGATCTCGTACTGTTGCATCAGGAACACGCCCGAGTTGCCGCGTCCCTGCCCCTTGCCCTCGGCGGGTGAAGGCAGCCGAAACTCGACGTGCAGGTGGCAGTCGCCGAAGCCCTGTTTGGTCTGGATGGCCCCCTTGCCGACCGTGGCGACGCCATCGGCCACAGGCCACTTCTCCCCGCCCACCCAGGGGTCGAGGCTTTTGCCGTCGAAGAGCACGACCGCGTCGCCAGGCACGGCGGCGGGCGCGGCCGGTGCCGGCCCTGGATCGACGACCCGCGGCCGCGGCCACTCGATCGGCATCCGCCATTCACCGCTGGCATGCTTCTCTCCCCGCAACTGCAGGCGTCGCGAACGGATCGACTCCGTGATCGCCCGCGCTTTGGCCTCTGCTTCGCCGATTGGTAGCCCTGCATTCACTCCCGGGCGGAGGTGCCCAGCCGCGGCGAGATAGGCATCGCGAAGCAGCTGCAGGCGGGTCGTCACCTCCGGCAGAAATGCCGCGAACCCCGCCGGCGTGTCGGCCGCTGCGGCCTTCGTGTCGCCGAGTCCGGCCAGCACAGCCCGCGCCATCGCCCAGTATCCATCGTCATTGGGATGGACGGTGTCGGGGGCGTAGATGGTGGCCGGATCCTTGGCCCGCGCGGCGGCGAGCATCTCCTTCATGGGGCCATGCACGTCGATGACGATCCAGCCGTCGGCCCGCTTCGAGAGCAGCCACTTCGAGTAGGCGTCGAGCACCGCGTCGTAGTCGGTCGCACCGGCCGGGCCCGGCTTGTCGGGCCGCTTGTCGTAGACCGGCGGCGTGACGTGAATGATCTTCGCACCAGCTTTTTCGACGGCGGTGTGCAGTTTTTCCATGCCGGTGCGGAACTTCGCAAACCGGCCCTCGTCGAGCGGCTGGTAGATGCCGCAGTTCATGCCATAGCAGGCGATGACGAGATCGGGCCGCGTGACGCGGAGCACGCGGTCGAGTCGCTCGGCCAGATCGGGCCGGGGAAATTTTCCTTCGGCGTGTCCCTCCTCGGACAGTCCCGACACGGTCTCGCTCTACAGGCCGACGTCGATGACCTCGGCCGTCATGCCCTGCGATTCCATCCATGCGTTCAGGATGGCGACCCATCGTCCGCCGTAGGTGATCGAGTCACCGAGCACAACGATCCGCTTGGACTGTTCAAGGAGCGCGCGGGTGGGTGTGGTAGGCTCGGCGCACACTCCCTGGACTGGAAGCAGGCAGAGGACTGCGGCCACGAGTCCGGTGGCTGTCGCGGCACCCATCCATCGCATCGTGGTTGCGAGACGGGGCGGTTGTATGACGCTCGTCATGCTCGTCATGCTCGTCATGGAACAGTCTCCTGTGGCTATGGCACACCGGCTGCGGCTGCTGCCGGTGCAGGCCTGCTACCGCCGGCCTCGAATGTCAGGGTGTCGTCGTACTCGCGGCGTTCCCAGGTCGCGATGTCGCCCGGCTTCTCGGGGTCGAGGACCGGGAAAACATACACCGGGGTGATCGTTACAGTGAATTCGGCCGGGGGGGCGTTGGCGGCGTCTCCCTTGCCCTCGGCCGCTTCCTTTCGCCGCACGTCAACCTCGATGTGGCCGTAATGCTTTCCGCCCGACTCCAGCACGTTGCCGTTCCAGTGCTCGGGAGCGTGGTCGTGGGCGACGAAGATCTGGCGGTCGTTCGAAAAGCCCTCTTCCGGCCCGCGCAGACCGTCGCCACCGATGCCAACGTCGTAATAGTGCACCCCCTCAACGATCGAGTGTTCATACATCTCGTCGTGGCCGGAAAATACCGCCCGCACGCCATGCTTCCGCAACAGCGGCGCCAGACTCCGCATGGGCTGCCCGGATTGCGGGTCCTGGCCTGCCCCCTTGCCGGGAGCCCGGCCGTGGGGGCCGGCCGAGAACGGGGCGTGGTGGAACTGCACGAACGTGATCGCCTTCCGCTCCTGGGCATCGGTCAGTTCACGCTCCAGCCAGACGTATTGCTCGGAGCCCGGCATGCAGTCGGGGATGTGCATGGCCTTGCCGCGGTCGAGCAGGTGGTTGGTGTCGCTGTCGGTGCCGTCGCTGCCAGTATTGGTCGAATCGAGCGTGAGCAGCGTGACAGGCCCGAAGTCGATGCGGTGATAGCGGCCGATGTGCCGTTTGTCGGCGGCTCCGTTATCGGGATGCTCGAAGTAGGCGAGGAATTTCCGCGATCCCAGCAGCGAGGCGGGGCCGGAATAACCGCCCAGATCGTCGAGCGCGTCAGTGGATGTGGGGCCACCGTGCATCTCGTGGTTGCCCAGGGCGGCCACGATCGGCACCCGTGAAGCGAGGGTGCCGAACGCTCCGGCATTGTGACGCCAGAATTCGTCCCAGTCCCGCTGCTCGCCGCCGTTCTCCACGAGGTCGCCTACCACGCTGGCCAGCACAGGGTTGCCCTCGCGGAGGCTCTCCGCGGCCCGACTGGCGATGAGTGCGAGGTTCATCCGGTAGCCGGTCGTCTCGTCGGCGAGGTATTGGTCGCGGACCCAGCGGGGCCGCGGCCCGCCTGGCATCGAGGTCGAGGGTGGCCAGTCGACACGGTTTTCCCGTGATTCGGGCTGCGTCTCGCTGTCGGCGTAGAAGAAGAGCCGCACCGCACCCCCCTTGCCGACCTCGCCGGGCCGCGGGGACGTGGTGAGGATTGCCTTGATCGTCTCGCCGTTCTGTTCGACGCTGTAGGGGTAGCTCGTCGCTGGCGCGAGGCCGGTGACACGAACCGAATGCAGATGGGGCGGCGTCGGATACCGGAGTTCGGCAACCTCGGCCCCCTGGTAATCGAGTTCGGTGTGGAGGGTGGGCTTCGACGTCAGCGTCTTGCCGTCGATCGTCAGCGTGCCGGCGTCCGCCGACTGCGAACACCAGCGGATCGTCATCGCATCGGCGGCGGGATTTTGCAGATACGGCCGCACGCGAAACGCCGTCTGGTCGGACAGGTCGGCCGCTGACGCAAGGCTCGTTGCGAAACCGAGAACAAACAGAAGGCACGAGCGGGCGGACATGACATGTTCCGGGAATGCGTCTATTTGTCGGCCGAGAGGGGCTTTGCGCCTTGCCGGATCGCGAACAGGTGGCTCTTGTTGGCGATGTAGAGCGTGTCGCCCGCGATGATCGGGGTGGAGTAGACGCTGTTGCCCATGTTGATCTCGCCGAGCAGGTCTTTCTCCTTCGACAGCGTGAAGATCGAGATGTCGCCGTCCTCGTCGCCGATGTAGACCCTGCCGTCGGCGATCAGGGGCGAGCCCCAGCTGGCGGCGAGCATGTCGTGCGTCCAGTGCGGCTTGCCCGTCTTCAGATCGAGACAGTGGAGAAGGCCGCTGAAGTCGGCGACGAAGAGCAGCCCATCCTGAATGGCCACCGTGCCGCAGGTGCGATGCATCGTCTCCTCGAAATCGAGCTTGCCGTTGCCGTCGGCGTCGAACCCTGGATAGTGCCAGATGGCGGCGGAGTTGGGATTAGGCCTGGCGACCTCGCCCTGCTCCTTGATGACCGCCTGGTTGCGGCGGTGGGGCAGGGGGGTGTCGGGGGCCTTGAGGCTCACGGCCAATTCCGGGCTCGTGTCGCCACGTTTCGTGGGATCGATGCACCAAAGGTGCCCGACGCCCTCGCCGTGCTCGGGATCCTCGCCGACGGCGATGTAGACCAGCCCTTCGTGAATGACCGGCGTGCCGATGATGTGGTTGCGGTCGGCGCGGCCGCCGAGCGTGTATTTCGATTCCTTCGGGTTGCAGTCGAATTTCCAGAGGAGCTTCGCCTTGCCGTTCTCGCCGCGCGCGTCGAACGCATAGAGCCAGCCGTCGCCGCCGCCGAAGAGCACCTGTGGCACGCCGCCGAGCTCCGCATACGACGGGCTCGACCACTGCCCATGGAGCACATTCGCACCGGGCGAACCGTCGGCCCAGAGCACCTTGCCGTCCCGCTTGTCGACGCAGAGAAAACTGGGGGCTTCGGCATTCGGCAGGTTGATGTGCCCCTCGTCCACGCCGTTGCTCGTGTTGACGAAGAGCAGGTCGCCCGCGGCCGTCACGCTGCAGGAGCACATGTTGTGCTGCGACACACCCAGTTGCTTCATCATGTCGAGCACCCAGACCACGTCGGCTTCGTCGTTGGCCGACTCCTTCTCGGTGGAGAACGGCCCGTCGTTCTCGCCGTCACGGAACCCCTCGGTGTCGAGGCACTTCACCTCGCCGCGGCTGGTGACATACCACAGCCGGTCGCCCTCCACGAGCGGTGCACAGCAGATGCCCTGCAGGGGCCAGTCGTGCACGCGGCCGGTGGGCAGCTTCTCGCTGGAATCCTGCCAGAGGAACGATCCGTCCTTGCTGTCGAAGGCGAGTAGACAGCCGAGGTCGGTCGCGGCGGGATACCGCTTGAGCCAGCCCTTGCCGTTGTTGGTGCCGACATAGGCCTTGCCGCCGGCCACCACCGGATTGCCGTAGCTCTGACTGCCGAGTTCGGCGACCCAGGCGACGTTCTCGCTCGTCTCTGGCTTCCATTTGCCCGTCTCGGCGTCGAAGTCGCCGGGCGTCCAGGTGGAGGGAATGTTCGTGGCGGCGGAGACGTTGTTGCGGACGGGTGTGCCACCCCATTGGTTCCAGTCGGCGGCCGTGGCGGCGTGGCAGACTGCGCACGCGAGCATCGTTACTAGGAATCTCGACATAGTGCACCTCATTGCGTGACCGCCGTTACCGAGACATTGTCGATGGAGATTTCGGAATCCTTCGAATTGCCGAAGAAGCCTGGGCTGCCCTGCAGGTTGCCCTGCTCGTGGACGGCCTCGATCGTCCAGGCCACCGGCTCCGTTTCGCCGCGAGGCCAGACCTTGCCGCGGAGCAGGGCGGCGGCGTCGGCATCGCTCGTCGCGGGACGGGTGCGGACCTCGAACTTGATCGTATACCAGCGGCCGGCCTCCCACGGGAACGGGATCGTCTTGGAGAAGTGGGTCGCCACCTGCGGTGGCCAGCTCCGCACCTGCAACTGCTGGCTGGCCCCCATCAGATCGAGCGTGTACCGCTGGGCGATCAGCCCCATGTCGGGCAGGCGGGCCTTCTCGAGGGCGGCCGGATTGCCGAAGGCCTTCGCAAAGGCGTCGGCATCGGAGGCGGGGGCGGCTGCAGATTTCGGCGTGTCTGATGCTGGCGAGCCAGGCTTTTCGACGCCCGTCTCCTGGGCTCGGAAGTCGGCCTTGATGCAGTAGTCGTGCAGCCCGATGGGGCCGATCCAGCCCTGACTCCGGGTGCCCTTGGGGATCGTCGTCACCTTCACGAGGCACTTTGAACCGTCCACAATGCGGACGACATGCCGGTAGCGCATGCCCACCCACGGCAACGGCGGCTCGCCCCGTGGTGGGCCACCCTTCGGATTCGGCTCGAGCGCGATCTCCTCGAAATCGAATGTCCAGGGGAGTGGCGGCATCGACCGGATGCGGGCCTTGCCCTCAAGCGAGCCCACCTTCGCGGTGACCAGTGCCGCGGCATGCTTGTCGGCCGGCGCGGTATAGCGGCCTTCGCCCGAGATGGTGCCGGCGGTCGCCGTGAACTCGGCTGAAGCCTCCTTCACGAACCTTCCGGCAGCGTCGAACAGCCGCACTTTCAGCGGCAGCGTCTCGCCCGCAGCGATCTGCGCCTCGGCGGGCACCACCTGCACCCAGGCGGGTTCGCCGGCGGGGCCTCTCGTCGAAAACGACACCTGCTGGGCGGCGGTCGCCTGCGGCTGTTCCTTCTCGGTCGGAAGTTCGGGGCTGGCGCCCAGGCAGTAGAGCCGCGCGCCGGTCGTCAGGTAGATCCGCCCGTTGCAGGCGATGGGCGAGGCTGTGACCTCGTCCTCCTCGTTGAAACGCATCCGGTTGACGATCTTCAGACCGTCCTTCGTCGGCTCGAGGACGTGCCAGCCGCTCGTGGAGCAGATGAAGAGTTTTCCGTCCGCCACGAGCGGGCTGCCCCGCACGATCGTGCCGAGCAGTTTCTGGGGCTTGCCGACCGGTTCGCCCGTCGCCTTGTCAAACACGAAGACCTTGGCGCCGTCGTCCACGAAATAGACCCTCTCGCCGAGCACGACCGGCATCGCCCGGCCGTCCATCACGCCCTTTCGCTGCCAGATCGCGTGGGTGGCGGTGATATCGCCCGAGCCGGCGGCCTTGAAGGCGGTGGCCGATCCCATTGTCGTGTTGTCGAGATTCTCCTCGGCCTGCGAGATGTAGACCGTCTCACCATCGACGAGGGGGGCCACGTTGAGGCCTCGCCGCGAGAGCTTGAAATTCCACACCGCCTTGCCGGTCCGCGGCTGGAAGTTCCAGACGCTGCCGTCGCTCGATCCGAAGATGAGAGCGGCCTGCCCATCCACGCTCGCCAACGACGGCGTGCTGTAGGTCGTGTCTTCGGGGAGTTCCTTCGTGCCGTTCATCCAGCGGACCTCGCCCGTCTTCGCGTCGAGCCCGAGGAAGCGGTGGGCGGGACGCGCCGTGTCACCCCAGCCGGTCACGACGGCGCTGGCGATCACGAGATCCTCGAACACGACCGGGATGTTCGTGCGGCCGCCGTAGGTGGAGAGAAACCCAAACTCCTCGTGAAGTGAACGCTGCCACCGCGTCTTGCCGGTGGCGGCATCGATCGCCGTGAACACGCCGCAGACGCCGTGGGCGAAGACCGTGTTGGTCGCCGGATCGGCGACGACGGCCGACCAGCCGACCCGCTCGGCCGGCACGTCGGAGAGATAGACGTTGAAGACGTTCTCCCAGAGCTTCGAGCCGGTGGCCGCGTCGAGGCAGAGCACCTTCTCGGCCTCCTCCTTCGTGCCGGGCTTGTGTCGCACGAGCGTGTAGAGCTTTCCGCCCATGATCACCGGCGTGGAAATGCCCCCCGCCTCGTCGTTCTTCCAGAGGATGTTCGTGCCTTTTTCAGCATCAAACGATGTCACCAGCGGCGGACCACCGGCGGCGCGGTTTTCCTGCGGGCCACGCCAGTCGGGCCACTCGGCGGCAGTGGCGGCACAGGCGGCCACGCTCGCAGCCAGCAGGGTCAGGTTTCGCAACAGCATGGGTCACCTCGTCAGTTCGTAATGCCTTCGGCCTTCAGATCAGCGGGCAGTTTCGGATCGACGATGCCGCGCGCCCCCCGGCCCTGCATGAGACGGTCGCCGGTGTCGGCGCGGATGCTTTCGATGTCGGCGTCGCCCCAGCGACGGCGGGTGGCGACGTCGGGCACGGCCAGCGGCCGCACGACCCGCATGCCCACGCCAAGGGCCGGCTCTTCGGTATACCACCACGGGCTCTTGGGAAGATTGGGATCAACATCCTTCCAAGGCAGATCCTCCGAGCCGCGACGGGCGGCGCTGCGGCACTGCGGCGGCTCGTCGTAGTAGCTGCCGCCGCGGACCACGCGGGGCGACAGGCTCGTCGGCCAGACGGCGGCCGTGGCGGCAGGCACCGGCTGCGGCAGCGCGGCCTGCCGGGAATAGCCTTCAGGAGCCAACTGGTCGAGCACCCACTCGCCCACGTTGCCGTGCATGTCGTGGAGGCCCCATGCATTGGGCTCCTTCTCGCCGACCGGGTGCGTGGTCTCGTCGGAGTTGTCGGCAAACCAGGCGACGCCATCGAGCGAGTCGGGCTCGCTGCCGCAACTCCAGGGCGTCGCCGTGCCGGCCCGGCAGGCGTATTCCCATTCGCTCTCCAATGGCAACCGGTAGAACCGCGACGAGAGGCCACTGAGCCACTTCGTGTATTGCCGCGCGGCGAACTGCGTCATCGTGACGGCTGGCTGGGCGGGATCCTCGCCATTGGTGAACGTCGTCGTGGGGTCGTAGAGGTTGGAAGGTGCCGTGACGGCGTCGGCCTCGTTGTCGGCCGTCACCTTACGGATGCCCGCCGATTCCATCGCCTTGAAGAGGTCGCAGGCCGTCATGTAGGACTTGTATTCGGCCCAGGTCACCTCGCAGCGGCCGATCCAGAAGGGCTCGATCGCCACATCATATTGCGGTCCCTCGTCGCTGCCGCGGTCGGCCTCGGCGGCAGGGCTGCCCATGCGGAGCGTGCCGCCGGGCACGGGGATCATCCGGAATGTGACGTCGGTGCCGGGGATGGTTTCGTCGTAGGCCAACATCCATCCGCCCGTCACTTTGATGGCCGGGCCGTCACCCTCTGGACGCTGTTCACCCGCCACGAATCCAGCGGCAGGGCTATCAGCCACGGCGGCCGCCCCCTCATCTGCGGCCAGGCAGCAGGCAGCCGGGCCACCCAGCGGTGCTGCCAGAGCCAGGCTCAATGCCAGCATGGAGGCTGTGGAACGACGGTTGTGAAGGGGACGAATCCGCATGAACACTGCACGCTCCAGATCAGGGAGGAGGATCGACAGCGGGAACGCTGCATGAGGGAAGACCGCGGCCGGGAAACAACGCCGGCAGAACGGTAGAGTGTAATCTGTTGGAATTCCCCTGCCCACCAAAGGGCAGCCATCCCCGAGTACCTCATCCGTGGCCGCACCCAAGCCAACCCAGCCGACCGGAAAAGCCGCCAAGCCGTCAGGCAAGGGCCAGGCAAAGTCCAAGGGCAAGGCCGACGACAAACCGGCCGAGAAGGTGGTGTCGGAAAATCGCCAGGCCCGCCACGACTACGAGATCCTCGACACGCTCGAGTGCGGCATCGCGCTGGTCGGCAGCGAGGTGAAGAGCCTCCGCGGCGGGCGGATGTCACTCAACGAGGCCTACGGCCGCGTCAATGGCCGCGAGGTCTGGCTGCTCGGCTGCGACATTCCCGAATACGACAAGGCCAACCAGCTCAACCATGTGCCGAAGCGGCCGCGGAAGCTGCTCATGCACCGCCGCGAGATCGGCAAGTTTGCGGATCGGGCCTTGGAAAAGGGGCTCACGCTCGTGCCGCTGAAGATGTACTTCAAAGACGGGCGCGTGAAGGTGCTGATGGGGATCGGTCGTGGCCGGCAGGCCCACGACAAGCGGCAGAAGCTGAAGGCTGATTCTGCCAGGCGCGATATTGAAATCGCCCTCCGCGGCAAGACGGGCCGCGGAGGGCGATCAAAGGACTGAGGCTGGGGATGGCCTGTGTGGCCACGTCAGGTGGCGATGCGTCGCCGTGACGGCAGCCTACGCGTGCTGCCCGACCAGTTCGGCATTGCTCGAATCGGTTGAATCTTCAGGGTGCCACAGGGGCATGCCCCGCTGAATCCGCTCCGCGAGAATATCGATCTTCTGCCTCGAGCCGGCGGGCGCGGCCGTGGGGATAAATTCCGTGGTCGCGTGCGGCTCGAAATTCTCGTCGTGACCGTACAGCTCAATGATTTCAAAAACGT
>Ga0214919_10011630_pt1 | contig 10959 bp, 14 predicted proteins | sample LL1503_MetaG_FD_177994 | JGI IMG/M metagenome (GOLD analysis project Ga0214919, IMG submission 177994) | Freshwater microbial communities from Lake Lanier, Atlanta, Georgia, United States - LL-1503 | ecosystem: Environmental > Aquatic > Freshwater > Lake | place: USA: Georgia | collected...
GACCATGCAGCGGCGCTGTTCAACCTCGAGCGCGCCGGCCATGTTTACAGCCGCATCAGCAACCCCACCACCGCCGTTTTTGAGCAGCGCATGGCTGCCTTAGAGGGTGGCATTGGTGCCATTGCCACCGCCAGTGGCCAAGCCGCCTTGCACCTGTGCGTGGCCACCCTGATGGGCGCAGGCTCGCACATCGTGGCCAGTTCGGCCCTGTATGGCGGTTCGCACAACCTGTTGCACTACACCTTGCGGCGCTTTGGCATTGAAACCACCTTTGTCAAACCCGGCGACATCGACGCTTGGCGCAAGGCCATTGGCCCCAACACCAAGTTGCTGTTTGGTGAAAGCGTGGGCAACCCCGGCTTGGACGTGCTGGACATTCCCACTGTGGCCCAACTCGCACATGAGCACGGTGTGCCGCTGTTGGTCGACGCCACTTTGTCCACCCCTTACCTGCTGCAACCGCTGTCGCTGGGCGCCAACTTGGTCTACCACTCGGCGACCAAATTTTTAAGCGGCCACGGCACCGTGATCGGCGGCGTGGTGGTTGACGGCGGCAACTTTGACTGGGAAAAAAGCGCCCGCTTCCCTGAATTGACCACCCCCTACGAGGGTTTTCACAACATGGTTTTCAGTGAGGAAAGCACGGTGGGTGCGTTTTTGCTGCGAGCCCGGCGCGAAGGTCTGCGAGATTTTGGCGCCTGCCTGAGCCCGCATTCGGCTTGGCTGATTTTGCAAGGCATGGAAACGCTGTCGCTGCGCATGGAGCGGCATTTGTCCAACACCGAAAAAATCGTGGCATTCCTGGCCAGTCATCCCATGGTCTCGCGGGTCGGGCACCCGCTCATGTCCGATCACCCCAGCCACGCATTGGCAAATAAACTTTTAAAAGGTGGCGCACGGGGCGCAGGGTCGGTGTTCAGCTTTGACATCCACGGCAACCGCGCGCAAGGGCGGGCCTTCATTGAGGCGCTGAAAATTTTCAGCCACCTGGCCAATGTGGGCGACAGCAAATCGCTGGTGATTCACCCGGCCAGCACCACCCACTTTCGCATGAGTGACGAAGCGCTGGCCCAAGGCGGCATTGGCCCGGGCACCATCCGCCTGTCCATTGGGTTGGAAGATGCCGACGACTTGATCGACGACTTGAAGCGCGCTCTCAAAGCCGCTGAAAAAGCAGCCTCGTCTGCAAAGGGGGTCGCATGAAAATCACCTGGCCCGGCTTTGATGTTTACGCCTACACCGGGGGCAAATCTTTCAACCCAGCACAGCCCACGGTGGTGTTCATCCATGGGGTGCTCAACGACCACAGCGTTTGGGTGCTGCAAACACGCTACCTTGCGCACCACGGATGGAATGTGCTGGCCATCGACCTGCCGGGCCATGCCCGCAGCCAGGGTCCAGCAGCTGCAAGCGTGGAAGAAGCCGCCGATCAAATTCACGCCATGCTTGACGCCGCAGGCCTGGACAAAGTGGCCTTGGTGGGGCACAGCTGGGGGTCGCTGATCGCTTTGGAGGCAGCAGCCCGGATGAAAGAGCGCGCGACGCATGTTGTGCTGATTGGATCAGCGTTTCCCATGCCCGTCGCGGCACCCTTGCTGGAGGCCTCACAAAGCAACCCCGAAAAAGCGATTGCCATGATCAATGTGTTCTCGCGCGCCACCTTAGCGGCACCCCCATCGGCCATGGGGCCTGGCACTTGGGTGCATGGGGCGAGCATGGCGCTGAACCGCCGGATATTGGCCAGCAACCCAACGGTCAACTTGTTCCACCTCGGATTTAACGCCTGTAACAACTACAGCAATGGCTTGAATGCCATGGCTGCGTTGACTGGTCCGGTGTTGTTCATCAATGGGGCTGTGGACCAGATGACACCGCCCAAGGCGACGCAGGCCTTGCTGTTACAAGCCAAGGCCTCGGGTCAGGTGGTTCAAGTGGTCACCGTTCCCATGGGACACCACCAAATGAACGAGTCCCCTGAAGAGACCTTGCAAGCTTTGCGCAATTTTTTGCGTTGAGTGGCTGTTTCCCTCACAAAGCATCGGCCAAACGCAGGTCCTGCCATCGCTGCCAGATGGCACGATTGGCGGGCACATCGGCCAATAAATAGCGCGCCATCAAGGGTTGCAACGGCACTTGTGCTGGGTCTGCCAACCACACATAGCGGGGTGCCAACCCCTCGTCGCTGGGCACCAAACGCCCAACCCAATCGAGCTCAAGCAAAGTTTGAATCACACCTTCTACCTCGCGGGGGTCGGCCTGCATGCGGCTGACCAGGGTTTGCATGTCCATGCCATGTGGCACCGACCCGCGGTGCTGTTGCAAGCCACGAATGACCTCCAAAGCGAGTTGAAAAAACCAACCCGGCGCACTGTTGTCGCGCACTGCGCCAACCATCCAACCGGGCAAACTGGCCACCACCACGGCCCCCACCAGCACAATGACCCAGGTCGTGTAAATCCACACCAGCAATATCGGAACGGTGGCAAATGCGCCATAAACCACCGCAAAAGTACCCACCTTGGCGAGGTACTGCGCCAACACCCAGCGGGCCAGCTCCAGCACCACGGCAGCCGCCACCCCACCCCACCAAGCGTGGCGGGCGTTGACGTGGGTGTGCGGGACATACTTGTACAAGGCGCCAATGCCCAAGGCGGTCAGAAAAAATTCCAATGCATCCAATATCAGCCGAAGCCAAGCCTGGCCCGGTGACCAGCTTTGCCCCGTCCAGGTCAGTGCGGTGGTGAGCATGAACAAACTGGTGGCCAGCACCAATGGCCCCAAGGTCAAGGCAGACCAGTAAATCAGCACACGTTGCCCAAAGGGCCGCGCTTGACGCACCCGCCAAATGGCATTGAGGGTGCGGTCGATGGTGAACACCAGTGCCACCGCCGAAAACAACAACGCCACAAAGCCCAGCGAACCCAAGCGGCTGGCCTTGCTGGTGAACTGCGTCAGGTAGCCCAGCACTTGGCGCGCAATGCTGTCAGGGATCAGGCTTTCCACCAACCAGCGTTGCAACACGTTTTGAAACTGACCAAACAACGGAAACGCTGTGAGCACGGCCAAGGCCACCGTCAACAAAGGCACCAAGGCAATGGTGGTGGTGAAAGTCAATGCACCAGCGGTTTGGCCCAATCTATCGTCCCTGAAACGTTGGCGCAAACCAACCCACGCCACGCGCCACGGAAATCGGCGCAAACCCTGAAACCCAATTTTTAAATGCGAGACAATCATCCCGCCATCATGCCATTGACCCCAAACACTTGAGCCAAACCCCTTGACACTTGCTGCCCCCACCCCCTTGATAGATACACCTGTCGCTGCCCACGTCGGTTGGACGCGTCGCATGGCTGTGGCCAGTTTGGTTGGCCTGATCGTGTTGGGTTTGGCTTGGGAGCTGTGGTTGGCCCCGCTGCGCGAAGGGGGCAGTTGGTGGGCCATCAAGGTCATCCCCCTTTGCTTTCCGCTGGCGGGTTTGCTGCGCAACCGCATGTACACCTACCGCTGGGTCAGCTTGTTGGTGTGGCTTTATTTCACCGAAGGGGTGGTGCGTGCGTACGGCGACCAAGGATGGAGCGCGGCGCTGGCCACAGGCCAAGTGCTGTTGTGCCTGGTGCTGTTTGTCGCCTGCTCTTTGCACGTGCGTTTGCGCTTTCGCGATGCCGCATTGATCGCCCAAGCCCAGACCGCTGCCCCAGACCACACCCAACCATGAACACATTGATCGATCAACTGCAAAGCAGCATTGGCCAAGCCCATGTGCTGACCCAGGGCAACCTGGAAGCCTTTGAGAAAGACTGGCGGGGGCGCATCCGTGGGCGCGCCTTGTGCGTGGTGCGCCCCGGCAGCACTGCCGAAGTGGCGGCCGTGGTCAAAGCCTGTGCCTTGGCAGGCGTGTCCATCGTGCCCCAAGGCGGCAACACCGGTTTGGTGGTGGGCTCCATCCCCGACGACAGCGGCCAACAAGTTTTGCTCAGCACCCAACGCATGAACCAGGTGCGCCACATCGACCCGGCCAACCTCACTGTCACGGTGGAAGCCGGTTGCGTGCTGCAACAGTTGCAACAAAGTTGCGCCGAGCAAGGCCTGCTGTACCCGTTGAGTTTGGGCTCAGAGGGCAGTTGCACCGTGGGCGGTAACTTGTCGACCAACGCGGGTGGCACCCAAGTGCTGCGCTATGGCAATGCCCGAGAGTTGTGCTTGGGGTTGGAGGTGGTCACCGCGCAAGGCGACATTTGGAACGGCCTGACAGGTTTGCGCAAAGACAACACCGGTTACGACTTGCGCGACATGTACATCGGCAGCGAAGGCACGCTGGGCATCATCACCGCAGCCACCCTCAAGCTGTACCCGCAACCGGCCGCGCAATTGACCGCTTGGGCCACGGTGGCCTCGGTCGAAGCAGCGGTGCAACTGCTGGGTTTGGCCCAACGCGAACTCGGCGCGGGCCTGACCGGCTTTGAAATGATGGGCCAATTTGCTCTCAGCCTGGTGGACAAGCACTTCCCTGACATGCAAGTGCCCTTGTGGCGCGACAACGCCTACTGTGTGTTGTTGGAAAACACCGACAATGAATCGCAAGAACACGCCCGCGGTCGCTTTGAGCACGTGCTCGAACAAGCCATTGCACACAACATCATCAGCGACGCCGTGGTCGCCGAAAGCGTGGCGCAAGCACGCAAGCTGTGGCACATCCGAGAGAGCATCACCCTGGCCCAAGTGCAAGAGGGGCTCAACATCAAGCACGACATTTCCTTGCCCATCTCGTCCATTGCTGACTTTGTGGCCCAAACCGAAAAAACCTTGGCCAAGGCCATCCCTGGGGTGCGCTTGGTCAACTTTGGGCACCTGGGCGACGGCAACCTGCACTTCAATGTGCAAGCCCCCGAGGGGGTCGACCCAGCGGTGTTTCTACAAACCCACGAGGACGCCATCAACACCTTGGTCTACGACAGCGTCAAAGCCTTTGAAGGCTCGATCAGCGCCGAGCACGGTGTGGGCAGCCTGAAAGCGAACACCCTGCCCCACTACAAAGACCCGGTGGCGTTGGCCCTGATGCGCCGCATCAAGCAGGCACTGGACCCGCAAAATCTGATGAATCCGGGGCGGGTGCTGGAACGAAGTTGAAAGACTGTGACTCCCGCAGCAAATGATCCCAGTCATCGGGCGGATGACCACTGACCAGCCTTGTGTGACCAGAAGCACCGTGCCCTCGGACATCAAGTGAATAAACGTGTACCCCTGCAGCAGATAAAGCCGTGGCCATGGGGTGCATGCTGTCGCTGCTGGCAGAAGAGCCATGTACCAACACAGCGCTACCTTTGTTGCTGGCGCCTTGGGGCATGTACTCCCTGTAAAAAAGTTTCGCGCCGTCTGCCCCTTGGTAATGTTTCAAAGGGGGCATGTTGGAGAAATCCACCGACTTGAATGGGTCGTTGATGCTGGTGATGGGTGCAGGCATTCCTGGGCCGCCCCATACCAGGGCTGCTGTCACCATGAGCAGCACGATAAGTGCAGTGGAAGAAAGGGCGTAGAAAAGAATTTTCACCATGCCCTCAATCGCATTGAACATGAAATTTCAAGCCCAAAGCATGGGTTACCTTCAAAATCGTTGCAAAGCTGGGGTTGCCCTCGCCTGATAAAGCTTTGTACAAACTTTCGCGCCCAAGCCCTGTGTCTTTGGACAACTGCGTCATGCCTTTTGCCCTTGCAATGTTGCCAAGGGCCTTGGCAATGAAGGCGGCATCGTCGCCCGCCTCTTCCAAGCAAGCTTCTAGGTAAGCCGCCATGTCATCATCGGTTTTGAGGTGTTCGGCGCTGTCCCATTTGCGCAGCTTCAGTGTTGTCATGCCTGGTCCTTCAGTTCTCGCGCAAGTTGTTGCGCTAATTCAATGTCTTTGGTTTGACTAGATTTGTCCCCGCCCGCCAAAAGAATCACCATTTCATCGCCGCGCCACGTGAAATACAACCGAAATCCAGGCCCATGGTGCAAGCGCATTTCCCAAACGCCTTGACCAACTGACTTGTGGTCCCCCAAATGGCCGTCTTCTGCGCGATCGATACGAACTTGAATTCGACGGGCCGACTGTTTGTCTTTTAAAGCACCAAACCATCCGTCAAATAGGGGGGTCGTATAAATGGTCAACACCTGAATTGTATAAAATGGGATACATAAGTCAAGGCCAGGTTGCTGAGTGTCCAGATAAAACGCCCGTTATCAGTGCCCCCAAAATTCCTATCAACACAATTGCACCCCACTTGTGCTGCAAATGGTCTGTTGCTTCAAAGCCCGACCAATCACCCAAAGCGGCCAATTGATGGCGCTTGAAAACCAGATGGGCGCAATAAATATTGGTGACAACCGCCACAAGCGCAAATACCAACTTGGCCGCAAAGGCCATGCCCAAGGGTGCTTGGGGCATGAGCAACATCCCCGTCACCACCACCAAAGTGAAAGCGGGTATTTCTATAAACACATCTACACGTTTGTGCAATGCCGTGAGGATCAATTCTTTGTCGCGCCCCTGCCCCACAAAGGCTTGCTCAAACAAAGCCTCGGTGAGCACGCAGCCCAACCACAGGCCCACCAGTGCCAGATGAAAGGTCAAAAGCCAATTGCCCATTTTCGCGCTCCCTCTTACAATAATTTTGATTAATTATTTAGTTAAAAATTTTAATGGAAGCATGGCATTAAGTAGCAATATATTTTTATGTAAAAACTTTTTCCAGACTGCCACATAGCGGTGGCATCGGGTTGCCAGTTCATCATCACCCACAATGTGAAAGACTTCAAGCGTGCCCATGATCTAAACGTGACAGCCATCACACCGGCTGAATTTTTGACTTTGTTGAGGAGTACACCATGACCGCATTGACCGTTCGATTGCCCAACTCTGTGAACCAAAAAGTGAAGGCGTTGGCCCAGCGCGACGACATTTCAGTGAACCAGTTCATTGCCGCTGCGGTGTCAGAAAAGATGGCGTCGGTGATGACTTTGGACTACCTCAAATCCGAAGCCGCCAAAGGCAACCGCAGCGACTTTGATCGCTTCATGCATGCCATCCCCAACGCGCCGGTCGGTGCGGGCGATGAGTTGCCCAAACTTTGATTTTTCAGCTTCGCGCTCGCCCTGACCGAGCTCAAAACTCCCATTTAAACTCTGTACTCATGAGCTTGCCCACCTCCCCCCACCCCATCCCCACCCCCTACGAAGATTTCATGCGCCACGTATACACGCATGGGGTGGAAAAGTCCGACCGCACCGGCACTGGCACACGCAGTGTGTTTGGGCACCAAATGCGTTTCGATTTGCGCCAAGGTTTTCCGCTGGTCACCACCAAAAAAGTACACCTGAAATCCATCATCGTCGAGTTGCTGTGGTTCCTCACCGGATCGAGCAACAACAACTGGTTGACCGAACGGGGTTGCACCATTTGGGACGAATGGGCCCGCGAAGACGGCGACCTGGGGCCGGTGTACGGCGTGCAGTGGCGCAGTTGGCCCACGCCCGAGGGCGGCCACATCGACCAAATCACCGAGGTCATCAAGACCCTGAAAGCCAACCCCGATTCGCGCCGCATCATCGTGAGCGCTTGGAACGTGGCCGACCTGTCCAAGATGGCACTCATGCCATGCCATGCTTTCTTCCAGTTTTATGTGGCACCACCCACCACCCCTGGTGGCAAAGGCCAACTCAGTTGCCAGCTGTATCAGCGCAGTGCCGACATCTTTTTGGGTGTGCCGTTCAACATCGCCAGCTACGCCCTGCTCACCCACATGGTGGCGCAACAATGCGACTTGGACGTGGGTGAATTCATTTGGACGGGTGGCGACTGCCACATCTACAGCAACCACCACGAGCAAGTGGAACTGCAACTGTCCCGCTCACCGTTCCCCGCCCCCACGCTGCACATCAAGCGCCGCCCCGACTCGATCTTCGGCTACCAGTTCGAAGACTTTGAGGTGCGTGATTACCAGTGCCATCCTGGTATCAAAGCACCGGTGGCGGTGTGACACAGCGCCAAAACGTCATCAGCCGTGAGCAACTCATCGGACTGGTGGCGCTGACCCTCATGTGGGGCCTGAACTGGCCCATGATGAAACTCTCTGTGCGCGAATTACCGGCGCTTTACTTTCGCTCCATCACCATGGCCATGGGGGCCGTTTGGCTGGGCGCTTACTACCTGCGGCAAGGTATTCGGATGTGGCCGCAAGGCCGCGAATGGCGCGATATTGTGGTTTTGGGCGTGCCCAATATCTTGCTGTGGCACAGCTTTGCCATTTTGGGGGTGCAAGCATTGCCCTCGGGACGCGCATCTATTTTGGGTTTCACCATGCCGGTGTGGACGGTGGTGCTGGGGGCTTTGTTCATGGGCGTGGCGCTGAGTTGGCGCAGCGCAGTGGCCGTGGTGGCGGCATTGGCAGGCATTGGTTTGCTCATCAGCCATGAACTGAGTGCCTTGCAAGGCCAGCCCATGGGGGTGTTGTGGATGGAGCTGGGCGCGATCAGCTGGGGCTTTGGCACCTTGCTCATGCGGCGCATGCGCAGCACCATCCCTGTGCAAGCCTTGACGGTGTGGATGATGCTTTTGAGCAGCCCTTTTATTTGGGTTGCGGCCGTGGGCACAGAAAGCTGGCCAGCCCTGGACTTGTCGCCGTGGGGTTGGGTGAGCGTGGCCTATGCGGTGCTGATCAACTATGGGTTTGCCCAAATCATTTGGTTTGGCATGGCACGCGATTTGCCGGCCTCCACCAGCGCCATGAGCATCATGGCCGTACCCGTGGTGGGCACCTTGTGCGCCACCGTGGTGGTCGGAGAGTTCCCACACTGGCAAGATTACGCAGCCATGGTGTGCGTGGTGTTGGCCATTGCCACCGTGCTCAGACCCCAACGCCAACCGATCACCTCCGAACCAAAATGAGCTGCTGCCCATGGAACTCAAACTGATTTACGCTCGCTCGCGCAATGGTGTGATTGGCCATGAAGGTCGATTGCCTTGGCACTTGCCCGCCGATTTGGCGCATTTCAAACAAACCACCTTGGGGCAAGCGGTGGTGATGGGGCGCAAAACCTGGGACTCGCTGCCCGAGCGGTTTCGCCCATTGCCAGGGCGCACCAACATCGTCATCACGCGGCAAGCCCATTGGCAAGCCCAAGGGGCCTTGGTGGCGCATTCACTCTCCGAGGCCATGGCCTTGTGCCCATCGCCCGGCCCCTTGTGGGTGATCGGCGGGGCAGAAATCTACGCTCAGGCCCTGCCCTTGGCCAGCACCGTGGTGGTGACCGAGATCGATATAGACGTCCAAGGCGACGCCCATGCGCCTGAGTTGGGTCCATCATGGACAGCCCAGTCCCAACAAGTTCATCAAACTGAAACGGGTTTGCGGTACAGTTTTGTCACTTACACACACTAGGAGCAGATGCATGTCAGGTTCAGGTTTTCACGTCCACGGCCCGCACGACCACGAGTTAGAGCATGCTGCACAGCATGGTGAACACCATGGCGACAGTGGCAGCAGCATGACCAGCCAAATTGCCTTGTTCACAGCGGTGATCGCCACTGTGGGTGCCATATTTGGCTACATGGGCGGGGCCACCCAAGCCAATGCGGGCTTGTACAAAAACAATGCAGCCATCAAAAAGACCGAAGCGGCCAACCAATGGAGCTACTACCAGTCCAAAAGCACCAAGCAAAACCTGAGCGAATTGGCCTTGGATTTGTCGCCAGGCGCAAAAAAAGAGTTTTACGAAACCGAGATCAAGCGCTACAAAGAAGAAAAAGCCGACATCAAAGTCAAGGCCGAGCAATTGGAAGCGCAATCCGTCGAGTGGGACAAAAAGTCAGACGCCGAGATGCACCAGCACCACCGCTGGGCCCAGGCCACCACCATTTTGCAAGTGGCCATTGCACTGGCCGCCATTGCGCTGCTGACCCGCAAAAGATGGCTCAAAACCGGCATGTACGGCGTGGGTGCCCTGGGTGTGGCCGTGGGCGCATTGGCGCTGGCCCACATTTAACGCGGCCCAGAGGCACAACCTCGGGGCGACGCTCGACGCCCTGAGCGTGCTGTCGGTTTATCAGGCCTGGCGCGGTGCCAAGGTCTTGCGCCCTTCGATGCGGGCCTTGCGCAAATACTTTTGTTTTTCGTTTTGCACGTACACCTCGGCAATGGGTGCCACCATGCTGGCCATGATGTGCAACAGGTACATGCCAATGAGCACGGGTGACATGACCAAAGCCAAAACGGCGAATGCCCAGTTGTTTTGGCAGTAAGCCCAAATATCAGAAAACTTCATGGCGTTCCCCAGGTTGTGTGGTGTCTAAGAAAGCCAACGCACAACGCAAAGGCATCACTTGTGACACACAATTTTGAAAACAGCCTCGGCCACAGAGTCGGCTTGGATGGGATACCAGTTGCCACTGACTGAATTTCTGAACACCATTTGCCCTTCGGCCATGGGTTCTGAAAAAGAAGAAAAAGCCAAAGTGCGGCGCTTTTTGAGCTTGCACTCGTACTCCACCAGCAAGCGGCGCGATTGGGCCCCCAGCTTGTTTTTCTTTTTCATGTCAATCAACTGCAATACCTTGGGGTTGGCCCCTTCGGTATAAATTTTTTCGCGGTCGATGTACACCACCGCGGTTTGGGTCTCATCGACCTCTTCCCAGGCGGCAACAGCGGGCAATGCCAAGCACAGCACACACAACGACAAAAAAACCCTCATCCAACACCTCCACAAGGGAAAACGGCCCATCGCAGCCAGGCATCGTAACCAATGTATCGGCAGCAACACCACAAAGTTGAGGCCTGCTGGCCAGATCACTCCCCTGCGTAGGTGGCCAGGTCGGGGGCGGCAAAATTAAGCAACGTCAACATGTGGTTGAGACTCACGCAGACCGAGTACAAACCCAAAGCACCATCGGCCTCCAAACCAAGGCCCAACAAGCATCCCGACGCCAA
>Ga0214919_10011631_pt1 | contig 10959 bp, 10 predicted proteins | sample LL1503_MetaG_FD_177994 | JGI IMG/M metagenome (GOLD analysis project Ga0214919, IMG submission 177994) | Freshwater microbial communities from Lake Lanier, Atlanta, Georgia, United States - LL-1503 | ecosystem: Environmental > Aquatic > Freshwater > Lake | place: USA: Georgia | collected...
CGCACCAGCGGTGTAGCTTGCGCCAGTGTCAACGCGCCCGCGGCGACCAAAGCTGCGTATTCACCCAAGGAGTGACCTGCCACCACATCGGGTTCTACACCAACTTCAGCCATCCAAACCCGATAGGCCGCAACGCCCGCGAGCAACATCACGGGCTGGGTGTTGGCAGTAAGCGAAAGGGCTTCTTTGGGGCCGTGGTGGATCAGCGCAGCGAGGTCCTCGCCCAAAGCGTCGGAGGCCTCCGATACCGCTTGGTGCACCACCGGATGATCACCCCAACCGTCGAGCATTCCAACGGCTTGGGACCCTTGTCCTGGAAAAATAAATGCAAATGGTTTCATGAAATGGTTTAGCAATAGGCCATTGGGGATGACACGGGTTCAATGCGCTACAGGTTTAGCAGCACAGCGCCCCAGGTGAACCCGCCGCCCACGCCTTCGAGCAAAAGGGTTTGGCCCGCTTGAACCTTGCCGCTGCGCACACCGCAGTCCAGCGCCAAGGGTATGGACGCAGCCGACGTATTGCCATGCTGGTCCACGGTGACGATGACCTTGTCCATGGGCAATTGCAACTTTTTGGCGGTGCTTTGCATGATGCGGATATTGGCTTGGTGCGGTATGAGCCAGTCAATGTCGATCTCGGTCTTATCGGCTTTAGCTAAAACTGCGCGCGCTGCATCTTCCAAGACCCCAACCGCAAGTTTAAAAACCGATTGTCCAGCCATCTGCAACAGAGGAACGCCCTGCACTTCTCCCCCATTGACATGACCGGGAACGCACAAGAGGTCCACGTATTTTCCGTCTGCGTGCAAGTCGGTGGACAAAATTCCAGGCGTCTGAGACGCTTCCAGAACTACGGCCCCGGCGCCGTCTCCAAACAGCACGCACGTGCCACGGTCTTTGAAATCAAGAATGCGGGAGAAGATCTCGGCGCCCACCACCAAAGCGCATTTGGCGCTACCGGTTTTGATCAGTGCGTCGGCCACCGTCAAGGCGTAAATGAAGCCGCTGCAAACCGCTTGAACATCAAACGCCGCCCCGCCATGCGCCCCCAACTTCCCCTGCAATATGCAAGCAGTCGACGGGAAAACCATGTCGGGCGTTGAGGTAGCCACAATAATGAGGTCGACGTCCTGAGGCTTGCGATGGGCCGCCTCCAGGGCTTTGTTGCATGCTTGCAGGGCCAGGTCGCTGCAAAATACGCCGTCAGAGGCAAAGTGCCGCGCGCTGATTCCGCTGCGCTCGACGATCCATTCATCCGACGTTTCTACTCCGCTGCTGGCCAGTCGGGCCACCAGATCGGCGTTGGTCAACCTTTTGGGGGGGAGGTAACTTCCAGTACCTGTGATGCGTGAATATCTGCTCATGAACGAATGTGGGCTACTACCTTTAGAGCGCGCCCGCCGCTGCCAAGAGCGGGGCCGCATGCGCGATACGGGTCTGAACCCGCTCAAGCAAATTGTTCTGCACAGCATCATACGCCCGCGCCAAGGCATGGCTAAACGCCAATTTGTCGGCTGAACCATGGCTCTTAAACACCAAACCGCGCAAACCCAGCAGGGCAACCCCGTTATAGCGGCGGTGGTCGATACGGCGTTTCAAGGCCGACAAAACCGAGCTCGCCGCAACCGCAGCGAGTTTAGTGAGGAGGTTACGAGAGAACTCTGCCTTCAGAAAGCCGCCGATCATGCTGGCCAATCCTTCGCTTGCTTTCAACGCCACATTACCCACAAATCCATCACAGACCACCAAGTCGACGGTACCTTTGAAAATGTCGTTGCCCTCTACGTTGCCATAAAAGTTCAGGTCCCCCGACTCAGACGCGCTGCGCAATAGCTCTCCGGCCTGTTTGATCGTCTCATTGCCTTTGATGAGTTCTGCACCAATATTTAACAAACCAACCGTTGGTGCGTCCACGTTTTTGGTGACGGACACCAAAGCCGAGCCCATCACGGCAAATTGCAAAAGATGCAAAGCCGAGCAGTCCACATTGGCTCCCAAATCCAACACGGTCGTGGCTTGGCCCAAGGAGTTGGGAATTTGACCAGCGAGCGCGGGGCGCTCAATGCCATCCAGGGTTTTCAACAGGTAGCGGGAAATCGCCATCAAAGCACCGGTATTGCCCGCTGAAACGGCCGCCTGGGCCTGACCATCCTTGACGCACGCGATGGCCACGCGCATCGACGAGTCTTTCTTTTTGCGCAAAGCCACCTCAAGGGCATCGTCCATGGCCACCACTTCACTGGCATACACCTTGGTCACACGCGGGTGGGAAAATTTCGCCAACACCTCTGGCAACCCCACCAGAATCAATCTAGCGTCCGCGCGGGCCCGCAAGAACTGCTCGCAGGCAGGCAAGGTAACCGGCGGGCCAAAATCCCCGCCCATACAGTCCACCGCGATGGTGATCATGCGGTTCTGTAAGCAAAAAGTCGCATCAGGAACATACGTGGTTCAGGCGTAAAAAAAGCCCGACGCTACACGAAATGCAGCTCCGGGCTTCACGCCAAAATACGTTTTAGGCTTCGGACTTGGTCTTTAGGACCTTGCGACCACGGTAAAAACCGGTCAGGCTGATGTGGTGGCGCAAATGAATTTCGCCCGTGGTGGGCTCTACTGCAATACCGGGCACTACCAGCGCGTTGTGCGAGCGGTGCATTCCGCGCTTGGACGGTGATTTTTTGTTTTGCTGAACTGCCATGGTTGGCTCCTGGTCAAAAATGCTGCGGGGGGTGCAACGCTATTGGGTTTTCTAGAATACGCATCGCCACAAGGCGCAACACGCTAAGCCAACAATTATAGCCCAAGGATCCCCACCCAAACGACATCAAGCTTTGGGTGTCTTTAGCTGCCCAAGCACCGCAAAGGGGTTCACCACTTCCTCGGCGACAACAAAGTCTTTGTCAGCCACCGCCAATTTCACGGGGTGGGGACACTGCTGGTGTTTAGGCGAGGGGGGCAGCGCCATCAACAATTCGTCTTCCACCAAAGCCAGTAAATCAAAGTCGGCGGCACTAACCAATACATCCTCCTCGGATTGGTCGTCCTCCAATTCAGCCTGTGCCTCGGTGGCAACAAACCGAAACTCCCGCGAAAAATCGATATCAACGTCCACTGGCTCTAGGCAACGCTGGCAAACCATAGGCAAGGTCGTATGCGCAGCCAAGCCAATCCAGGGGGACATTGCGCCTTGCGCATTGGGTTTGAGCTGGCCAAAAGCCTCAAAAAAAACCTCACCCACCCTCTGCGATCCCGCAGCCTCGGGCAGCAAGCGGCCAAATTCACTCCCGCTGCGGGTCCCGCTCAAGCGGGCTGCGGTTTGGGTAAATGGGGCTATTGCCAAGCGACGGGGATTCAATTCGACGGTCATGCGCGCAGTGTAAGAGAATCGCACGATGCAAGAATCCCCCCACCGCCCCCTCTTATTGGCGTCGACCTCGTTGTACCGCAAGGAACTATTGGGGCGCCTGCACCTGCCGTTTGAAACTGTCCCGCCAGGCGTTGAAGAAACACCGTTCGCCAATGAACAACCAGCTGAACTCGCCGCCCGCCTAGCGCTGGCCAAGGCGCGCGCGGTCTCCGATCTGAGGCCTGATTGCGTCGTCATCGGATCGGACCAGGTTGCCGACCTCCATGGCATCGCGCTGGGAAAGCCAGGCAACTTTGAACGCGCCCGAGCACAACTGCAACAAATGCGTGGCCAAACCGTCGTGTTTCAAACCGCAATGGCTGTTGTATGCGCCCAAACCGGCTATTGCGCGCAGGCGTTGGTACCCGTGCACGTGCGATACCGCTGCTTTAGCGATGCCGAAATCGACCACTATTTGCGCTATGAGCAGCCCTTTGATTGCGCCGGAAGCTCTAAGAGCGAAGGGTTGGGCATCGCCATGATGGAGAGCATCGCCAACGACGACCCCACGGCACTGATAGGCCTGCCCTTAATACGCCTGTGCACCATGTTGCGCGGCGCTGGCATTGCCGTCATGGGCGCGCTGTGAACGGGTCCCAGCAAGCACGCGCCGCATCCACCGGGCCGCGCGGGTGCCTGTATTTGGTTCCAGCGCCCTTGGATTTTGGCTGCTCCGAGTCCGGCGATTTGGCTTCTTCCATGCCGATGCGCACGCTGGAAATCGCTGCTTCGCTTAACTACTGGATTTGCGAAAATGCAAAGTCGACCCGCGCCTACCTCAAACGCGTCGGGGAAATATGCCCACTGCGGGTGCCAATCCAGTCCCAAATTTTGCTGGAACTTCCCCGTCTGGTGCACAAAAAAGGCGACCACCAGGGTAATTTTGACGCCCGCCATTTGCTGGATGCCGCCCTGGAAGGCCACGCGATGGGGCTGGTCAGCGAAGCGGGCATGCCAGCGGTGGCCGATCCCGGCTCCTCGGTGGTGCGTGCTGCACATGACCTGGGCGTTGAGGTCAAGCCCCTGGTCGGGCCAGTTTCCTTGCTACTGGCTCTGGCATGCAGCGGCCTCAATGGCCAAAGTTTTGCATTTGTGGGCTATGTACCCACCGATCCGGCTGAGCGGGCTTCTCGCCTGCAGGCCTTGGAGGCGGTTGCGCTAAAAACGCTTCAAACCCAGGTTTTCATCGAAACACCTTACCGCAACCAAGCAGTGCTGCAAACCTTGCTAAGCAGCCTCAAGCCGGGCACCCGGCTGGCCACCTCCAGCGGTTTGACATTGGACACTGCAGTCAATTACAGCGCCAGCATGGCCACGTGGCAGAAACGGCGTTGGACGCTGGACAATGGCACCCCGACGGTGTTTTGTATCGGCCCCTAGCGCAGGGCGGGTGCGGTGTAAATCGCCTTGGCCATGGACTCGCCTATCGACGCGCCAAAACGCTTCACCAAACGCTCGGCTACATTGTCGCGGCGCGTATAGTCAACGATCTCCGGCGCCTTGACCACCTCGCGCGCCACAAAATCCAGGTTGCCAAGTTCATCGGCCAGCCCCATTTTGACGGCCTGCTCGCCGGTCCAGAACAAGCCGCTAAAGGTCTCTGGCGTTTCCTTCAGTCGATCACCCCGGCCGGCCTTCACTGCGGAAATAAACTGGCGGTGAATTTGGTCTAGCATGGCTTGGGCAAATTCACGTTGCTTTTCGGTTTGCGGACTAAATGGGTCCAAAAAGCCCTTGTTTTGACCCGCCGTCATCAGGCGGCGCTCAACCCCTAGCTTGTCCATCAATCCGGTAAAACCAAAACCGTCCATGAGTACGCCAATGCTGCCGACCACGCTGGCTTTGTCCACGTAAATTTGGTCTGCCGCCACGGCGATGTAGTAGGCGGCTGACGCACAGGTCTCCTCCACCACCACATAGACCGGCTTTTTGTGCAGCCCCTTGAGACGGCGGATTTCGTCATTGATGATGCCCGCCTGGACGGGGCTGCCGCCAGGGGAGTTCACCAAGAGCACTACCGCCTGCGCGCCTACATCTTCAAAAGCGCTGCGCATCGAGGACACGACCAACTCGGCATTCGCCTCGGCGCCCGAGCCAATTTCCCCCTTGATTTCCACCACCGCCGTGTGCGGTTGGGTAACGTCAGCGCTGTGCACGCCGCCGCGCTCCACGCCAAACCAGGCCATCGCCACAAGAAACACCAACCAAGCCAGCCGGATGCCGTATTTCCAGCGGCGTTCGATGCGTTGCTCGACAAGGGTGGCAGCAACCCACTGCTCAATGGCCGTGCGCTCCCAACTGGGGGCGCTAGGTTGCGCTGGTGCGCTGCTGCGGTCTGCGTTTGAGCCGCTGCTTGGGTCGGTTTTGTCAGACAATACGGGTTCTGTCATATTAAAAAGCTACAGGTTGAAGTTGGACCGCAGTATGCCAGCGGACCACGTCGCCAGACTCGGAGACGGCAATTTTGACCAAACCGCCACGGCAAGGGCCGCTGGCGCATTGTCCGGTTGCCGGGCGGTACATGGCCCCATGGGTGGCACAAATCAGCCAGTGACCCGACGCATCAAAGAAACGGTTAGGTTGAAAGTCCATCTCCATAGCCACATGCGCACAGCGGTTCAGGTAGGCGTGGGCCACTCCTTCAAACCGGATAGCAAACGCCCAGCACGTTTGTCCTTGGTATACCACCTCAAAGGGCACAGCCAAACCGCTGTCCACCAGATCGGTGGAGTGGCACAGGCTTATAGCATTCGCGTGTTGCCCCACCGCTTGGCCTCAGGCGTAGTCCAGCATCCACTGGCGTAGCTGGTGAGCGGAGTCAGCGACAAAAAGCGGCCCCAGGGCGGCCAGGGCGCGCTGGTCGTGGGCGCCGTAGCCCACACCCACCGAGGCGCAGCCAGCGTTAATGGCCATTTGCAAATCGTGCGTGGTGTCACCAACCATCAGGGTGCGTTCGGGCGCCACACCCATTTCGGCCATCAGTTCATGCAGCATCCGCGGATGGGGTTTGCCCGCCGTCTCATCAGCCGTGCGGGATGCATGGAACAGATCTTTGAGCGCCACGTTGCCCAGCGCTTGGTCCAGCCCCCAGCGGCTTTTGCCCGTGGCCACGGTCAAAAAATGCTGGCGTTGCTTTAAATCGCCAAGCATTTCCACCACGCCGTCGAACAAGCTGATGTCGCTCTGGTGCAGCGAGTAATGGTGCTTGTAGCGCTCGCCTAACAAAGGGTATTTTTCTTTGGGCACATCAGGCGCGGCGTGCGCCAGGGCTTGCATCAGGCCAAGGCCAATAACGTAAGAGGCCTGCTCGTACGTGGGTACGGTGCCGCCGACGTCGCCCACGGCGAGCTGAATGCAGCGGGTAATCAGGGCGGTCGAATCAAAGAGCGTACCGTCCCAATCAAAAGCGATCAGGTCAAAACGGCGCTCGCGCGCGGCGGGTTTATGCAGGGTCATGGGAAAGTGCAGAGTCAGGGGGTACAAAAGCCGCAGCACCCGCCGCCTTGGCTTCGGGCAAAACGGCGTGCAGAAACTGGGTTAATTCGGCGGGCAGTGCGGCGTGCAGTTCCATCCGCTCGCCGCTACCTGGGTGGTCGCACTGTAGCCGCCAGGCGTGTAAAAACATCCGCTTGAGGGAAAGGCCACCATCGGCGCGTGCTAGCACCTTGTTGCGCTCAAAGTCGCCGTATTTGTCGTCGCCGGCGATGGGCATGCCTTCGGACGCCAGATGAACCCGGATTTGGTGGGTGCGCCCGGTCTTGATCGTGACTTCCAGCAAAGAATACGGCTGCTGGGCGCCCACGGGCGAGGTAGTGTTAACTTTGACCAGTGTGAGTGAAGGCATGCCGTCAGGGTCGTCTTTGGACACCACCTTGACGCGGCGCTCGCCCTCGCCGTGACCCGGATCGGCCTCCAGCAGGTACTTGTGCAGCGGCTTGTCCAGCACCTTCTTATTTGACGGCCACCGTCCTATAGCCAGCGCCAAATAGGTTTTACCCGTCGCTCGGTCCCGAAACTGGGCTTGCAGGTGCTTGAGCGCGCTGCGCTTCTTGGCCACCAACAGGATTCCACTGGTTTCGCGGTCCAGGCGGTGGACCAACTCCAGAAGCGGCGCCTGGGGCCTGGCCATGCGCAACTGCTCAATCACGCCAAAACTCACGCCCGAGCCGCCGTGCACCGCCACCCCGGCGGGCTTGTCGATGGCCAAAAAGTGGGCATCCTCAAACAAAACCTCGAAGTGCTTGGCGGGTACTGAGCGCGCCTGCTCGGTCATCGCCTGCGCCTTGTCTGCCGCGCGCTCTGACACCCGCACCGGCGGCAGGCGCAGCACATCACCGATTTGCAAACGGGTATCCGCACTGGCGCGGCCTTTGTTGACCCGCACCTCACCACTGCGAATGATGCGGTAGATATGGGTCTTGGGCACGCCCTTGAGCTGGCGCATGAGGTAGTTGTCCAGCCGTTGCTCGCTGCCGTTTTCCTCTACCGTGAGCCACTGAACCGCACCGCCGGCAGGCGCACCAGCGCCATCCGAAGTCGCCGGTGCTTTGGCCCCTATAATGTGTTTCACTAGCGTTTTGCCGTAAGTGGTTGATTTGGTTGGAGTTTAGTCCACCCCCTACCCAAGGCCCCGCTAGCCGGTCGATGCCGCCTTGCTGCATTGCTTGCAAATCTCCCGCCAGTTGCGGTTGATGGCCAGCACACAACACGGTCAAGCCGAAGAATTGAACCCCTGATACGGAATACCCAAAACCCGCAGGCCCCATAGGTCTGCGGGTGGAATGAAACGAGAGATTTGTGTTGATGCCCTTGATTACCCTGTGCCTGCGGTGCGTTTTCGCTCCGTTTGTTGGCACTTCGGAGGCATTGCGAGCGGATTTCGGCACACCATGCGCCGTTTTCCGAACGATAAGCACCCATATCCAGACCCTCGTGCCCATCCCTGCGCCTACGCTTCGACACCTCGTGTAAGTCGAAGTTCTCCGGCAATTCCTCCTCAGTTCAGTTTTTCGGTCTAGGCATCGTTGGCCCATTTTGGGCAGATGACAACTGAAAAAGGATGCACTCCATGAAACGGATGCTAATCAACGCCACACAGGCAGAAGAACGCCGCTTGGCGATCGTCGACGGACAAAAACTCCTCGACTACGAAATCGAAATCGAGGGACGCGAACAGCGCAAAGGCAACATTTACAAGGCCGTGGTCACCCGAGTAGAGCCTTCGCTTGAAGCCTGTTTTGTCGACTACGGCGAGGACCGTCACGGCTTTTTGCCCTTCAAGGAAATCTCGAAACAGTACTTCCAACAAGGCGTGGCCGTCAACAACGCCCGCATCCAGGACGCCATTCGCGAAGGCCAGGAACTGCTGGTGCAGGTGGAAAAAGAAGAACGCGGCAACAAAGGGGCGGCGCTGACCACCTTTGTGTCGCTGGCTGGACGCTACGTGGTGCTCATGCCGAACAACCCGCGCGGCGGTGGTGTCAGCCGCCGCATCGAGGGCGATGACCGCGCCGACCTGAAAGAAGCGCTCGACCAGCTCGAATACCCCAACGGCATGTCCATCATTGCCCGTACCGCTGGCATTGGCCGCAGCGCGCCTGAGCTGCAATGGGACCTGAACTACCTGCTCAAACTCTGGAACGCCATCGACGGCGCCTCCAAAGGCGGCAAGGGCGCCTACCTGATTTACCAGGAATCCAGCCTGGTGATTCGCGCCATCCGTGACTATTTCAACCACGACATTGGCGACATCCTCATCGACACCGACGACGTGTACGAGCAAGCGCAGCAATTCATGGCCCACGTCATGCCCGAGCACGCCGCCCGCGTCAAGCGCTACCGCGACGACGCGCCGCTGTTTAGCCGCTTCCAGATCGAGCACCAGATCGAATCGGCCTACGCCCGCACGGTGCAGCTGCCCTCCGGCGGCGCCATCGTGATCGACCACACCGAGGCCCTGGTTTCGGTGGACGTGAACTCGGCACGTGCCATCAAGGGCGGCGACATTGAAGAAACCGCCACCCGCACCAACCTGGAAGCTGCCGACGAAGTGGCGCGCCAGATGAGGCTGCGCGACTTGGGTGGCCTGATCGTGATCGACTTTATCGACATGGAAGAAAGCCGCAACCGCCGCGAGGTGGAAAGCCGCCTGCGCGACGCCCTGCGCCAAGACCGTGCGCGCGTGCAGTTCGGCACCATCAGCAAATTTGGCCTGATGGAGATGAGCCGCCAGCGCCTGCGCCCTGCGCTCAGCGAAGGCGCCTCCATCCCCTGCCCTCGCTGCGGCGGTTCCGGCCACATCCGTGACACGGAATCCAGCGCGCTGCAAATCCTGCGCATCATCCAGGAAGAGTCACTCAAGGACAACACCGCATCCGTGCTGTGCCAGGTTCCGGTCGAAGTTGCCTCCTTCCTGCTGAACGAAAAGCGCACCGAAATCGCAAAGATTGAGCTCAAGCAGCGCATCAACGTGTTGATGGTCCCCAACAAAACGCTGGAGACACCCAACTACAAGCTCGAACGCCTCAAGCACGACGACCCGCGCCTGGACCACATCGAAGCCAGCTACAAAATGGCCGACGACATGGAAGAGGCCACCGGCGTGACCCGCCGCTCCCAAGAGCCCACTAACAAGCAAACGCCCATCATCAAGGGCGTGCTGCCCGACGCACCGGCCCCCCAGGCGCCGGTCAAAGTCGAGGCGCCCAAGCCGGTGCCGGTGGCCGTTCAGGCACCCGCTCCCGTAGCTGCTGCTGCACCAACGGGTCTGTTTGGCTGGATCAAGAGCCTGTTTGGCGCACCCAGTGCCCCACCGGCAGCACCTGCCGCTGTCGTACCCGTAAATACCGAGGAACGCCGCGACGGCCGACCGGCCCGTGAAGGCGGACGTGAAGGTGGCCGCGACGGCAGTCGCGGTGGTCGTGGTGGACGCGGCGGCGAGGGCCGTGGCCCGCGTGCCGATGGCACCCGTGGCGAGCCACGTACGGATGGTCGCGGCGAAGGCCGGAGCGAAGGGCGCACTGGTCGTGGCGGTCGTGGCGGTGAACGCAGCGAACGCGGCGGCGAACGCAGCACCCAGCGCGATCGCTTTGACGCAGAAAACAAGGGCAACAACCCCGAGATGGACGCAGCAGGCGCGTTAGCCACCGTGGCTGACGCCGAGGCGCCACGCCAGGAACGCGCACCGCGTGGCGAGCGTGGTGGCCGTGGCCGCAACGGTGAGCGCAGCAACGAGCGCGTGGACGGTGGCGAACGCCAAGAGCGCAGCACCGAGCCCACAAGCGAAGCCGTCGGAACCGACGGCGTGCCCACCGAGCGCGAACCCCGCGAAGGCCGCTCACGCGGTGGCCGTGGCCGCCGCAACGACCGAAGCCCACGCACCGAGGAAGGCAACAGCGAAAACGCTGGCGCCGCAACAGACGCGCCGACGTCTGCAGACGGCGCATCCGCGGGCGATGGCCAGGAAGACCGAGACTCCAACCAACGCCGCTCGCGAGACCGCTACGGCCGCGACCGCGGTGGTCGTGGTGAGCGCAGCGAGCGCACGGCACC
>Ga0214919_10011633_pt1 | contig 10959 bp, 10 predicted proteins | sample LL1503_MetaG_FD_177994 | JGI IMG/M metagenome (GOLD analysis project Ga0214919, IMG submission 177994) | Freshwater microbial communities from Lake Lanier, Atlanta, Georgia, United States - LL-1503 | ecosystem: Environmental > Aquatic > Freshwater > Lake | place: USA: Georgia | collected...
GGTCCTGGCGTGCACCATGCAGATACCGAGTATTACGTGATGTCGGGTTCGATGACGTTGGGCAACCAAAAGATTGGACCCGGCGGATACATCCACGCACCCAAAGGTGTTCCGATGGACTCTCTGGTCTTTGAAGAGGGCACCCAAATTTTGCATTATCGCGAGTTCGGCGATGCCGGTTTTGATCGCACCGATAACGCCAACGTAGGTCGCAAAGCCGACGCCCGCGGAGACATTCTGGTCGTCGATAGTGGGGCCATGAATTGGACCGAAGTTCCTAATGCCGGCCCACAACCTGGTTTGCTCATCAAGTACTTACACGTCGATCCAGTCACCGGCTTCTACACCCGTCTCGTACACTCCAAAGAGGGTTGGACAGATCACCGTCTGGCACATCACCCTTGCTACGAAGAGGCATACACCTTGCAAGGAAAGATGTCGTATAACTTCGGCGATCTAGACGTCGGTACCTACTTCTTCCGCCCTGCTCGTGTGAAGCACGGTCACTTCGTTTCACTTGAAGGTGGCGCCACTTGGCTTCTTCGTTCTGACGGCGAACTTACCAACTGGTACACCCAGAATGAGTGGCTCCGCTGGGGCGGCGAAGCAGTCAACTACGGTCCCGATGGCGGCCGCATGACCTACTCGCAATCCAGTTGGGATTTAGCTGCCCGTCCCACCACCCGTTCCGCATACGATCTCAAACAGATGGAAGATTCCGTTGCCTACCAACGCTCACAAGGGTTGCCCGATAAGGATTACCACCAACACGGCACCCATCTCGATCCCAGCCTTGTAGCCCTTGGCATGATCGATGAACATGGACACGATCACGAACATTCGCATGATGTGATGGCAGCGTGGCCAGAGCCCTCATTGCTTGAGCATCCAGAAGAGCGGACTGATCGCGCACATAACTGGGGTACTGGTCGTCCCTACAAGCAAAATGTCGGTCAAGAGACTCCCGTACCGATCATCTCAACGCTCCCTGTGCGCTCGCGTTCACGCGGTCGCTGGGATGGCGATGGAATGTAATGCCATATAAACCTTTATGGCTCATCATCCACGTCTTCTTGCTTGTCTACTGGTTAGGTGCTGATCTCGGCGTTTACTACTCCAGTAAGTTTGTGGTGCGCCGCGACCTCACTAATGAGACGCGAGCAACTGTGGCCAAGGTGATGGAAGCAGTTGATCTTTCACCACGCATATGTCTCGTGCTCTTCTTGCCGAGCGGTATCTCTTTGATGTCAACGGATCCGCACGGCGTCTCGTGGCTCAACTGGCAACTTGCCACCTTGTCGTGGGTACTTTCGCTGGTCTGGCTCTACATGGTTGTTACCCAATATCGCACCCACGGAAAGAATCCATTACTGAGCAAAGTTGATCTATACATCCGCTACGGCCTCATCGTGGGATTAATAGGCATGGCGCTCTACACGATCATCGCGAGCGAACCATTCGGAGTTACTACCAATCCAAAGTGGCTCGGCGGCAAAGTTCTCGTTTACGCGATTGCCATTGCTGGCGGTGTAGGAATTCGTAAAGCCCTCGTGCCGTTCGGGCCAGCTTTCGGATCGATCATGAGCAAGGGCTCCACGCCAGAGGCCGAAGATGCACTCGATCGATCTATGAAGCGCGCCATTCCTTGGGTGCATCTCATTTGGCTCTGCGTCATCATCGCCGCAGTACTAGGAATCGCTAAACCCGGGATGAAGGTCTACTAAAACCACTCGGTTATATGTGCCGCAGGTGAATCCTTTGGGATTCTCCGTTCTTCGATCAGGGTGAGTTTCACAATTACGCCATGCTCGAAGGTTTGCCATACACGAGTGCGGTAATCACCGGTGAGATTGTGAATAGTTTCAAGGATGGTGCGATCCGGATTCTGCTTCCAGAAGTAAGGGAATATCAAAGTCTGCTCGTCGACAATATGTGTGCGTCCCATGAAGTTATCGTCTTCAAAGAGCATGTCGTTTCCGCGCACCTTGGCACGGAAATCCAAAATTTCCGGCTCTTTTCCTTCGCGCGTATAAATGATGCGCTCATACCACTCTTCACCGATCAAACGCGTCTCTTGGCGACTGGCGTACTTCTCAATGAGCGTGCCATCGGGATTGTGGTGGGCGTAGGTTCCTTCCCAGACGCCAGTAACGCCATGGAGGACATCTTCTAACGTGCGGGTCATCGTGGATCTCCATTCAATTCAGCGAGTACATATGAGGTCTTCAACACATCCCAGTAGATCTTTACCAGTTGGTTTGAGCCAGGCATGACCCAGACCTCTTCTGGGGCCCAGCCGTAATGATCTAAGTGATAGGTGTAGTGATAAGTATCAAAGGTTCCCGCGGGCACAGTGATGCGCTCTTCTCCGATGAATTCGATGTCGAACTCCCACTCCCCCAACATCGGCCCTGTGGAGCCATCAGGAGAGTGCGAGGAATTCAAAATATTAGTCACACGTTGGCGCTTTGGCCCGCCGTGCTTATACAAAGAAGCATGAAGACAATCGCAGAGCACGGGATGAGCTCCGAAGGAGGCTGCTGGTCCCGGAGTCTTCATGGTCTGACTGACTCGACCGCCGCCCGAAATAATCGCTTCGCAGCGCGCTTCGTTCTCATCAAAGGTGAACCAACCAGACCCTTCATGCTTTCCCTTGATCACTATTCGGATGTACGCCTCTTCTGGAGTAAAGCCATTCATCGAATAGGTAACGTCTCGCATGATCTCGGTGTCGTCCATTTCGCAGCGCGCACGCACGACTCGGTGGCCATCGTCATGAGTCGTGACGGTAAACCACTCGCGACCACGCTCACCACGTTCGTCATGGATGTAATCGATCCGACCAGACCAGGCGTGTTGTTCCATTAGATGGCCTCCCACAATTCGATGAATGCACCTTCAGGTGTTTCAGCAGATGCAAGCCGAGCCTTGCCATGGATCGGGTCATCGGTGACCACTGGCGCAGAGAGAACGACGCCACCTTGCTTGGTGACTACCTCTAACGCACCGTCGAGATCGTGCGTTTTGAAAGACCATCCTGCATGGCCCAGTGCTTTCCCAGGGCGCTGCTCGGCGCGAAGATCGCGCGGAGGTTCTACGTTATTGACCTTGATCACTTCGATGCGGGCGGTGCTCTCGCCGGCAAGGAATACGAGAGTGATTTCAGCATCATGTGGCAGTTGGGCCATCTTATTGAGCCCCTCTGAAGTGAAACTTACGTCGTACCACTTCGCCATTCCAAGGCCTTCAGGTCCAAAGAAGGCGGTGAGCCCTTCGACGTCGCGCACTCCGCAGACCACAGAAGTGAGCTCTGTATAAGGAAGGTCAGGATTGGCCTCCCACGCTTTGGTTACTCGGGCATTCTTCGCCTCCACGAAGACCACTGCACTGCCCTCGGGGCCGAAGAGGAAAGCTTCGGTAATCTCTACCACTGTTTCGCCGAGCGGCACCTTGTATGCCTCGGGCTCACGAACCCATTTATGGCCTGCTTTTTTCATTTGTTCATACGTAGCGGCGCTATCTTTTGTGTAGAGATCAAGCGCATGAAATCCAAGTTCACTCGTGTGCGGGTGACGAGCGGTAAGCGAGTCAGCATTCTGCGTGCGAAAAAGATAAACCTGACCCGTATCGGAACCTGCGGCACAGAGCACCTTGACTTCGATTTCTCCGTCAACGTGGTAAACCTTCTTAGCCACTTCCGCGGATATCACGCCGCTCTTGCAATTATCCCAGCCGAGCTCGCCGCACCAAAAAGCTAAGTGTGGAGCAAAATCCTGCACACCTACGAACGCGCCAGTCACACCAGTAATAAACGTCATGAGTTCAACCCATATATCCGGTAGCGACTTGGATGAACTACGCCAAGTTGCGTCCCCTCGTTGGAGAGCGCCCGCTGCATTCCAGCGAGCGCTTGTTCACCAAGAGTGGATCGAATGAGCCACTCCCACTTCTCTTGTGCTGCCGCGTCAGTGGCGAGTTCACACTCGCCCCAAATTGTGAGATGGGCGAGATCACCTTCACGTGAGATTGAAATACATACTCGTGGATCACGTGCAATGTTCTTGCTCTTTTGTTTGCCTGTAACGCTTAAATAGAGCGCCTCGCCGTCGTATCCCAAGACCACCGGCGTGACATGTGGCCCACCATCCGGAGCAACGGTTGCTAGATGGACCCATTTTCCCGGAGTGAGCAACGCTTCTAAGGCTGTGACGAGCTCTTTCTCAAGCGGGAGAGTAGGCATCTGTTATCCCGCGTGGCCGAGATATGCCGCGACACCTGCAGGATCATCCTTGAGCGACTCGGAAGTGCCACTAATGGCGACCACGCCACGTTCGAGTACGTATCCCCGTTGCGAGATCTGAAGAGCCAAGCGCGCTTGCTGCTCTACAAGAAGAATGGTGAGGCCCTTCTCTTTATGCAGGCGTTTCAAATAACCGAACATTTCGATCACCAGACGAGGCGCAAGGCCAAGGCTCGGTTCATCGAGCATGAGCAGGCGAGGTTGACCCATCAGAGCGCGACCGACCGCGAGCATTTGTGCCTCGCCACCGCTCAGGGTTCCTGCCTTCTGCTCGCGACGTTCGGCAAGTCGTGGGAAGAGTTGAAAGACTTCATCGATGGCGGAATTAACTTTTGCCACATCTCGCCGGACGGTAAACCCGCCAAGTTGAAGATTCTCCGCCACCGTATGATCGGGGAAAATCTGTCGGCCTTCTGGCACGTGTGCAATGCCCAACTCAGACCGCCGAAAACTTTGCGTCTTCACCAAGTCACGACCTTCGAAAATGATTTCACCACTTGCTGGCTTGAGTAGCCCCGAGATGGAGCGGAGAGTGGTGGTCTTGCCGGCACCGTTAGCGCCAAGAAGCACAACAAATTCGCCCTCTTCGATTCCAATATGGAGGTTATCTAAGGCTTTTGCCCCGCCGTATGCGACCGTCAGGTCCTTAATCTCGAGCAGCATTACTCCCCCATCAATTCAGAGATATCGGAGCGACCTAAGTAGGCCTCGATGACGCGTGGATCATTACGCACGGCTTCTGGGCTCTCTTCGGCGATGACCTTTCCGCTCTCCAGAACGGTGACTACATCCGCGAGCCCCATCAAGAACTCGACGTTGTGTTCGATCAGCACCACGGCAAGCCCCTGATTCTTCAAGAAGAGGATCAAGTTGTGAAGTGCGTCGAGCTCGCCCTGCGTTAATCCGGTGGCTGGCTCATCGAGAATGAGAACTTTGGGGCGAGCAGAGACTGCGCGCACAATTTCTAGGAGACGCTTCTGACCATGGCTCAGATTAGCGGCCGCGATCTCGCTCTTCTTCCCTAGTCCCACCAAGTGCAGCAGAGCTGCTGCCTGCTTCTCTTCCGCGCGAGTGGTGATGAAATAGCGCGGCAAGCGGAGTACAGCCTCGATCCAGGTGTACTTCTCTTGCAAGTACATTCCCGTCAGTACGTTATCGCGCACAGATACGCGTTCAAAGAGGTGCGGGATTTGAAAGACGCGAGTCACACCTGCACGTGCGACCTTAAAAGGCGTGGCTGGCATTTGCGCATCAAATAATTTTACTTCGCCGCTCGTGAGTTGATGATAACGAGTAAGGCAGGAAACCAGAGTTGATTTACCGGAGCCGTTTGGACCGATGATGCCGTGTACACGACCGCTCTTAATGGAGATGGAGACTCCATCAACGGCTTTGATTCCGCCGAAGTGTTTCACAACATCGATCGCTTCGATCGCGGTCGCACCGACAACAGGATTAGAAACTGTGATGATCTCTTCCCCAGTAGTATCTGGCTCTTCCTCGAGTTCGCGAGGTGATCCCGCTCGCGAAGCTCGGTAAGTGCCCACAATCCCCCGCGGCAAGACCATCATGCACAGGAGCAGCAAGGCTCCCAAGATGAGGGTGCGATAGGCGCCAGAGAAACGAATCTCGAAGTCAATGGCTGCGATGAGTGCTACGCCAGCGACTGGACCAATGAGCGTTCCCACGCCACCCAAGAAGAGTCCGACGAAGAAGATAAGCCCGCCACCCATGTCGCCGATTTCGGGAGACATAAAGGAGCCTTGCATTGCCAAGATAGCGCCAGCTACTCCCGCAAGCCCTCCGGCAATCGCGAAAATCTTCACACGTTGCGCGTTGGGTGATACACCTAGCGCGCTGGCAGTATCCGTGGACTCGCGCAGGGCCATTGTGGCGCGACCGAAACCACTCAAGATCGTATTGCGCTGGATCAGGTAAGCGATCGCCAAAATACCGATAGTGAGGAAGTAAAACTGGCGAGTAGTGAGGTCCTCACCATGCCAAGCAGGTCGATATAGCTCCGTGATCATGCCATCGTTGCCGAGCGCGGTACGGAAACTCTCCATCGCAATGAGGTTGGCCGCCAGCGTAATCATGCCGAAGTAAAGGTAGGTTGCGCGCAAACTAATCGTGATCATCAAGATCGAAAAGAGCGTGCTTGCGGCGGCCGCAATAAAGATGCCGATCCACGGATCAATATCGTAATTGAGCATCGCTAAACCAATGGCATAGCCGCCCATCATCTGCATTCCAGTATGAGCAAGTGAGAGTAACCCTCCATAGCCCATACAAATGTTGAGTGAAAGGGTAAGTACTGCCGAAGTACCAGCAGTAATCATCACATTGAGATATGACTCAGGGTTTGCGGTACTCGTAACCCAGAATGGAAAGATGATAACTAGAGCTATAGCAATAAATCCAAGCCCACGAAGTGCGATGTTGGTTGATTTCATCAGTGGCCCTCAATCGGCTTTCCAAATAGTCCAGCGGGTTTCAAAACTAAGATCAAACCGAGTGCCACGAAAACGGCAATTCCAGAAGCGATGCCGCCAAAAATTGCACCTGCAACACTATTGAGCAAGCCCACGATTAATCCACCAAAGAGCGCACCACGCGGACTGCCGACGCCACCAATCACTGCGGCGGTAAATCCACTAATGGTGAAGCTCAAACCCGTCGCTGGATTGATACCGTTTTCCGGGCACCAGAGGAATCCGGCAAGAGCGCCTAGCACCGCACTTCCCACGAAGGCTCCCACGACAATTCGCTTGGTAGGAATACCGAGAATGATTGCGGTATCTGGGTTATGCGCAGTGGCTCGCATAGCGCGTCCATGAATGGTGCGCCGGAGAAATTGATCATAAATACCAATGATTAATAGCGAGACGACAATTGCGATTATTTGCTGTGCACTTATCCGGGCCGAGCCCACCGCGAAAGTCTTTTCGATGAGAGGCGGGAAAGAGAGAGTGTCTCCGATATACCGGAGCGAGAAAATGGATTGAAAGATGAGGGCCGCAGCTAAGGTGGCGATGATCCATGCAAAGCGGCTCCCCGAGAGCTGGACGGGGAGAATCACCATCCGCTCCATGACCAACCCCATAATGACCGCGATCACCAGCATGATGGCCAAACCCACGGGCCATGGCCATTTGCGAACGCCGATTATTTCGAAACCTACAGCCGCGCCGAGAACGAAAGTTTCACCCTGTGCGAAGTTCATAATTCGCGTGGGTTGATAGGTAATAGTCAACGTGAGCGCTACAAGACCGTAGATCGCACCACTGAATAAACCATCAAAGAGCGCCTGAAGATTCATTATCTCGGTACCTCATGTGCTTTCCGTTTTAGAGCGCGGATCGCGCGTTCATCTCTCATCAAGGAGGTGGGCTGAGACCTCATCGAAGTCTCAGCCCACCTTTCACGTCGATCCCTACTTACTTAAGGACGAGCTTGCCCTTGACTTTCGTGCACTTGAGCGTCTTGCCGCCGGCGCCCTTTGCAGTAGCACCAGCCTTAACGCATGCCTGGCCTGCCTTGGCAACCTTGGCGGCCACCTGAGCAACGACCTTATTGATTTGAGCAATATCCTTCTTCACTTCAACCGTGTACCAGCCGTTGGCATCATGGAGCCATTGGTATACATGGATTGAATCTTGTTGATAGAAGTTGTGCTCTGGTCCCGGAATGATGTGGTTTCCAGATGGAGTCTGGTTAGCCGGGATATCAAGCGTGCTCATAGCAGCCTGCACCTTGTCGCTATCAAGTGATTGAACCTTGTTAGCAGCAACGGCGTATGCGTAGAGGCAATCTGCGGCGATAGCCGTGCTCTTTGGCGAAGTTGCGCCAGAGATAGCACCGGTGTTGAAACCGTACGAGGCAAGCGTGGCATCGATATGTGCCTTGTAGCCAGGTGCCCACGTCGACTTGTCGCGAATTGGCCATTGGTAGTTAGGCGACATCATCAATGCGCCTGCGAAGTCAGTGCCACCAGCGTCGTGGAATGCCACGTTCTGTGAACCTGATCCACCAATGATTTGACCCTTGTAGTTGAGGGCCTTCGCTGCCTTGGCGGTGTATGCACCGTAGGCATTGTTGGAGATCCAGATTGCATCAACGTCGATGAACTTCTGCACCTGGTCGTTATGCGAAGTGGCTGTAGATGAAATCTGTTGCCATCCGACGTAGACCATGCCGTACTTGCCGGCAACTTCAGTCATGTAATCGTTGAAGTACTGACCAGTCGCTCCTGCCTCGTAGATCATGCCCACGCTCTTCACGCCCTTGTCCTGCAGAGCAGCAAAACCAGCATTAATGGAATCCTTGTAGTAATCCTGAGAGCGGAAACCGTACTTGTAATTAGCGAAGTTTCCAGCCGCTACTGCAGGTTGGCAGTTGAGCTTCTTGGCAGCTTCGTATGATGGAGCTGCGGCTTCGTAATAGGCCGTAATCGAAGGTCCCACCGCGAATTGAATCGAAGGGTCGTTAGCGATTTCTTTTGCGTTGGTAACCGCCTTGACGGGGTTGAGGCCATCATCGAATGCCTTGATCTTGATCTGAGCACCACCGATACCACCCGCCTTATTGATCTGGTCAGCCACGATGTTCAATGAGTTCTGCTGTGACACACCGAGGACAGCGAAGACGCCAGTCATCGGAGCCTCAAGGCCGACGGTGATAGTAGAGACACCAGCCTTCCAACTACCGGTCGGCACGAGGCCGGGATTATCCGCAGCTTGCGCTGGGATGATTGAAAAGGCGATGGCCGCTACTGCAATCGAACCAATCGCTAAACGAGTTTTACGCACGTATCCTCCAAGCAGGGTAGGGAGCGAGCCGTTCGGTTCCACCTTGCGGAACGCTGTTCCGGTAATCTTGTCGCCAGATTGAGCGAAGGTCAAGAGGCACGCGGAGATATTTCTCGGCGGATATTTGTACGGATAAACGGGAGAATTCTACGAACCAGAGTTGACTCTGGCGACTACCTTGAAGAGCTCCTGGTACGCGGCCGCGAGCGCGCTGCCCCCCACCGCTCCCGGTGGGGTGAGTTCGAGCCAATCCGCCCATGAGCCATACCGGTCACGTAATTGGCCTACCACCGAATCGAGATCGCCATGGACGGTCATGGCATCGACCAAACCATCCGTAAGGTCGCTCCCCACAAACCCGCCCGAAGCGGCCACCTCGTGAAAGTAAGGGACCTGTTGATACATAGCAAAGGAAGGGCGGAGCAGCTCACGGGCCTTCTGCGGATCCGGCTCAACTAAGACGCGCACCATCGCCGAACGTTGCGGCGCTCGCGCGCCCCGCGCCACGCCTTCGCTAAAGGCGGGCTCCAAGACTTCGTGGAGCCATTGCTGCGTATGAAGCCAATTGACCAAGATGCCATCTGATATTTCTCCCGAGAGCCGGGCCATCCCGGGTCGAGTAGCGGCGAGGTGGATGGGAATCTCATCACGGAGAGGTGGGGCCATTCGCCGATAGCCCTTGATCGAGTAAAACTCACCATCAAAATCACAGGAAGCGCCATCATGGGCTCTCCACGCCAAGCGAATCACGTCCACGTACTCGCGCATCCGCGCGAGCGGTCGGGCGGGGTCGATCCCGTAATGATCACGATTCCACTGTTCGGGCATCGTTCCCAAGCCGAGTTCGTACCTACCTCCGGAGATCTCATCCACGGTGCTCGCAGCCAGTGCGGTGGTCACCGGTGGCCGCGCCCAGGTGGCAATGCCCGAGATGATGCGAGGGGTGGTGGTGAGCGCTGAAACAAATGAGGCGGCTGCGAAAGTTTCATGAGCCGCCTCACCGACACAGAGTGCGTAAGCGCCCGCGTCCTGCGCCACGGTAATGATCGGCCCATAGTGAGAGAGCGGAATACCCGCTAAGCCAATGGCAACAGCGGCTTTCATCGCGACGCTCTCCCCTACGCGCGACGGACGTATTGGCCAGTGGGCGCACCTTGCACTTCACCATTTGTGTACACCACATTTCCGCGGAGCACCGTTGTCTCAGGCCAGCCTTGAACTTCAACGCCTTCGAAAGGACAGTGGTCTTGTGCCGAGAGGAGCATCTCCGTCGTGACAGTGGCCTTTTTATCAAGGTCGAGGACGACCAAGTCAGCATCGGCGCCGATGTTCATGCTGCCCTTCTGGGGCCAGAGCCCATACGCCTTAGCCGGATTGCTACTTGCCAATTCAACGACGCGCGAGAGCGAGAGGCCGCGTTTGTGGTGGCCCTCCGATAGCAGCACCGGATAGAGCAGTGCAGTTCCGCCAAAGCCAGGAAGCGCGGGCCAGAGTTGGTCACCCTTCTCTTCTTCCATGCAACAGGCATGATCTGAAGCAACCCAAGAGACCGTTCCATCGAGTACGCCACTCCACAACTCTTCGTTATCGCCCTTGGTGCGGATCGGAGGATTTACTTTGCCGCCCAACCCACCCTTGCGATCGAGAGTTTCGTAGTCAAGGCAGAGATGGTGGAGAGTTACTTCAACACGCATATCCGTATTCGGATACGTAGCACGTGCGCGACGTGCTGCATTTAATGCGGGGCCACTGGATACGTGGAGCAAGTTGATATTCGTTCCTGCAGCCGCTGCCAACGTCGTTGCTTCACCAATAGCAACTTCCTCAGTGAGTGGTGGACGGCCATCTGAA
>Ga0214919_10011634_pt1 | contig 10958 bp, 15 predicted proteins | sample LL1503_MetaG_FD_177994 | JGI IMG/M metagenome (GOLD analysis project Ga0214919, IMG submission 177994) | Freshwater microbial communities from Lake Lanier, Atlanta, Georgia, United States - LL-1503 | ecosystem: Environmental > Aquatic > Freshwater > Lake | place: USA: Georgia | collected...
AGGTAACCTGCTTCGTTGCCAACGAAGATTCACCAGTTCGATTCTGGTTAGCCGCTCCAAGTTATAAAGGACTATTATGATTATTGATTGGGCAGTATCATTCTTTGCGCTGTTCTTTGTTGATATAGGATATGTCCTCTATATGCAAAATGTTCAGAAACGAAAGAAAGTTACTGCTAGCACATTTGCATCTATGATATATCTTTTAAACAGTGTTGTTATCATTAACTACACTGAAGATAGAATGCTTCTTATTCCTGCAATCATCGGCGCCTTTGCTGGCACTTATGTAGGCATGGTCATAGAAGATTATCGTAATAAATAAGTTTTAGGATCCTTACCGCAAACAAAAAAACTTTTTATTGGAAAAAAAGCAAAAGCGGATCCTGTTGAATTTAGGTTGGGGTTTCAGCAAACCAATCAGGGCAGAAATGTCTCCTTGACGTTTTGCGTCAATTACAGAGGTCTGGGAATACTCGGACGAATAGAGTTTTTCGATTTTGTCTCTTTGTGGATCATACCGCTAAATAAAATAAAGTAGGACCAACCTGTTGAATTTTAGGATCCTTACCGCAATAAAACTGTTTTGCATATAAACAAAAAAGCGGATCCTGTAGATTTAGATTGAGTTCCGCAATTATCAAAAATCGACTTGAAATCGACAAAAAGATCAATCTGTAGAAAATGGAGAAGTGAGATGACTACTTTCGTAAACGCTGTTCTGAACCAAGAAGCACGCACTCAGAATGGTATGAAGGCAAGTGCTTTGACTGCTGATGCTTTGACTGACCTGTTCTTCAAGATCGGTGCTATGCGTGGCAAGGATGTAATCCCAGCATGGACTGCTGCTCGAGTGCAAGACTCTGATCTTGCTTCACGTATTGCTCTTTGGGCTCGTGATGTTCGTGGTGGTGCTGGTGAGCGCAAGATCTTCCGTGATATCCTTACAGACCTCGTGAACACTGATTTAGATCGTGCTTCTGCTCTTGCTCGCAAGGTTCCAGAACTCGGTCGTTGGGATGATTTGCTTGTTCTTGTTGATACGCCCCTTGAAGCATATGCTTTTGAGATGATCGGTGCAGCACTTCGTGATGGCAATGGTCTTTGTGCAAAGTGGATGCCTCGTCAAGGTGAAGTAGCAAATAAGCTTCGTAACTATCTTGGTTACTCGCCAAAGTTCTATCGTAAGCGTCTGGTTGAATTGACTAAGGTTGTTGAAACTCAGATGTGTGCTAAGGACTGGGATAACATCAACTTCAACCATGTTCCTTCAGTTGCATCTTCTCGCTACAAGAAGGCATTTGCTCGTCATACTACAAAGTATGCAGAATGGGCAACTGCTCTTGTATCGAAGGATCCTGAAGTCAAGGCATCTGTCAAGGTCAATGCTGGTGCAGTGTATCCTTATGATGTCTTGAAGGGCATCTCGCCTTCAGGCTATGGTGCAGATTATAACAAGGCGAACCTTGATCATATTGTTGCACAGTGGGAAGCATTGCCTAACTATGTTGGCGATGCATCTATCCTCCCATTGGTTGACGTATCAGGTTCTATGACTACAACTGCTGGTGGTTATACTTCAAAGTCAAAGACATCTTGTCTTGATGTTTCAGTATCGCTTGGTCTGTATCTTGCAGACAAGAACAAAGGTGCCTTTAAGGATACATTCTTGACTTTCTCTAGCGATCCTCAGTTGCTTCACTTGAAGGGTGACATTCTCGACAAGATGAAGCAGATGGTTGACTCTAACTGGCAGATGAACACTGACCTTCATAAGGCATTGGATAAGATCTTGCACACAGCAGTTCTTAATAAGGTTCCTCAAAAGGAAATGCCAAAGATGCTGTTGATCTTGTCAGACATGCAGTTTGACTCATGCACTCGCTTCGATGATTCTGCTATGCAGATGATTGCTCGTAAGTATCTAGAATCTGGTTATGCAATGCCAAACATTGTGTTTTGGAACTTGAATGCTAACGATAATGTGCCTGCTAAGTTCGATGAACGAGGTGTAGCATTGGTATCAGGTTTCTCGCCTACTATCTTGAAGGCTGTGTTGTCTGCTGATCTTGAAGAGTTCACTCCTCATGCAATCATGCTTAAGACAATCATGTCAGATCGCTATGATTTCTAATAAATAAGCAACAGGAAGAAATTCCTGTTGTCTCTGGTGTGCGGGTCGGATGGCAAGGCACGGGACTGCAAATCCTTGAGGACCCAGTTCGATTCTGGGGCACACCTCCAATAATGGTCTCTTAGCTCAACTGGATAGATCACCTGACTACGAATCAGGGGGTTGGGAGTTCGAATCTCTCAGAGACCGCCATTTTAGGATAGCAATGACTGATATACAAATATATGATTCTTTTGGAAATACAAAAAATGTATTGACAATCAAGGATGATATAGCTCTTAATAATGTTGATGGTCGAGTTGTGAAAGGAACCAATTGCTATTATAAAGGCATCGGTGTCCCGTATCAATTTCATTTTATCCCCCCTACATCTTTCGATGATATCTATAACAAAATAAAAGAATCTGATGTCTTTTATATGGGTTGGCAAGTAGCAAAAAAATCCTTCATCGGAAAGCAAGGAATCTTTCAAGAACCTTTTCAAACAATGTTTACAGATTTCATTGGCACATGTGGTGTTAAGGAATTGAGCATTATTGAAAATTCTATGTTCTTTGAAATGTCTTCTGCAGAAATATTAGAAAGTGTTAACTATGACACTGAAAATATGCAATACTACTTTAAAGTGAATTATAAATGTGGAAGATCAAAATATATTCAAACAGGTGATCCTTATAAATTAAGATCACTTATCGAGTATATGCTAGACAGTAATTGGAATATTATTTGGGATAAGGATTCTATCACAGATATATCTGCAAATGGTATGGTAACAGATGTTGGCGAATTATTTGTTTCTAACACAGTAGAAAACAAATTAGGAACTGTTTATTCTATTTTATATAGTTTAGGCAAAAGAAACTTTAATAAGTATATAGAATTTATAAATGTATATAATCTTGAGCATGAAAATGATATGTCTTATATTTTTAATTCTATAAAAATTTTAAAGAAAAATAATATTGATGCAGAAAAAATGTTTCCTACAAATTTTCTGGTTGACAATTATAAGTATATTGTGTTAAATTATCTTTTAACAGGTCGAAATTGTGGTCATTGTTCATTTATTGACTTTGGCGACAAGGTTAAAGAAGAGTATATCGCAAGGTATAAATAAAAAATGTCAGCTGATCAAATGATCCAAACACTACAAAGCAAGAAGTTCAAACGAGCATTTTGGGATTGGTTCGATACGCTGCCTAGTCCTGACAAGAAAAGGTTTTGGGAATTCCCTCATGACTTCGCTTGTCTTTACTTCTATAATAAGTTCTACTCTAAACAACAGCCCCAGTAGTCCAATTGGTAGAGGCATCGGTTTTAGGTACCGAGTGTTGGGAGTTCGAGTCTCTCCTGGGGCACCAAAAACAAAAGAAGGAAAAGAAATGAAAAATGTTATCACAGCAGTTGCTTTGATTTTTGTATCGTCTGTTGCATCTGCAGCAAACCTACCTGAAAAGAAAGTAACACCTACAGCACCAATTCCTGCTGTTACAGCACCGGAAAGCTGGTATGTTGGCGTCAATGCTGGCGGCAATGTTCGTTCAAATCAGAATGTCCAGAATACACCAGGGACTGCCGGATTTGTTGTGGGTTATAAGGTCAATCCATATTTTGCATATGAAGCAACCTTAGACCAGGCATTCAAAAAGAATGACACAAAAGAACAAACTCGTGGCATGATTAATGGGATTGTATCACCTTTTGGGTCTGTCTATGGATTCACACCTTACGCTCTAGGTGGTATTGGCACTCAGACACATGATATCCGTGATGGTCGTAATGCAGCAAAAGCTGTCTATAATGTTGGTGGTGGCGTTAAGTATGCTATCTCAACAAATTGGGAAGCAGATGCTCGCTATCGCTACGTGAATACACTGAACAATACCAACCGTGATGCAAACATCTTCACATTAGGTCTTAACTATAAGTTCTGACTCTATCACATAGGTGAAGATATTGCCCAGTTAGCTCAGCGGTAGAGCCCCTCGTTTACACCGAGATTGTCGGCGGTTCGATCCCGTCACTGGGCACCATATTATAGATGTCAACCATGGAAAATCTGTGGTTGACATTTTTCTTTTAATATCTTATATTAAGAAATAATGCCGTTTTGGTGTAAAGGTAGCACATGAGTTTGTGGCACTCATAGCACAGGATCGATACCTGTAAACGGTACCAATATATGTTCCTATCGTCTATCGGCTAGGATAACAGACTTTCAATCTGTAGAGACGGGTTCGATTCCCGTTAGGAACACCAATATTGCGAGTGGGACGGTTTGGCATCGTAAGATCCTCATAAGGTCTCCAAAGCTGGTTCGAAACCAGCCATTCGCACCATCTTATATAAATAAAATTATGTCGGTGAAGTGTTACGGTAGCACATCGGTCTCCAAAACCGAGGGCGTGGGTTCGACTCCTACCATCGGCGCCATTTTATTTTATATATGGGTAATTATGTGTAGACCTGTTATAGCATTATTTAACCATCATCCAGAATGTTCTGATCAATGCTGTGATGGGATGATAAAAGCACTGTCTCCATATTATGACTTTAAGGTCTTTTCTGTAAATGATATTGTGCCGGATATGTTTGATGATATTGATATTGTCGCCTTTCCTGGTGGCATCGGTGATGCAGACAGTCATTATAAATTCTTCACAAGACGCTTTGCTAAACAGTTAGAAAAATATATCGATGATGGCGGAAGGTATCTTGGCATATGCATGGGTGCCTATTGGACAGATCAATGGTATTTTGATCTCATAGGAGATGTTCGTGCTGTTCAATATATCAAAAGACCTACGTCAGAGATAAAGAGATCTCACTCAACAACAGCAAGAGTTAACTGGCAAGGCACAGAACAGGATATGTTCTTCTATGACGGATGCGCCTTGCTTTGTCCTCCTGATGATAGGTCTGTAAAGGTAGTTGCTACGTATCTAAACGGTGACCCGATGGCAATCTTTAGAGGTCGTATAGGTATCATAGGTTGCCATCCAGAGGCAGATGAGTTTTGGTTTGACAAATCACATCTTAAAAACTATTGGCATAAATATGAGCATCACAATCTATTATTAAACTTTGTAGATGAATTGATGCAACAGTAATTGGTGAGTTGGCTGAGAGGCCTAAAGCACTCGTTTGCTAAATGAGCGAAGCAGAAATGTTTCCGTGGGTTCGAATCCCACACTCACCGCCAACTTTAGGATTTTTTAAGATGCGTTTCTTTGTATTATTTCTTTTATTAATTGCTTCTCCTTATGCGCTTGGTGCAGATCAAGCAGCTCCGTTGCCTGTTGCATCATGTATGCCGCAGGTGCCTTATGGTGCGCCAACAGCAAAACTTAATACCACAACCATTTGCCGTTCTGGTTATCTATTGAACCATGATCCTGTTGCAAAGATTCCTGTGTGGGTTGCATATACTATTCAACCAATGACTGCGATCTCATGCTTGCCTCGTGATGATGCTTTCGCACCTGATATGTCTTTGCCTAAAGGACAGCGTGCAGAACTTGTTGACTATCAAAAATCAGGATTTGACCAGGGTCACCTCGCACCTAATGCTGACATGTCTTTCTCTGCAGTCGGCGCAAAAGAAAGTTTTATTCTTTCTAACATGAGTCCTCAATATCCAGGAGTCAATCGTGGCGTATGGAAACAGTTAGAATCAACAGTTCGTGCTTTGACATTCCAAACAAAACATCCATTGACTATCTATGCAGGTGACATCTGGCCTCCTGCTAATGCAAAAGCAATCGGTCCTAATAAAGTTGTTGTGCCTGATGCACTATGGAAAGTAGTGGTTGACAATAATACTAAAATGTCTTATGCTTACATGATACCAAATCGTGAAGGTTTGTCTACGAATATTTCAGCATTTCAAGTGAATGTTGCAAGTGTTGAAAAAGCAACAGGATTAGTTATTCCTGTGCCTGATAACAAAATGATGAAGAATGTATTGCCGCAGGTTGATCTTAACTCAGTCACTGTTGCAAAGAAAGCGGCATGTAAATGATAACCTTTGAAGAAGCATTTGCAAGGACAAAGACAACAAAGTACTACCATAAGTATCATAGACATTATCAAGAAATATTAAGTTCGAGGAAAATTGATAGTGTTTTAGAGATTGGCGCATATAAAGGTCAATCACTTTATTCATGGAGATTAGTTTGGCCTAATGCCTTGATTGAAGCAGTTGATTTAGATCGTAGATATGATTTGAAATTAGAAGATGATTTTAAGATCTATAATATTGATACGACTGACAAAGAAGCGGTTGATAAAAATATTACAAGAACTTATGATGTTGTTATTGATGATGGTGCTCATCATTGGTTAGAGCAAACAGAAACTTTCTTCAATATGTATCACAAAGCAGAAAAATTTTATGTTTTAGAAGATATACAAGGAGAGCATTCTTTAGAAAAACTTAAAGGAACTTTACCTCCTATTATATTTGAACACTCTCTGCTATACACACCACAAGATGCTCCCACTCGTGATTTTAAATTTGGCAACCACGTTGAACACAGGGGACTTTTTAAGTTGATGTTTATTCCGGCAGGAATTGAATTCTAATCAATAAATATTAAATCGCTCGTTTTCCTGCGAGCGAGAAATCAATAGGACAGCATCCTATTGATCAACACTAAGGAGAAGGAATGAAACGACTTCTAACCGTTTTATTCCTAGGATCGTGTTTTTTTGTTTGCGAAGCGAAAGCGTTTGAGTTGTCAATTCAAGCGTTAGTAATCAAGAAAGCAATAGAACACAAAATCGATGCTACCTTTGCAAATGCTATTGTTAAGGTAGAATCAAACTACAATCCTAGGATTAGAGGTCGTCAAGGCGAATATGGCTTAGGTCAAATTAAATGCCAGACGGCAAGGGGCGTTGGTTTCAAAGATAACTGTGATCTACTACTTGATCCAGAAACTAACCTAGAATACTCATATCGTTATTTAAAACAAGCGATTGAGCGAGCTAACGGTAACGAGTGCTTTGCAGCAACACTCTACAATACCGGATTTAACGTCAGACCTTATAAATCTGCATATTGTAAGAAAGTGTTAGCTGCAATGATTATGTAATGGTTTTGAGGGATCGTCTAATGGTAGGATAGAGGACTTTGAATCCTTTGATCTAGGTTCGAGCCCTAGTCCCTCAGCCATCGTGAATCTAGGATAATAAATAATGTTTTAACAATAGGCATTAGAAATATGAAACCGTTCTTATTATTCTTAGAACAAGAAGAATCACACGACAACGACTTTAAACAATTAGAATCACATCTCGATTCTATAGGGGTAAAGCATAGCATAGGACACAACAAGAGATCTAATTCTATCTCTGTTTATGCGATTGAGGTACCTAAAGAAAAAAGAAATTCAGGCATAGGTATGTCAGCGATGAGAGCGATAACTGCACATGCCGACAAACATGCTAAGAAAGTGACGTTATCTCCTTCAGCAGATTTTGGGGGAAGCAAGGCTCGATTGATACCATTCTATAAGAGGCATGGGTTCGTCGAGAATAAAGGTAAGAATAAAGATTATTCGATCAGTGACACTATGTATAGAGAGCCTAAGAAATAAATGTTTTACATCTATGCTACGGAGGATTCATGCAAAATGAACAAGACATGGGGCTATCACCTTTTACTTGATTGCACAGCAGGCAATCTAAATGAAATTTCATCAAAAGAAAACATCTATAATTTTATCAAAGAATTAGTTGTTGCTATTGATATGGTCGCTTTTGGTGAACCATGGATTGAGCGTTTTGCTACACATGATGCAGAGAAAGCAGGATTCTCGCTCTGTCAGATGATTGAGACATCAAACATTACAGGTCATTTCTGTGACAAAGATGGCAACTTCTATATTGATGTTTTCAGTTGCAAACCTTTCGAAAATGATATAGTATTAAATGTGGTTGATAAATACTTTCATCCAACAAAGATCAGGACGCATTTCATCTCACGTGATGCATAACAAATAGGATTTTATATTATGAGTATTCCAGTGAACTATGGTCCAATGACTGAGATTCAAATGCAATTGGATGAAGTTGAAGAAGTTACATCTCGTATTAAAGAAATGGGTCCTGATGGGCTTATGGTCGAATGGGGTTCTGGCGGTTCGTCTATCAAGTGGTTAGAAACATTGACAGACAATCAGCGGTTGATTGCTATCGAGCATAATCCTATATGGCACATGAAAGTGTCTGAATATCTTACGACTCGACCAGAACTAAACAAAAAATTTAAGTATCATCTCAAGACAGAACTCTATGGATTCGAGCATGGATATGCGACTGTTAATGAAGAAAATCCACACGGGTTGGATGATTACTTCGTACCACGCAGTGATATTCTTAATGCTGATATCTTTTTCGTTGATGGTATTGCCCGTGCTACTACTGCACTACTTGTCAAAATGCTTGCCACAAAAGAAGATCCCGTGATCTATATCCATGATTACTATGGTCGTGAGCAGCGGTATTCATGGTCAACGCAGTTTTTCTCTAAGAAAGAAAAAGTCGGACACACACTAGTGAGGCTCTGGAAATAATGAAAGTTTATATTGGTCCTTTTCCTGAAGGTGATGAAGAACGCAAAATTGAAGTTCAAATTGATAAGTATGACACATGGGGAATGGATCATACTTTATCGTTAATCATTCATCCGATGCTTGTGCAGTTAAAAGAAACAAAACATGGAGCGCCTTGGGTTGATGATGAGGATGTGCCTGAAGAATTAAAATCGACTTCCGCACCTCCTTTGACACAAGAAGAAATTGATTTTGGCGGCGTTGATGGCAATCACCATAAAAGGTGGGATTATGTTCTTGATGAAATGATCTGGACATTTGCTCAAGTGCTAGATGAAGATGTAGAAAGCCAATTTCATACAGGTGAGCATGACTTTGACTTTGTTGAGGTTGAAGGATCAGAATTTAGCGAATTGAAATACGGACCCAACCATACTCATGTCTTTGATAGAGAAGGATATGACGTATGGGCAGCAAGAAAACAGAACGGATTTAGACTCTTCGGAAAATATTATCAAAACCTCTGGGATTAATCACATGCAACAAGATTCCTCTAACTATTCAGTAGATTATTTGAAACGTGCCGCTTTTACAGACGAAGTCAATAATTATCTGAAAGTTAGAAAGGAGAAGAATGTAATGAATGATAATGAAGAAATTGTTTTGCAATATCTTGAAGAACGAGTAAAAGAAATAGATAGGAAGTATAAACAATGAGTTTTATTATTAAGAATCAATTAGATCTTCTAATTGCAACGTGTTTAGATCCTGATGGTCAATTTGAAGTTATTAGATGGATTGTTACACAAGCAACATCAACTGTTCTTCAATCTCGCAATGTTGGATACGACAAATTTGTATTGCTTCAAACCCTTGATGCAGAAAAATTAAAAATACTTCGTGATGAGATAAAAGAAGAAGATTGGTTTATTAATACAGCAAGACAAGATACTATTGATGAGCAAAAAGAAACACAATCAATTGGTCTTGTATCAAATCTTCCTATATCTAATTTTAATAATATAAACACTCAAGATATTGTTAAGACTAAATTATATGATCGATACCCATTGTTAACTGAATTCCTTCATTCATTTGCAAATGATATTGGTAAAGGTTGGTTAAGCCGTGCAATGATCGTTCGTCTTCAACCTCATAAGCAAGTTTATCCTCACAATGATATGGGATTATATTATTTGTTTCGAGACCGCTATCATCTTGTATTAGATAGTGACGGAAGCAGAATGAAGGTCCATGGAGAAGAAAGTACATGGCATAATGGTGAGGTGTGGTGGTTCAATAACAATCTTATCCACGAGGCATATAACGATTCAGATAAATGGCGAATCCATGTTATCTTTGATGTGCTACCATATCGCAACTTTGACATAGTCAAACAACTACGTGATAAACTTTATTTTAATAGACAGGTATCGCCTTCTATTATAAAAGAAGATAAAATGTATCTTTGAGTGTAATGGCCGCTTAGCTCAGCAGGATAGAGCAACAGCCTTCTAAGCTGTGGGTCAGAGGTTCGAATCCTCTAGCGGTCGCCAATTTATTATGAGGAAAATATGAACGCTAAAATAGTCGCTGTATCTCGCCCTACAATTAACCAAATACATCCTTTTGAAGGACCGATGAAGATTGATGAGTTTGTTGCCTATGTGGCACGAGTGTCTAATCCATCAAACCAGAACAACACATTGACAGCAGGAAAACTGTTGAAGTACCTTGTGAAGCATAAACATTGGTCACCCTTTGAGATGATCCATGTCTGCATGGAAATAAATACCACAAGAGATATTGCTCGCCAAATCCTTCGCCATCGTTCATTCAGTTTTCAGGAATTTAGTCAACGCTATGCTGATCCTACACGAAGTCTTGGCTTTAGCCATCGAGAGGCTCGCCTCCAGGATACAAAGAACCGTCAAAACTCTTTGGAAGTAACTGATGTTGATCTTGAAACCGCCTGGAAGATAGAACAGCAGCATGTTATAGAACGTGCTGAGATGACATATAATTGGGCAATTGAAAGAGGGATTGCAAAGGAACAAGCACGTGCTGTTCTGCCAGAAGGATTGACTAATAGTCGGATGTATATGGCGGGTTCTCTTCGCTCGTGGATTCACTATTGTCAACTGCGTGCTTCTAACGGAACTCAGAAAGAGCACCAAGAAATCGCTATTGATTGCTGGTATCAGCTGATGCAGGAGTTCCCGTTCCTTGACGAGATTGGTCTAGCTTCTGAATAAAAAAATAAAATT
>Ga0214919_10011635_pt1 | contig 10957 bp, 6 predicted proteins | sample LL1503_MetaG_FD_177994 | JGI IMG/M metagenome (GOLD analysis project Ga0214919, IMG submission 177994) | Freshwater microbial communities from Lake Lanier, Atlanta, Georgia, United States - LL-1503 | ecosystem: Environmental > Aquatic > Freshwater > Lake | place: USA: Georgia | collected 2015-03-15
CATGGTTCTTCAAAAAAAATTTAATTTAATTTATTAAATTAAATTTTTGATTTGAATAATAGTTTTTATTATAATTATAAATTAATTATAAAAATCTGATAATAATAAAAAATCCTAATAGTTTTTTATTAATTTGTTAATTTTAAATATATGTTTTATTATTAATAATTAATAATAAAAAAATAAAAAGATTTTTGTTTGAAAATTAATTAATTTAAAACTAAAATTTTTAATTTTTGTTTGAAAATTAATTAATTTAAAACTAAAATTTTTAATTTTTTTTTAAATATTAATAAAAAATGAAGTTAAAAATTTAAGTTTATTTTTATTAAAAGTTTTTTTACCGTAGCCATTTTGGCTCAAGCCCAGAGTGGGTGTTCAGTCTCTAGAGTCTGCGATTTTGTCGCTATTCAGAGACTCCCGCATTGCGTGCCAGGGGATGCAAGGGATGCAAGGGATGCAAGGGATGCAAAAGATGCAAGGGATGCAAGGGATGCAAGGGATGCAACACCCGCAAGGGATGCAACACCCGCAAGGGCTGCAACACCCGCAAGGGATGCAACACCCGCAAGGGATGCAACACCCGCAAGGGATGCGAGACTCGCAAGATCCGCAAGATCAGCAAGATCCGCAAGGAATGCAAGACCCGCATCATGTGCATCCAATGTTTGTTTCGGGACCTGCAATGACCCCAACTGGGGATTCACTACCAAAGCTGGTTATGACACATAGAGAATTTGAAGTTCGCTGGCCATTTGTCCGATTCCTCATGAAACGAAGGTTGGTTAGCGAAGGACATATTGTTGTGTGGCTCAAAGAAAACAACAAGTTTACCTTGTTTCAGTCAGTCCAAGGTTTCGCGAATGTGGCTGATCAATTCATGGCTGCTCTGAATGAAGCTTGGCGTTCAGGACAACTCGAAGAGAAGCCAGACTTTGTGGAAGACTATGGCCAAGACGATGAGACAGGCAATGAGTCAGAATCCCCAGATGATGGAATTCAAGACTTGTCCGTTCTTCCTCTATTTCTGAAGACCAAACCAAAATCCAGAGGAGGAAAGAGAGCCAAAAGATCCCACAAGCACAAGCAGGCTCAGGTCCAAGGTCAAGGTCAGAACAGCTTTCACCCGCCACAAGACAAGCCAAAAACCATGCCAAGTGGGCGCATGATTGGTTTGACGCCTCAAAATGAAGACATCATTTTGAGAAAAGACCCAGAGACTAGCAAATGGTTTGGGTCCATCTTTGGAAAGGAAAAGCCACTGACAGATGCTAACCCTGATTCGGACTTCATGAACCGTTTCACTATGGGGTTTCAGGCTGCTTTCATGCCTCAGTCATCTAGCATGTCTAGCATGTCTGAGTGCTCAAGTTCAAGTATGTCTGAGTGCTCAAGTTCAAGTATGTCTGAGTGCTCAAGTTCAAGTCTGCCTGAAGCATCTTTCAGATCTGGTGATTCCTACAAGTCATTGATGGACAAGTCATTGATGAGACCTTCCACCACAAACATTCCCTACGATGCCCAGGATCCGGATCTCAACAGTGTCACAGAGGATGAACTAGATGCTCAGGTTAATGAGTTCCTGACATACTGCATTGCAACAGGTCTGGATCCCAACATTACTGCCATGCTGGACCCCTACGTGGTTGTTGGGCTCTATATTGCATACCTGCATGGATTCCAGGTTGCAAGCGATAGGTACACCTTTGGGCCTGAGATGGTGACCAATGACTTCTAGGTCAAGCCAAGACCATCTGCTGAATTAGCCTAGTTGCAGTGGGTTTATCAGTAAATGTGGTAAGTGCCTGTGTGGGAAATTTAGGGCCGGTCAGTTGTTCTTAGACAGACTTTGGATGGCTTTGGCTGAATCATGTTGGTCAGAATGTTGCAGGTAAGCCTGGGTGTAGCAGGTGAGCCTTCAGTTATGAAGGATCAAGAAGTGTTGCGGTAGAAGACTAACTAGTCTCCCGTATGGGCAAACTGTCCAAGCAAGTTCCAAAAAAAAAATATATTATAAATTTTTATAATATATTTTTTTTAATATATTTTGAGATTTGTTCAAAAATTAATTATAATTAATATAATCTTATTAAAGTTATATAAAATATAATTCTATTAAAGTTATATTAATTATACTATAATAATGTTATTTGAAGATATTATTTTTATATCTAATAATGAATCTATTGATGAAAACATTAAATTTAATAATGTAATATATAAATATTCTAGAACTAAATTAAATCTTTCATTATACGATGAAATAAATATTTATATTCCAATTCCATTAAAATATGATATTATATTTAATATAACAAATATATTGTATAATAACTATGATACTTATTATAAAAATAATGAATATAATAAAATTGAATATAATGAAACTTCTATAAATGAATATAATGAAACTTCTAGAAATAAATATAATGAAACTTCCAAAAATGAATATAATGAAACTATTAAAATTATTAAAATAGAATTATGCGATGGTTGTAGTTCGGCCATGATGGATGGACCCGAAAATATATTTAATAAAATTTGTGATATTGAATTAAATAAAGATTTTAATCTTCCAGTTTATTTAATACCTTTTTCATCACTATTTTTTAAATTAACTTTTGATAATATACAAGTTAATGGTATAACTGATAATATACAGATAACTTATACTACTGGAAATTTACAACCACAATATAGAAAAAATATAATTGCACCTATTGAATATCCATTAAGTCATTTAATTAATGAAAATGGATATATGGAAAATAAAGAATCTATAAATACTTCAAGTTTTAATGATACCTTTAATATAATAACTAAAACTAATGAATATCAATTTATTAATAAATCTAAAAGTATTTATAAATTATTAACTAAATATGACTGTCCTGTTAAATTATTTTTTGGAAATAATGTATGTATTGATACCAATTTATTAAATATAGATTTAATTCCATGTATTATACTTTATGCAGATGTTATACTTATAAATAAATCTAATTTACCTTTTAATTTATCATTTAAAATTATTAATTATTCTCAGAATGAGTTTATTTTTATAATTGATAATAAAAACATAACTTTAAAAATAAAAAATTAATTCATATGAATTAATTTCATAAATAAATAATATTTAATTAATATTTATTACTAATTAATAATTATTTTAAATTTTTGTTATTATTATCTATAATAAAAAAAATTTTATATAACTTATATTTATATTATTTAAGTATTATCAATATTTTCTGTTTCTAGATTTTCTGTTTCTAGATTTTCTGTTTCTATATGTGGTTTAATAATATCTAACATAAATATTTGAGCTTGTTTTTTATTATTTTTAATCTCTTTTTCTAATTGTTTAATAAGTTTGTCATTATATTCACAATATTTAACAATTTCTTTCTGTCTTTCAAGTGATGGTACTTGTATTATTAAATTTTCAAGTGTTCCTTTTGTTATATTTGGAATTCCAACACCCGTTTTTAAGTTATCTAAATTTTCATTATTTAATAATATATAATAAATATATTTCATTAAACATTTATCTTTAATATCAATTACAAATATATGATCTGATGGAAAGAATTTTCCTTCTGTTAAGAAGCAATTTCCAATTGTTCCATTTCGGGCAGTTAATATATAACAACCATCATATAAATATTCATCAGTGTATCCTGTAATTCCACCAGTTCCATAATATGGATATAATGTTCCTGTTTTATTATCAGTTGGTTTATTTTTACCAGTTTTTATGCATACGCACAATTCACACAACTTTTTATTTTCATTCTTACCAAATGTTTTTTGATTATTTAAACAAAATTCATTTAATTGCTTTAATTCAGTAATTTTGTCATTACTTGTTTTATTTACTTTTTCATATATAAAATCTAAATATTTTACGATTTCTTGTTGTTGATTAAGTGGGGGAATTGGGATTTTAATTTTAAATAAATCTTCTTCAATAATAGATTTTTGATTTGCACCTTTATAATATTTTTGTAAAGTATCAATATTATTAAATAAATAATAATAAATATATTTTGTTTTTATTATATTATCATTATTTGATTTAAAATGTAATGTTGTTTCTCCAACATTATATTTATTATATCCATAATATACCATTGATTTACCTGAACCATTTGTTTTATTTATAATAATACCTTCATCATTATAATCATATGTATCTAAATATAAATGTCCTAATATTGAACAATAATATAAAGGATATAAACCTTCATTTTTTCCATCTTTACTTTGTTTTTTAATTCCTTTAATTATTTTACATACGTCACCCAGGGTTTTTACATCTATACTTTCGTTATATTGATTTTCTTGATTTTCATCTTTCATATATTCTGCATAATTAAGTGAATATGAATTACTAGCAATTTTATCAATAGGAACTTCAACTAATAAATTTTTAATATCTGTACAAGGATTGTAATCATAAAATTTAACTTTAGTTGTAAAATGAATATCTAAAAAATTATAATTTCTACCAATTTCTTTTTGAGTTTTTGATATTTTTATTGTAGTTTCTAAAACATCATTTCCTTGTCTCTTTTTAACAAAGTAAAACACACATGTTTTTATTGATGTATAAGTAAATATACCTGATGGTAAATATATAATTTCTTTTAAATCACATGTTTTCATTAAATATTCTCTAACACTTACTAATGATTTATTAATTTTTGAAAATAAATCTTGTCCATCAGGTAATACAATAGCGCATCTACCATTTATCTTTAACATATAAATAATTGCTTGAATAAATAATGAAACCGCATTATCTGTTTTAATAGGAACATATTCAGTCTTTAATGAACTTTGAAAATCATCATATTTTAATCCTTTTATTCCAAAAGGGGGATTAGCTAGTACAATATCATACTTATTTGTGATTGGATTACGAATACTATCACCTTTTTCTAAAACATTAAACATATATCCAGAAGAAATTAACATATTTGAAATTGCTAATTGATATGTATCGGGTTCTGCTTCTCTTCCGCCTAGTCCTTCATTACTTATAAAATTCCAATTTATTTTAATTTTTTTTATTTTTGATTGTTTTAATAAATGTCTTAATGAAGAAATTAAGAATCCACCTGTTCCCATAGCTGGATCAAATATTGTTTCAATTGTACCATCTTCTTTTAATTGTGGATCAATCAATTTAATCATCATTAGTTTAACTTTTTGTGGTGTAAAAAATTGACCTAATACTTTACCAGTCATAACATCTTTGATTACATCTTCATATGCTTCTCCTAAAATATCATCATCAATTGATTCAAAATCAAATGTATATAATTTATCAATTATTTTTTTATATGTAGATTGATGTTGAATATCAAATCCTCTTCCTTTTAAAAATATATTTTTTGTAATAGGATGAACAGATAAAATTTCATCCCATAAACATTTCATAATTTTTGGTATATTTTCTTCTTTTTCTTTTGCAAGATTACTAAACCTTGCCAAAAATAATAATTTTTTTTTATGTTTATCAATAATATGATCTTCATATGAACTAAAATCATATTCATAAGTATCAATATTAATTTGATTATTAAATTGAAGTTCTAATAATCTTAAGTCTAACAAATGTGCTAATGTTCTTAAAGCTTTATCACCTGTTAAATGTTCATTATTTCTTAATACATCTAAGCAATAATTAAATACATTAATAAGTGCTGTTTTATTATCTGTTTTTATTTCTTTTAATTGAATCGGTATTTGTATATTATCTATAGTTATACAAGATACTTTATTATTTTGATGTTTGGTGAAATCACTTTTTTGATTAAATTCTTTTTTACAAAGTTCGCAAGTATAGAGTTTAGACATATCATTTAAAAGATTTATGTTTTTAGATTAAATTAAATCAATTTTTATAATATTATAAAAATAATTTTTTTATTTATATAAATACATTTTAAAGAATATCACTTGAACTTTTTTTTTTATTATTTGTTATAATAATAATATCTGGTAAATTTATTACATTATAGTATTCTACCCATAATCCAGGAGGAGGAAATAATGGGTCTATTTTAGATAATTCATTACATATAATTGATAAGTCTAAAATATCTGTTTTTATTTCTGGATATAATAACAAATACTCATTTACTTTATTTTTACAGGTTTCTAAATCATAATATACTTCTAAGATACTTAAATATTCAATCCAATTTGTAAAATATCCTTTATAGATTATTTCGGGTTCTTTAGATAATCTATTATCTTTTTCACATAATTCATAATAACTTTCTTTACATTTAATATTTTCCTTAGCAATTATTTTTTTTGCTTTTTCATAAGTTATAGAAAGTGGGATTTTATTATTTTCTAATTCTAATAAATTTAATAATATAGATTTTATATTATTAATTCCATTATATTCATTTGAATTATTTTCAGATTCTTTAAAATTAGTAGTATGTCTATTAGTAAATTCTATTTCTTCTAACAAAATTTCAATATCATATAATAAATATTTTAATACTTGTATTATTTGGTCATAATTATTATTACAATTTATATCAATATAAACCGGTAATGATATATTTAATATTTTTTCATTATTTGAACCATATGGACCTAATTTATCAGGCCTTATTCCTCTTCCAATACATTGTTTAATATCTTGTATTGATAATTTCGGATCACTAAAACATATAAAATCTAATTTATTAAAATCGTATCCTAAACTATATTTAGCAACAACATAACCAATACTATAAATAGTAGTTTCATAAGTGTTAATATCTCTATAATTATATTCTAATATAATTTCTTGTAATCTTGATTCTCTGTCAATAGTAAAATTATCACTAACTAATAAGAATGGTTTAATAGATGTTTTATCATTTTTATATTGTATATAATGTTTATAGAATAGATTGAATGCATTTTTTTGTTTATTGTGAAAACTAAATCCAAACTTTCTATTTTTTTCATTAAAATCACTAATAATATAATTTATATTATCAATATTATTTTTATTTTCACTATATACATAAGTTTTTATTCCTGATAACCAATTTAGATTTATTAATTCTTTTACTTTAATAGGTGAATAAAATTCTCCAAATATATTTTCATTTTGTAAAATTTTTATTTTATTTGGTGATGCCGATGTAAATATACGATATTTAATATATTCATTATTTAATAACCAAAATTGTGAATTTACTTTAAATGACTGAGTGGTGTCATTCAAAGTATCAATCCATTCTTCAATAGCCCAGTGTGCTTCATCGAACCATATTGTAATATTAGTTATAAAATTTAATAATATTTTTTCATAAATTTTATTAATTGATTGTGTACAACATATTAAAATTTTTTTATTAGATAATTTTAAATATTCCTCAAAATTATTATCAGTAGAATAATTAAATGTAATATAATCATCAGTTAATATTTGTAAATATTTATAAGAAATATTTTGTGAATTTACTATTTTTCTTGGCGAAAGAATAATAATAAATTCACTTTTAAGATATTCAAATAAATTATATACAATATAACTTTTACCTCCTCCTGTAGGTAATTCAATATATATTTTATTATCAGTCAAAAGTTTATTTTTACTAAAATTTATTATAGATAATTGATAGTCTCTTTCATGCCATATATATTGTTCATTTATTCTAATATCTTCTTGATTTATTCTAAGAGATTTTAATATTTTAATTAAAGATTGAATATTAATTTTTTCTATTGTTTTTCTAACTCTATTGCATCTAACTAAATCACTAATTTCTTGTTTAGTTAATTTTCTATATTTAATTCCAAGTCTAATTAGATAAGGTTCAATAAGAGTTATAATTTTTTTACTGTAAAATTCACTTCCAGCATTATATTTAATATTTAATTTACTAAATTCATATTGTAATAATCGTTCAACTATTCCTATCTTTTCAATTTGAATTTCAAAAACTGTTTCAAAATATCCTCTTTTAATTTCACCAGTTGCATATAATTCATCTCGTTCAGGAATATTATGTGTTTTACCCATTTTACATCCATCATCAACATCATATGATGAATGATTTCTAACATAAATATAACCATGTATAGGATTTATTTTATTTAAACTTTTCATAGAGTTCATTAATTTAAGTTTAATTTAGAAAAAAAAAATATAAATCAATTTTTATTATATTATAATTATTTATTTTTACAAAATAAATAATTATATTATATAATCTTTTATATTAATATATTGTACATATTTTTACATTTGTATAGCTATTTAATATTGTTATAATTAATAAATAAGACCCATAATCTTTTATATAATAACTTATTTAACACATATTTAATTTTTTATTTATTGTAAGTATTTTTACATTGTTTTGATAGTTTTATTAAGATTTAAATATATATTAATCATATAATTACTAAAGAAAAATAATATTCTATAAAAAATCATTTTTCAATAAAAAAAAAATCTTGTTATAGTAATATTAAATTAATTTACTTTTTATGACAATTAATAAATATTTCTTAAAATAAAATTACTATTAACTGATATAATACAATTTATATAGTTGATATAATAATATATAAAATAAAACTTTATAAGTTTTGTTTTATGTATTTTTTTTTCTTAAACCATAATAAAAAACAAATTTTCTGTTACGTTCATCGTAGTTGGTGAATTTGTACCATTCTGAAATTTTGCTGTATCTATTTCAGATCCATGATAATTAAGATCCTCTATGTTATCACGCTTAGTTACTTTTCCATTAATAGATGTAATATTTAAATGCTGCTTATCCAAAAACTTACCTAAGAATGTAAAATCTTCAAAACAAATAAATTTTGTATATCTATCATTTTGTCTAGATAAACTATAAAAATTATCTCTTTCTTGTAATGATCCTAATTTATCATGCGTAATTTGAAATAATGTATGCACTATATTATCTGGAAATTTAACTTTAATACTTGGTTTAGGAAACCTCATTTGTTTTAATAGTGTAAAATCTATATTGAAAGTGACTTTTAATCTATTTTGAAAATGCGTATATAGCTTGATTTCATGTTGATATAAATTAAATTTCCACATACTTTTTTCTACATTATGAAAATAATTACGGTGTAATTTTGTAACTCCATACTCTGGTATATCTGATGGTAATAAATTATATAAATAATTTAATGAAGGAAAAATTAATATATATAAATACTTTAATTCTGGCAAGTCACTATTAAAAGATATCTCACCTAATATATTTAGTAATTGATGTATATGAGGTTTTAGTTTATCATAATGTGTTTTTTTAGGCGGGTTTGAATAAAAATTTTTTATTTGTATTATCCCTTCTATTAAATTAGCAAAATTTAAAGTTTCATAAAATGAAGTATATTCATCTATTACTTTTTGTCTTTGAACTTCTGACAATGATTTATTAAATACATGTTCTAAATAATATCTAAAACTAGTTGTTTGAGGATCTACGTCAGTATCATCCGTTTGTATGAAGACGAATTTAGTTGTACTTATTTGTTGTATCTTTTCTACTATATTTAGATCACTTTGTTTCAAAATTAATATTTTGCATAATTCATCAATATAAAAATCAAATCTTTTTTTTTCATCAGTTATATCATTATGAGTTTTGATATTTGTCAAAAGGGCTTCTATTTCTATTTGTAATGAAGATGGTATATCAAATATAAGTTCATATTTACCAGGTGTAGTTTCTTGCATTCCACCTAATAAATTATGATATTTATATTTATATTTAAAATATTTTTTTTCAAAATTAACCATTATATATATATATATATAGAAAATTTATTTTTTTTTCTATTTAAATTATTTTTAAAATATAATTTAGATAGATGTATGTATAAGGTTGTGCTAAAATCTATAGTATTAAATATAATATTAATAATTCTAAATAAATATTAAATTTTAATTAATTAGATAAAATTATTTTTAAATTATTTAAATCATTAATCCATAATTCTTTATCTGTTTTATTAAAAAGTTCTTTATATTCTTTCTTATAATCTAATAATTTATTTTCTAATAACATATTTTTAGTAGTTTATAATATCTATTAAAGTATAAATAATTATATAAACTACAATCTTAAAATTTTGTTTATTTATATTAAAAATTTAAAATAGTTTTTCTTTAGATTTTTATTATTTATTTTAAGAAAAACTATAAATAAAGTAATAAATAATAAAAAAAACATTTACAAAATTATTTTAAATATTTATTTATATAAGCTAATAATTATATAAATAAAAATAATAAATTAGTATTCAAAAATTTAGTGAATTTGGTATAATATTATATAATTTACTTTTTATGACAATTTATAAATATAAATATTGTTTAAAGTTAAAATACTATTAACTGATATAATATGATTTTTATAGTGAATTATAATAATATATTAAACATAGAAAAATAAATTAGGGGTAATAATTTAAGAGGCTATTATAACTCTCAGAGACTATCACTCAAAATAAAAAAATCATATTTTGATACAGTGACAGATTGTATATTTGTGCCATCTTGAAACTTTAAACTTGGTTGTCTATCCACGAATTGTATAGCTTCAGCATCTCCAGGCTCAATACCTAAATATGAACCTAATATTTCTTGAAAATCTTCAAAAACAATAAATTTTTTATTACTTTCATAATAATCTAAACAATAAAATTTAGATTTATTCAGTAGTGCTAGTAAATCTAGGTCTTCTAAATCTGAATATTTTATATTAATTAACATACTTATTTGTCCATTAGGATTATTAACTTTAATTCCTTTAAGTGGACTTTTTGATTTTGATACCAAATCATCAGGAGTAAGTTCTTTGATGGTTGTTAGTTCATTAGTATCTATATTAAGTCTAACTGTAAATATGCCAAGATTATTATAAATATAATATAGGGAAATATTATG
>Ga0214919_10011636_pt1 | contig 10957 bp, 12 predicted proteins | sample LL1503_MetaG_FD_177994 | JGI IMG/M metagenome (GOLD analysis project Ga0214919, IMG submission 177994) | Freshwater microbial communities from Lake Lanier, Atlanta, Georgia, United States - LL-1503 | ecosystem: Environmental > Aquatic > Freshwater > Lake | place: USA: Georgia | collected...
TTCTCTTTGATTAAATTAGATATAAAAAATTATAAATTTATAAGAGGATCTGGTAAAAGAAATGATCAAGTTATACAAAAATTTAATATTGATAATATAAAAATTGATAAAGAGTATACTCCAAATTCAATTACATTATTTACAAGAGTTAAAGAACAATTAAATAAAGACTTACAAAAAAAATTAGATGAAATTAAAAATAATAAAAAATTAAAAAATAAAATTAAATTAAAAAATTTAATAAAAGAAAATGTACTATTCAAAATTAAAAATAGTAAAATTATATTAAATCAAGGTTCTGAAATGGATTTAATTGAATATCTACATAAAGTAAATGAAAAAAGAAAATATGATACTACATCATAATTATATAAAATAATGTAATTTATATAATTTATCAGTTAATAAATTAATAATTTCATCTATTTCTATTATATATTTTTTTATAGTTTTATTTATAATAATTATATTATCTAAAGCATCAATTAAGTCTTCAATAAATGCATTTGTATATTTTCTATTATATTTTATTTTTTTATTATTATTTAATATATTTAGTTTTTTAATTTGTATAGTTTTATTTTTGAGATTGGTTAGTTCTTCAGTTATTTCTTTAATCAGATTAGTTCTACATTTGGTTACATTAGTTTTATCAGCATCTGCAATTAGTAAAATAAATTTAATATCTTTATATAATTTATTATGAGACTCTTTTTTATATTCCATAGAATATTTTTCACCAAGTTTATTTTTTATTTTATCTACAGCATTATTTAATTTAGATAATACATTATAATTTGCAACACTATTTTTTACATGTTTGTATAAATCACTATTACTATTTGTATTATTAATATATTCTATAAAGTCTTCAATATTTTTTGACTTTGGATTAAAAAGTTTTATTAATTGATTAATAAAATGATTATAACATTTTTTATCTATAATATCCGAATTTACTTTAGTTAAATATTTATCCTTTAATAAATTATATTCTATTTTAATATCACTCATTGAATTTTTTAATTTATTTTTCGTGATTAAGGTTAATTTATTTTCATTAGATCCAAGTATTTCAATACTCATATTTGATAATATAATAATATATATATATTAATAATTAAAAAATAATAAATTTAACTTTATATAAATTAATTATAATATATAATATTATATTATAATGAGTTTACCAACATTACTTAAAAGGGATGTAATAATTCCACATATGAAAGAAAAAAAGGATGAAATACAGAATATAACTGGTATTGATTTTGTAATGAACTGGTTTGGTAATAGAATAAATAATCCAAATAAAATAAAATCAATATCAGATCGAATAGTTATTCTTAAATCGGCAACTGGTAGTGGAAAATCAACAGTACTACCTACTGAATTATATTTAAGATTTAATAAAGAAATGAGAAAATCAATTATAGTAACGCAACCGCGTATATTAACTGCAATATCAATACCAAAGGACATAGCATCAATTGATGCTTATAAAATAGAAAATAGAACAGACAATATGGGAATTAAACTATATGAAAATATAGGATATCAAACAAAAGAATATATTAAAAAGCCATTATCAAAGGGTATATTATTTTGTACTATAGGAATATTATTACAATTTTTAAAAAATATGGATATAGATAAATTTTTAAATAAGTATGGAATTATTATGCTTGATGAAGCTCATGATAGATCAACAAATTTAGATTTAATATTTTATTATCTAAAACAATTAACTAACACAATACCTTTAGAAAAATGCCCATTTATAATAATAGCATCAGCTACTCTTGATGTATATAAGTATGCTAAATATTTTAATACTAAGACCATATTTGAAATTACCGGGACTAGTTATCCAATTATTACTAATTATTTAAAATATGACTCTGATAATATTTTTACAAAAACAATTGAGATTATAAAAAATATACATATAAATAATAAAGATGATAATAAAACCAACTCAGATATTATTGTTTTTATCCCTAGCAAATCATATATTAAAAAAATAAAAGAAAAAATATTAGAATTAAATGAAACATTAGAAAATAAAATTTTACCAGTATCATTAGATAGTGCTATATACAAATCCGCAAATATAGATTATCAATATTTATTTGAAGATATTAAAAATTTAACTTTAGAAGATTCAAAAATAAAACCAACCCGGCGTGTAATTATAAGTACTAATATCGCAGAAACTGGAATTACATTAGAATCATTAAAATATTGTATTGATCTTGGTTTGGTAAACCAATTAGAATATAATCCAATAATCAATTCAAGTCTCTTAGCTGTTAAACCAGTTACTAAATCAATGGCTTTACAAAGAAAAGGTAGAGTTGGAAGAAAACAACCTGGTGAATTTTATCCTATTTATACTGACGAGATTTTTAATAAGTTAATAGATATCCAATACCCTGAAATTTTCACAGAAGATATTACTATAACATTATTAAATATTATTATTGTTAAATATACTAAAACTATAAATAAATATAATGATCTCACAGATTTATTTAATAATATAAACTCCAAAGATAATAAATATAATGATATTAAATTTATAAAAAATATAGATATTAATACAATTGATTTATTAGATAATCCATCTCAAGTATCTATTAATAATAGTTTAGAAAAATTATATGTATATGGTGCAATATATGCTAATGGTTACCCAACTCAAATGGGATTAATAATAAATAAAATTAGAATGCTGTCTATAGAAAATATAAAAATGATATTATCTGGTTATCATTATGGTTGTAATATTTCAGATTTAATAACAATAGCATGTTTTATTCAAACATCTAAAAATAATATAATTATGACAAAGTTTAAATCATTTAATAATCAATTTGATGATTTATATGATGGTAAGTCAATGGATAATTATAATATAAATATATTAAAATCTAGATTATTTATATCTTGTGAGTTTATTGATTTTCTATTATTCTTTTATAAATTTAAAAAAGTAATTATTGCAAATAATAATAATGTAAGTAAAATTAAAGATTTCTGTGAACTCAATAAAGTTAATTATCTAAGTCTAATGAACTTCATAGAATTAAGAGATGATGTAATAAAAGATTTTCTATTCAATATGAATATGAATCCATTTGCTAACTCACATATAAATTTGGATGATTTATTAAATTCATATAAGACTAATGAAAATTTATTTGAAGAGAGTATAGAAGAAATTATGAAAATAAAAAAATGTATATATGAAGGATATAAATTAAATATCGCGACTTATAATTCTGAAAAAAATAAATATATCAGTGATTACAATGGTTATGAATTAAATATAAATTCATACTTGGTAAAAAACTTACCAATTTTAAATAATGGTAAGAATTTTAATATGATTAAACCAAAACATATTTTATATGATTCATTACTAATTAAAAAAAATCCAATATCAAATAATTATGATATTACTGTAAGTAATTGTATTTCTGTATTAAGTGGGTATGTAAATATTGATTTTGATTTTAATAAAAATTGATTTTAATTTTAAATTTATATATTTAAAATTGATTTTTTTTTAATTTGTAATAAATATCATTAATATAATATAATATGACTCAATTAAAATGTATAAATTATTTATTATGTAATCAATTTGTAAATCTTAATCAATGCTATATGTTCTGCCCTGAATGTACGCATTATTTTAATAGAATATTGGATATTAAGATAAATAAAGATAATGAGCATAATTGTCCAATATGTTTAACCGATGATAATGATATATATTTTATCAAACAGAATAGTTGTGATCATTGTGTGTGTTTAGATTGTATGAATGGTATATATTTTGATAAAAATTATATTATCAATATGCCTAAAAATCCAGTATTCAAATTAAAAAAATCATGGAATCTATATTATTACGGAAATAAATCTAAAAAAATAAAAAATTTAATTCAGAAGTCTACACATTTTACTGAAATTGAAAATGATATAAGAATAAATAATTTTAATACTAGGTTTATACCAAATGTATTTAAAATTTATTTTAAACCATTAGTCGAATATCAAATTCAAAAAAATAACTATATCAATAATTATAAAATTGAACAAAGTAAAAAAATAAAGATTATTAAAGTATGTGCATATTGCAGAAGCGATAGTACATTTTCATTAATATTTCAGTAAATATTTTATTTAATATTTTTTTTTATTTATTCTGACCACCAAGGAGTTCTTAATTCTTCATAAAAGTCTATTTCACCGGCATATGATTCTAATAATGCATTTCTTCCAAAATTGGCTGCTATAGTATAACTATCTTTTCCAATTTTTTGTACTCTTTTTGATTTTTGTAATATTTTATTATCAATATCTTGTTCTATATCATTTGAAATTTCTTCAGCTAGCATATCGTTATATTCATGGTCTGTCATTCCTTTTTTTGTTGTTGTATCTAAATCTAATATTTTATGTAATTCATTATCATCATATATAGTTACTAAAGGATTATATCTATCATTTAATATAGTGTCATGAGGTAATGCATCAGCATTTATATCTTTAGCCAATGGCTTAGTTAAATTTGTAGTTATAGAAGTTGAATCAGCAGTCATAGGAATAGAATCAAATGATTCAATTTCAATATCAGGATTTAGGAATGTTGATGATTGCTGTGTATTAATAGGTTGTATACTAGTTGTAGTATTTACATGATCAGGGATTATATCTGATGGAAATAAAATATTATTTTCATCAAATGATTTATTAAAATAATTAGTAGTACTCTTAAAGATATTTCCGCGGATTACTGTATCTAAACTGCATGATTTATCAAAAAGATTATATTCAGACAAATTAAAATAATTATATATAAAAAATATAATTAATAAAATAAGTATAACGGTTTCTAAGTCAATCAACATTATTTATAATATAAATAATATATTATAATATATAAAAAATATATTATTTGATTTATATATATTAATAATATATTTTTTATGAAATAATATATACATCTGTAATTAAAGGTTTGGAAAATCTAACTCTTCTTTTTTGCTTAGGTTGGGTTCTATAATAACATAATAGATATATTATTAATATTATTATTAGTATACAATAAAATAAATTCATTTGTATATTATAAGAAATAAAAAAATAATAATTTTATATATTTCTAAGTTTATTCTTTAGTTTCTTCAACTTCAGTTTCACCAATCTTCATTTCGCTATCAATCTCAGTCTTCATTTTTGATTTTTTTTTACTTTTAGTTTTTTTATTTTTTTTAGCAGTAACTTCTTCTTTTGAATCTTTTGATTCTTCTTCATTTTCAGAGTCTGAATCAATAATATCTTCATCTTTAACATTTAACATATCAAAGTTTTTATTCAATAGGTCAAATATTTGAGTTATTCTTGGATCTGAAATTTTACCAGCAGATTTCTTTCTATAGAACATTACAATGCGTTTAAATTGTCTTGCAAGTTCTAAATCCATATCATTATTATTTGAATTATCTTTCGATACATCTAAAATAAAGTTTTCAATAATGATACTTGGATTTTTACTAGAAATAAAATCTTTATAGTAGTTACCAAAATTATTTTGCAATAGACCAATTGATTCTTCAATCTTTCTAAATGCTTTATTTGCTCTAGGTATCATCTTTTTTGCTTGTTGGATTGAACTTAATATAACATTAGAAAATTTAGAAATATCGATATCGGGACTTGTGATAATTTGATAAATATCAAATGTAGTAGTATATAACATATTTAAAAATATTAGTAAATATCTTTTAATGCTGTCATCAATTTTAGAGAAACTGTAAATATACTTAATATCAAAATCACAAAATGGAAATATTTTTAATTCTCTTGTTTTAGATGATTTAATAAAATTATCTGATAAATTTTCATTATCTTCAATATATTTTTTAAATGATACTAATTTTTTACAAATTCTAATAGAATCTTCAATAATTTTATTATTTTTTACAGTTAAGTAAAATCTAATTAAATTTTCATCTTCAATGGTTTCAGGAAAAATACTTTTAGCATCAGTAATAAAATTTTTAATATTAGTTTTGTAAAATTCGATTCCTGTAAAATCTTTTAATACTTTATTATAAATAGAATTATTGAAAGATTCTAATAATTTATATAATCTTTCAATATTAGTTTTTAATTTCATATATTTATCTTTAATTATATTTATGTCTAATGATTTCTCATCACCCAATAATTGGTTAAACATTTCAGCAATCCCATCCTGATCTATATTTTGCTTAATAATTTTAGTTTTACTTGCCTGGCCTCTGCCCATTATAAATTTTTATATTATATATTAAATATATAAATATTATTTTTAATATATAATACTTAATAAATATTTAATATGGCAGACTATGATATTGTTAATATTTCGACTACATTTAATAAAAGTATTAAAAATTTAATTAATATTATGAATGAGTCTATTCATAATAATGTCATGTTTGATACAATTAAAAGAAGGGTTAAAATTGTTATAGATACTAATCCATTATTATTATTACAAGAAGGTGGTGTATATATTTTTAAATATAGAGATTATATTAAAAATGATCAACTTGATGATTTATTATTAAATCCAAGTTCTATTTTAAATGACAATGCTGAAATTAAAGAATATATTGATAATAATGAATCAGATTCAAATAATATTAATATGTTATTAAATTTATTAAAAGATATATGGGTTAATTATGATAAGAGTGAAAAGAAAATTATTAAAAAAAATATAAAAATATTATTATCTGAGTATTGTAAATATCTATCAACTACAAATAATTAATAATTCTAAAATTAAAAAATATCAATTTATTATGTATCAGACACTTCTAAATTTTCCCAAAACTTTTTAAGATCTGGATCATCATCCATATATTCAGATATTTTTTTAGTATGTGTTATTTCATTATTAGATTTTATCATAGCACCCTCTTCACCATTATAATTACTATAATTCTCAACTGAGCGATTTGGATTATTAATATTTTTTTTAACTGCATTTATTAAAGTTTTATTAGCATTTGTATTTTTTGATAGTAGTTTTTCTTTATTTTTTTTATATTTATCTTCATATGATTTAACTTTATTTACATCTACTGGAGTTTCCAATGTGTCTTCGGTTAATGCTTCATTTAATAAATAATTTCTAATGTCAGATTCATTATTTGCTAAACTTTCACCATTTTCTTTCTGTGAAGTTTTTGATTTATTTTCAGATTGTGCTTCACATTCCTCCCATTTTTCACATTTAGAAACTATATATTGAATAATATTAGAAACGCCATTTATTGTTTCATTATTAATTTCATCTAATAATGCCGGTGTATTGCTTATACCTTTTTTAACTAATATATCAATATTTGTATTATCAACTAATATAGGTTGGATATAATAATTTGCTTCTATAATTTCTTCAAAGTTTAAATTTAAAAAATCAAATAAATCAATATTAAATTTATTTTTAGTATTCGGAGAATCTTTTAAAATTATTTTTAAAATATGTAAATTTTCCATATTTTTATATATAAATTATAATAATATTATTTTAAAAATGAAATATTATTAATAAAATACTAATTTAAAATTGAATTATATATAATTATATATAAGATAAGCAGATAAAAATGAATATAAACAACATTAAAATTAATAAATATAATATTGATTATCAAAATACAAAATTTAAAGATTTGATTAATGAAAATTTACATTTGTTACCTAATTTAAATAAAAAAAGTATTGAATTTGATATTATTAATTCTAATGAAGCATTTGCTAATGCATTAAGAAGAGTATTTAATGATGAACTATTAATTAAGTGCCTGACTGCAAATATTCATAATTTAAATACTGATGATAAATATATACTACCAGATAATATAATTGAACGTATTAATTTAATATCTGTAGATCAAAATATAAATGAAGATGTTGTATTTAATCTAAGTGTTGTTAATAATACTAATGATATTGTAAATGTATATACAAGAGATTTAATAAATAAAAATAAAAATGATAAAAATATATATTTTAATAATAATATGCAAATTTGTACTTTGAAACCTAATAAATTTCTAAATATTAATAATATTTATATTAATAAAGATTTTGGATATAATAATAGTCTATATACCTTGGGAACATTTAGATATAATGTAATCAATACTGATTTCAATATCCCATCTTTAAATAATACTATTACTGATTTCAATATTGAATTTATTAATAATGCTAATATTAAATTAGATGACATTGTTAAAAAGATTTATGATACTTTATATTTTAGATTAAAAAAAATACAAACATCAATTAATGAATATGATATTAATTCTAATTCAAATGAAATACATAAAATTAATAATGAATTATTTATTATTAATAATAATACTATGCAAAATACAAATATATTGGATTCAGAAAATATAACATCAGTATCTGATAATAATATATTTGAAATACATATTAATAATGAGTATCATACAATTGGAAATTTAATTACTAAATATGTTTATCTATTAGATAATAATATTGAATTAGTTAATTATAAATTGATACACCCATTGACGCATAAAATTATAATAACAATCAAACATTCAAATTTTAAAAAAGTTATAAATGATTCTATTAATAATATTATAAAAGATTTAGATATATTTAAATCTACATTAATAAAATTTATTTCTAAAAAAGAATAAATTGCATATATATAACATTATGATACAAACTTCTTCACATATAAATTATAATTATGATTATAAACCTCATTCTTTAAAACAAAATTTAAAAAATAATAAAAAATTTTGGTATGATTATGAAACTAATCATACCTTGTATAATACATATAAAAAAAATAAATTTAAAATATTATTAACAGACATTAAATATATATTAAAACAATTAATTTGCACTTGTTCATAAAATAAAAAAATTGAATTTTTTTTTATTATTAGTATATAAATGACTAACTTTTTAATGAACAAACTAAATAAAGAACTTGCCTGGGAAATAAATTCATATATTGATGATGGAAGTGCTAAACAATACTATTCGGATTATATAATTCCATTATTTGATCAAGGCGGACAGCAAATATCAGGGCTTATATATTATAATAATAAAAAATATAAATGTATATTACCATGCTTAAACTGTGGAAAATATAATTCTGATCCATTTGAATATCCATTAGAAATGCATGCATGTTTAAATTGTATTAATTCATATAACAATGGAGAATATAATAAATTTATGACTATTACATATAGAGATTATATATATGGTAAAAATTTAGGAAAACATGTACTTGGAAGATTTCCAACAAGATGGAGCCAATATGCTAAAATGGGAAATGATAATGATCTATGGTATTATAATTACAGAGCCATTATACCTGCAAATTTATTAAAAGAAATACGTAATAATAAAATACATTTGAAACATATTAACAAATATTCACAAGATGTTGAAAATTATTTGAAATATGCCACAGGTGGATATTATATATAATTTATATTTTATTTTTTATTTAGAAATATAGAAATATATATTATATAATAATTTAATTATAAAATGACATATGTTTACCATACACCTTATTATAACCCTTATCATGCTATTTATGCAAAGCAAAATAAAAAATGCAAAGCTGATTTTGTAAATAAAGATGATGATATATTTACACAATTAAAATTAACTATTAAGAAAATATTTTGCATGCAAGATTATTAAATAATTTATAAAAATTAATATAATAAAATTTTTATTTTTTTTTAATATATTATTATACTATAGCAATGGCTAAGATTTTGTGCTGGAATATAGTTAGTCTTAGAGCATTATTAAAAAAGAATAATATAATTAATAATAAAGAATCAGTTAAAAATAATTTTGAAAATTTTATTAAAAAATATAAATTTGATATTATATGTTTACAAGAGATTAAATTATGTAAAAATACAATATCGCTATTATTAGATATTTTTCCAGATTATAAATATAAATATTACAATATCCCACATACTAAAAAAGGTTATTCTGGCGTATGTATCTTAAGTAAAAAAGAACCTATATCTCATTCAGATAAATTTAACGAAGTTGATGGAAGATATATTGAAGTTGAGTTTGATAAATTTTATCTAATAAACATATATGCAACAAATGCTGGTCCTAATTTAGAAAGATTAGATATTAAAGATGAATTTAATAAAAAATTAAATAATAAAATTAATAGACTTAGAAAGAAAAAAGAAGTTATTGTCCTTGGTGACTTCAATGCCATTCAATTAAAAATAGATACTTACGATTATGATAAACATATAAATAAATTGGCCGGCGTTACTGATTTAGAAATAAAAAATTTAAATAAACTTATTGATAGTGGGTTATTAAATGTGTATCGAGAATTACATGGTAATAAAGAACAATATAGTTATTTTACATATCGTTGGCCATCAAGAAGTAAAAATAAAGGATTGTTAATTGACTTTGTTTTAGCTACAAAAAAAATATTTAAAGATATAAAAAAAATAGAATATTTAGATAATATCTATGGTAGTGATCATATACCTTTATATATAGAAATAAATACAAAATTATAATTTATAAAGTTATTTTTTAATTTTTAATTTTATTAGTAGAACCAAAACCTCCAGATGATCTGTTAGTTTCTATTAAATTATCTTTCGATACTTCATTTAATTCATAATGAATCATTTTTCTTAAAATTAATTGACAGCACTTAAATGGCAATTCAATATCTGGTAATTCATCATCAATTTTAATTAATACGATTTTTAAAGTACCTTGATAACTCGGATCAATAATACCAATGCTATTAGCAAGCATATATCCAGATTTACTTAATGATGATCTTGGAACAATTTCAAAATAAAATCCATAAGATGGT
>Ga0214919_10011637_pt1 | contig 10956 bp, 10 predicted proteins | sample LL1503_MetaG_FD_177994 | JGI IMG/M metagenome (GOLD analysis project Ga0214919, IMG submission 177994) | Freshwater microbial communities from Lake Lanier, Atlanta, Georgia, United States - LL-1503 | ecosystem: Environmental > Aquatic > Freshwater > Lake | place: USA: Georgia | collected...
GCGCCGGGGCGCAAGATGCGCAAGAGCTCGTCCATGCAGGCGGCAGAAACATGGCCGGTGGTGAAGGTGCCGCAGCACATGGCGGCGTCATAGGTCGCGTCCGGCACGGGCAGTGTGGCGTTCAGGTCGGCCATGACAAACGCGCGGTAGGCGCCGCTGGCGGCGGCCACTTGCGCCATTTCTGGCGACAAGTCCAGGCCCTCGATTTCCGTAAACCCGTGCGCCGCCAAGGCGCGCCCGGCCAGCCCGGTGCCGCAACCAATGTCCAGCACCCGCGCCTGAGCGTTCGCCAGATGCGGGCGCAACAAATCCACCACCACCGTGGGCGAACGGTATTGCAGGCCGTCCACCATGGTCTTGTCATAGGTCGTGGCCCAGTCGCGGTACAAGGCCCGCGACTCGTCGTCGCTGCGCAGCGCGTAGGCCCGGGCGAGCAGCGCTTGGGCGTTCAGGTCCAGCAGGGGGTTGGGGGCGTGGGACATGAACAGGACTCGGTCCTACATGTTTCTGCGGTACTGCCCGCCCACCTCAAACAGCGCATTGGTAATCTGCCCCAGCGAACAGACGCGCACCGCGTCCATCAGCACGTCAAAGACGTTGTCGTTGGCAATCACCGCTTGTTGCAGGCGGGCCAGCATGGCAGGGGACTGCGCGGCGTGGCGGGCGTGGAAGGCGTGCAGGCGTTCTAGCTGGCTGGCTTTTTCCGCGTCGGTGCTGCGCGCCAACTCCAGCTTGTCCATCACCTGGTCGCCGTGCGGGTTACGGAAGGTGTTGACGCCGATGATGGGCAGCTCGCCGGTGTGCTTGAGCATCTCATACGTCATGGATTCGTCTTGAATCTTGCCGCGCTGGTAGCCGGTTTCCATGGCGCCGAGCACGCCGCCGCGCTCGGTAATTTTCTCGAATTCGGCCAGCACGGCTTCTTCCAGCAGTTCGGTGAGTTCTTCGATGATGAAGGCACCCTGGCCGGGGTTTTCGTTCTTGGCCAGGCCCCATTCGCGGTTGATGATGAGCTGGATGGCCATGGCGCGGCGCACCGAGTCTTCGGTGGGCGTGGTGATGGCTTCGTCAAACGCATTGGTGTGCAGGCTGTTGCAGTTGTCGTAAATCGCAATCAGCGCTTGCAGCGTGGTGCGGATGTCGTTGAACTGGATCTCTTGCGCGTGCAGGCTGCGCCCGCTGGTTTGGATGTGGTATTTGAGTTTTTGGCTGCGCTCGTTGGCGCCGTATTTGTCACGCATGGCCACGGCCCAGATGCGCCGGGCCACGCGGCCCATGACGGTGTATTCCGGGTCCATGCCGTTGCTGAAGAAGAAGCTCAAATTCGGCGCAAAGTCGTCAATGTGCATGCCGCGCGCAAGATACGCCTCCACAAACGTGAAACCGTTGGACAGTGTGAAGGCCAGTTGGCTGATCGGGTTGGCACCGGCTTCGGCAATGTGGTAACCGCTGATGGACACGCTGTAGAAGTTGCGTACGTCGTGGTCTACAAAATACTGGGCCACATCGCCCATCACCTTGAGGCTGAACTCGGTGCTAAAAATGCAGGTGTTCTGGCCCTGGTCTTCTTTAAGGATGTCCGCCTGCACCGTGCCACGCACATTGGCCAACACCCATTCCTTGATCTTGGCTGTCTCGGTGTCGGTGGGTTCGCGGCCGTTGTCATTTTTGAACTTGTCGATGTTCTGGTCGATGGCGGTGTTCATGAACATGGCCAAGATGCTGGGCGCCGGGCCGTTGATGGTCATGGACACGCTAGTGCTTGGCGAGCACAAATCGAACCCGCCGTACAGCGCCTTCATGTCGTCCAGCGTGGCAATACTCACGCCGCTGTTGCCCACTTTGCCGTAGATATCCGGGCGCAGGTCGGGGTCGTTGCCGTAAAGAGTGACCGAGTCAAACGCGGTGGACAGGCGCTTGGCGGCCATGCCGGAACTCAGCAGCTTGAAGCGGGTGTTGGTGCGAAAAGCGTCTCCCTCGCCAGCAAACATGCGGGTAGGGTCCTCGCCCTCCCGCTTGAAGGCAAAAGTGCCTGCGGTGTACGGAAAGCTGCCGGGCACGTTGTCGAGCATCAGCCACTTCAAGACCTCACCATGGTCTTCATAGGTGGGCAGCGCCACCTTGCGGATGGTGGTGCCGGAGAGCGACTTGCTGGTGAGCGCGGTGCGAATTTCCTTATCGCGGATTTTGACCACGTATTCGTCCCCGGCGTAGGCCTTTTGCATATCGGGCCACTGGGCCAGCAGCTTTTTGGCGGCGGCGTCTTGCACTTGCTGGCGCTCTTGTGCAAGGGCCAGAGCGGCCTCGGAAGCGCGGGCTTTGACCGGACGGTCCACTTGCAGCATGGCGGCGGCGGCTTGGAGTTGCTGAATCTCGCGGGCCAGCTGCGCCTGGGTGCGGGCGCGCTTTTTGTAGCCGCGCACGGTGTCGCTGATCTCGGCCAGATAGCGGGTGCGTGCGGCAGGCAACACCGGAGTTTGATTGCTGCTGTGGCGTACACCGGCTGCGGGCAGCAGGCGATGCGCAGGCACCGCCAAGCCAAGACCCTGCAGTCGGGGCAGCATGGCTTGATAGAGAGCGGTTACGCCGTCGTCGTTAAATCGCGCAGCCATGGTGCCAAACACCGGCATGCTCTCCATGGGCGTGGTCCAAGCCTCGCGGTTGCGCTGCACTTGCTTGGCCACATCGCGCAGCGCGTCACTGGCGCCCTTGCGGTCAAACTTGTTGATCGCCACAAACTCGGCAAAGTCGAGCATGTCAATTTTTTCCAGCTGGCTGGCCGCACCAAACTCTGGCGTCATCACATACAGCGGCACATCCACCAGCGGCACGATGGCCGCGTCACCCTGGCCAATGCCAGAGGTTTCGACCACGATCAAGTCAAACCCGGCCACCTTGCAGGCGGCAATCACGTCCGGCAGCGCCTGGCTGATCTCGGAGCCAAAGTCGCGCGTGGCGAGCGAGCGCATAAAGACCCGGGCGCCCGGGTCTTTGGTGGTGGTGGCCCAGGGCGAAATCGCGTTCATGCGGATGCGGTCACCCAAGAGCGCGCCGCCGCTCTTGCGCCGCGAGGGGTCAATCGAGATCACTGCGATGCGTAGCGTGTCGCCACAATCCAGGCGCAAGCGGCGAATCAGCTCGTCAGTCAGCGACGACTTGCCCGCGCCGCCAGTGCCGGTAATGCCGATACTGGGAATCTTGCTGGCCGCCGCTTGGGTGCGCAGGGCTTCCAAGGTGGCTTCGTTCACTTTGCCGGCTTCAACAGCGGTGAGCAATTGCGCCAGCGCGCGCCAATGGGCGTCGCTGTGGCCTTGAATGGCGGCCAAGTCGGTCGGGGCGAAGGGCGCCAGGTCGCGGTCGCAGCGCATCACCATCTCGCCGATCATGCCAGCCAGACCCATTTTTTGGCCGTCCTCAGGACTGTAAATGCGGGTAACGCCGTAGGCTTGCAGTTCGGCAATTTCGGACGGCACGATGACGCCGCCGCCGCCGCCAAAGACCTGAATGTGCGCACCGCCGCGGCTCTTGAGCAAATCGACCATGTACTTGAAGTACTCCACATGCCCGCCCTGGTACGAACTCATGGCGATGCCTTGCACGTCTTCTTGCAAGGCGGCGGTCACCACCTCGTCAACGCTGCGGTTATGGCCCAAGTGAATTACCTCGGCGCCCATGCCTTGCAGGATTCGGCGCATGATGTTGATGGCCGCGTCGTGGCCATCAAACAAACTGGCGGCGGTGACAAAGCGCACCTTGTGCGTGGGACGGTAATTGGCCAGGGCTTTGAATTCGGCGGCGAGGTCGGTCATGGGGCGGTCTCTGAAAAGATGTTTTTGGCAAGGTCTTTGCAGTTGACGTTTACGTTAACGTCAACTCGAACCCCCTGACTGTAAACCATCGCAACATGTTGGCGATAATGCGGCCAAACTTACGGTCACACTATGACTCTTTTGGCCTTGGACATCGGCAACACCCGCCTGAAGTGGGCGCACTACGCGTCGCCCCAGCCCGGCGCCGCATTGCTGGCACAAGGCGCCGAGTTTCTGGAAAATATCGACAAACTAGCCGACGGCGTGTGGGCTGCGCTGGCGCAACCCACCCACATCCTGGGCAGCGTGGTGGCGGGGGATGCAGTCAAGCGCCGGGTCGAAGAACAAATGGAGATGTGGGACATCGCGCCCCAGTGGGTGGTGGCCAGCGAGTCAGAAGCTGGCCTGAGCAATGGCTACGACTACCCCAGCCGGCTGGGAGCAGACCGCTGGGTGGCCATGATTGGCGCCTACCACCGCATGCTGGCCCTTGGCCAGCCCCGCCCCATGGTGGTGGTGATGGTGGGAACTGCGGTTACGGTAGAGGCGATTTCGCCTGACGGCCGGTTTTTGGGCGGCTTCATCTTGCCAGGCCACGGCATCATGCTGCGCGCACTGGAGTCGGGCACTGCCGGACTGCACGTGCCCACCGGCGACGTGTGCCCCTTCCCGACCAACACAAGTGACGCGCTGACCAGCGGTGGCACCTTTGCCATTGCCGGAGCGGTGGAATGCATGGTGCAGCATGTGCGCCAGCACTGCGCCGCAGAACCCATGTGCGTGATGACGGGTGGAGCCGGATGGAAAATGGCGCCCAGCATGACCCGCCCGTTTGAGTTGGTAGACAACCTGATCTTCGATGGCCTGCTGGTCATCGCCCAGCTACGCTTCCAAAGCCGCTAGTGCCCCCACCGAGCCTAAACGACCATGCCAAAAACTATTCCCTTGCACGCGGATACAGGCCACTCCACCCAGGTGTTGGGTGCGTGCCCGCATGACTGCCCCGACACCTGCTCACTAATCACCACCGTGGAAAACGGCATCGCCACCAAAGTGCAGGGCAACCCAAACCACCCGCAAACCGATGGCGTGCTGTGTACCAAGGTTTCTCGCTACACCGAGCGCAGCTACCACCCCGAGCGCATCTTGACGCCCCTGCGCCGCAGCGGCCCCAAGGGCTCGGGCCAGTTCACTGCGGTGGCTTGGGACGAGGCACTGGCCGACATCGCGCAGCGCTTAAGCGCCATCGCAGCAGATCCGGCGCGTGGACCACAGGCGGTGCTTCCCTACAGCTACGCCGGCACCATGGGCTGGGTACAAGGCGAGGCCATGGCGGACCGGTTTTTCAACCGCTTGGGCGCCTCATTGCTGGAGCGCACCATTTGCGCTTCTGCCGGCGGGGCCGCGCTCGAAGCCACTCTAGGTGCCAAGGTGGGTATGCGGGTAGAGTATTTTGCGCAGGCCAAGCTCATCATCATTTGGGGCAGCAACGCCATCGGCAGCAACCTGCATTTTTGGCGCTACGTACAAACCGCCAAACGCAACGGCGCAAAAATCATTTGCATCGACCCGCGCAAAACCGAAACGGCAGAAAAGTGCCATGAGCACATCGCACTTCTACCTGGAACCGATGCTGCTCTGGCGCTCGCGGTCATGCACCAACTGATCACACACGATTGGCTGGACCACGACTACATTGCTCAATACACGCTGGGCTGGGACGCGCTGCGTGAACGGGCCCTGAAATGGCCCCCGGAGCGCGCGGCGAAGGTCTGTGGCGTGTCGGTAACGCAAATCGAATCGCTGGCCCGCGACTATGGTGCATCGGTGGCCAGCGGTGCACCCGCAGCCATCCGCTTGAACTACGGCGTGCAACGCGCGCGCGGTGGCGGCAACGCGGTGCGCGCCGTAGCCTGCTTGCCCGCACTGATCGGTGCCTGGCGGCACAGCGCGGGCGGAATGCTTTTGTCGGCCTCAGGCACGCATGGATTCGGCAAGTCGGCACTCGGTCGCCCAGACCTGCGCCAGAGCGGCTCCACCCGTACGATCAATATGAGCACCATCGGCAACGACCTGTTGCGTCCAGCCAGCCCAGACTTCGGCCCTCAAGTTGATGCGCTTATTGTCTACAACAGCAACCCAGTCGCTGTGGCGCCGGACTCTGGCAAAGTCGTCCGGGGCTTTGCCAGAGAAGACCTTTTTACGGTGGTGCTGGAGCATTTCCAAACCGACACCGCAGACTACGCAGACTACATCCTGCCCGCCACCACGCAGCTTGAACACTGGGACATTCACACCACCTACGGCCATACCGATATTCTGCTCAACCGCCCGGCCATCGTGCCGCTGGGTCAGGCACGCCCCAACACCGACATATTTCGGGGTCTGGCCGCCGCCATGGGGTTTACTGACGCGTGCTTTGCTGAAGACGATCTCACGCTGTGCCGCAGCGCGTTTGATGCGCGAGTGGATTTTGAACAGTTACTAGCGCATGGCTTTGTCAGCCCGCCAGCGCCCGACGCACCGTTTGCGCAGGGTGGCTTTGGCACACCGTCGGGCAAGTGCGAGTTCTTTAGCGCGCGCTTGGCAGCCCAATGCGGAGATGGCTTGCCCGACTACCTACCAAACTACGAGCCAGGTAAACCGGGTACCGCCTATCCCCTGGCGATGATTTCACCGCCTGCGCGCAATTTTCTCAATTCAAGCTTTGTGAACGTCACAAGTCTGCGCGCGATTGAAGGTGAGCCTGCCCTGGAGATCAACCCGGCGGACGCCGCTGCGCGTCACATAGTCAACGGAGATGCGGTCTGGGTGTTTAACGTGCGGGGCCAGTACCACTGCAAAGCCCATGTCACCAACCGCGCCCGCGCTGGGGTGGTGAATGGACTGGGGGTATGGTGGAGAAAAATGGGGCTAGATGGCACCAATGTCAATGAATTGACGAGCCAAAACCTAAGTGACATGGGGCATGCCCCCACGTTTTACGACTGCGCCGTGGAGGTGCAGCGGGCCCGACCTTCATCAGCCTAAGAAAGCCCGCCAAGATTAGCGTACGCCCGTTTGAGGCTTAGCAAAATTAAGCAGCCGGGTGGCGATCAGAGTTTCAGCCAAAAAACAGACCAGGGCTAATAGGAAGCACAGCACCCCAGTCAAAAAACCGGCGATCGAGATGCGTAGCCCCTGAAAGTCCAAGGTTTCACCCAGAAACAACACAATAATCGTGACACCGATGCACACGGCGCACAAAGTCAACAAGGCGATGCTTCCGTTGGCAAGCAAGCCTCTCAGGCGCAACTCTGCCAGTTCCCGGTACGCCCCTGCGTGGTCATCCGGGGAGTGGGTGCCGTGTACACGCTGCTCCACATGGCGGGCACGATCAATGATACGCGCCAAGCGACCGGATACGACGCCAATCATTCCCGAGACGGCTGTGAGCAAGAACACAGGCGCTACAGACAGCTGAATACCATGTGACACGGTGTCGGGATCAAGCGGGAAAATCATAGGGAAACCCTGAACACAAAGTAAAACGCCAACTCTCAAGTTGGCGTTTTACTAACAGCAAATACCGCTGTTTTGTTGGTTGCGCGAGAAGGATTTGAACCTTCGACCTTTGGGTTATGAGCCCAACGAGCTACCAGGCTGCTCCATCGCGCGGTATGCCTTTATTGTAACCGTTTAAACCGACTCTGCTGCCTCAACGGCAGTAATTTCTGTACGCTCTACCAACTCAACCAGCGCCATGGGCGCGTTGTCACCAACGCGAAAACCCATTTTCAAAATGCGCGTGTATCCACCAGGACGCGCCTTGAAGCGAGGTCCCAACACATCAAACAATTTGCTGACACTGTCGCGGTCACGCAAGCGGTCAAAAGCCAGTCGGCGATTAGCCAATGTGGCTTCTTTGGCCAAGGTGATCATGGGTTCAACAACGCGGCGCAACTCCTTGGCTTTGGGAACAGTTGTTTTAATGGCCTCATGCTGAATCAACGAATTCATCATGTTACGAAGCATCGCCAAACGATGCGAGCTTGTGCGGTTTAGTTTGCGAAGACCGTGTCCATGGCGCATGGTAAATTTCCTTTAATGATTAACGGGCAGCCGTACAAGGTACTGCCCTAGGCGCTGGGCCCAGTGGGCCCACTCAATGGCGATTAACGCTTATCCAGCGTCGCTGGCGGCCAGCTCTCCAGCTTCATTCCCAGAGTCAGGCCACGAGACGCTAAAACCTCTTTGATCTCGTTGAGCGACTTGCGGCCTAGGTTCGGGGTTTTCAGCAACTCGTTTTCGGTGCGTTGAATCAAATCACCGATGTAATAAATATTCTCAGCCTTCAAGCAATTCGCCGACCGAACGGTCAATTCCAGCTCGTCAACAGGGCGTAGCAAGATCGGATCGAATTTGGCTTCACGGCCTGCAGCTGGGGCTCCAAAACCTGGCAGTTCATTGCCTTCCAATTGCGCAAATACAGCCAATTGTTCGACCAAAATTCGGGCAGATGAACGAACAGCATCTTCTGCACTCACCGCACCATTGGTCTCAATGTCGACCACCAGCTTGTCCAAATCAGTACGCTGCTCAACACGAGCGCTTTCGACCACATAGCTAACGCGCTTTACCGGTGAGAACGATGCATCGAGCACCATGCGCCCAATCGACTTCGTAGGCTCGTCAGCATGTCGACGCATCGAGCCTGGAACGTAACCACGGCCCTTTTCAACCTTGATTTGCATATCGAGTTTGCCGCCGTGGGACAAATGGGCAATCACATGGTCCGGGTTAATGATTTCAACATCATGTGGCGTCTGAATGTCAGACGCAGTAACCACGCCCTCCACATCTTTGCGCAGACTCAGCGTGACTTCATCGCGGTTGTGCAATTTAAAAACCACACCCTTAAGATTCAACAAAATGTTGACCACATCTTCTTGAATACCATCAATGGACGAATACTCGTGCAGGACACCGGCAATGGTCACCTCGGTAGCGGCGTAACCCGGCATCGACGACAACAAAACGCGACGCAACGCATTACCAAGCGTATGCCCATAGCCACGCTCAAAGGGCTCGAGCGCGACCTTCGCGCGATTCAAACCAATTTGCTCAACACTGATCGACTTGGGTTTCAACAAACTATTTTGCATTCCGACTTCCTCTCAATACCCCTGACTCGTTACATCAGTAAGGCTGGTGAAGCGCCTCCGACAGCGTGAACTGCAACGAAGGAACGATTTCTAAATTTACAGAGATTAACGCGAGTACAACTCGACGATCAAAGACTCATTGATATCAGCACCGAACATGTCTCGGTCAGGCACCGCTTTAAAAGTGCCTTCGGCCTTGTCGGAATTCACATCAACCCATGAGGGCATGCCCACTTGTTGCGCCAACTGCAAAGCTTCCACCACACGGTTTTGCTTTTTAGATTTGTCACGAATGGCAAGCATGTCGCCGGCCTTCACCATATAAGAAGGGATATTCACCGACTGACCATTAACTGTAATCGCCTTGTGCGAAACGAGCTGGCGGGCTTCGGCACGGGTAGACCCAAAGCCCATCCGGTACACCACGTTGTCCAGACGCGACTCCAACAAGAAAAGCAGGTTCGCACCTGTGTTGCCCTTGCGGCGATCAGCCTCTTCAAAATAACGGCGGAACTGGCGCTCCAGGACACCATACATGCGCTTTACTTTTTGCTTCTCGCGCAGTTGCAGACCGTAGTCCGACGTGCGCGCACCAGAGGTACGTCCATGCTGACCGGGTTTGGAATCGAATTTGGCCTTGTCTCCAATAGCGCGTCGCGCGCTTTTAAGAAACAAGTCTGTGCCTTCACGGCGTGAGAGTTTGGCCTTGGGGCCTAGATAGCGTGCCACTTGAACTTCCTTTTTATGTCATCTGCCGCAACTAAATGCGGGAGCCATCAGCCGGAGCTGGTGGCGGTGGGCTTGTTGATAAATTAAATACGGCGACGCTTCTGAGGGCGGCAACCGTTGTGCGGCACGGGTGTGACATCCGCGATCATATTGATACGGATACCCAATGCAGCCAAGGCACGCACCGAGGACTCGCGACCAGGGCCTGGGCCTTTGATCTCGACGTCCAAGTTCTTGATTCCTTGTTCCAATGCGGCGCGACCGGCCACCTCAGATGCCACCTGGGCCGCAAAGGGAGTGGACTTGCGGGAGCCCTTAAAGCCTTGACCACCCGACGAAGCCCACGACAAAGCATTGCCTTGGCGGTCGGTAATCGTAATGATGGTGTTGTTAAAAGATGCGTGTACGTGGGCAATTCCGTCAGCAACGTTCTTGCGGACCTTCTTGCGTACACGTTGTGCTGCACTGTTTGCGGGAGCTTTTGCCATAGTGGTCTCTTAATCCGTCTTACTTTTTAAGGGATGCAGCAGCCTTACGCGGGCCTTTGCGGGTTCGGGCATTCGTACGCGTACGCTGACCGCGCATGGGCAGACCGCGACGGTGGCGAAAACCCCGATAGCAACCGATGTCCATCAAGCGCTTGATGTTCATCGTAGTCTCGCGGCGCAGGTCGCCCTCGATCGTGAACTCAGCAATGGCATCGCGAATTTTCTCGAGATCACCATCGGTAAGATCTTTGACCTTTTTGGAATATGCAATGCCGCAAGCCTCGCAAATTTTGCGAGCGCGTGTGCGACCGATGCCGAAAATTGCGGTTAAACCGATTTCGGAATGCTTTTGCGGCGGAATGTTGATACCAGCGATACGTGCCATTTTCTTCCTCTAAAACTCTAGCAATTAACCTTGGCGCTGCTTATGACGCGGATCTGTACAGATCACACGCACAACGCCCTTACGACGGATAATTTTGCAGTTACGGCAAATTTTTTTGACCGAAGCCGAGACTTTCATTTCTATTCTCCTAAAACTTTCTTAACCGCACGCAGTATTTACGACGCGAAAATACTGCAGGCCTTCTACCCATCAAGACGACTTAAAGCTTGCCTTCTTCAGCAAAGAGTCGTACTGCTGGGACATCATGTAATTTTGCACCTGGGCCATAAAATCCATGGTCACCACCACAATAATCAACAATGACGTACCACCAAAATAGAAGGGCACGTTATATTTCAAAATTAAAAACTCTGGCAGTAAACATACAAAAGTGATGTAAA
>Ga0214919_10011638_pt1 | contig 10956 bp, 11 predicted proteins | sample LL1503_MetaG_FD_177994 | JGI IMG/M metagenome (GOLD analysis project Ga0214919, IMG submission 177994) | Freshwater microbial communities from Lake Lanier, Atlanta, Georgia, United States - LL-1503 | ecosystem: Environmental > Aquatic > Freshwater > Lake | place: USA: Georgia | collected...
AGCGATTGGTCCAAGAATTACTGCAGGTAATAAACGAACTATAAATACGCCAGCAATCGCAAAGTTAGCTTTGGCGTAATCTCCATTAGAGAGCTGTTGCGCTAGTGCAGTTGTCGCAAGGAGACCAAGCCAATCTCCGAAGGAAGAGAAGGCCATGGCGCGCCAAAGTTTGCGGAATGCTGGGATTGAAAGCACGCTATCGCGCACCCCAGGGGTTGGTGGAGTTGGATTAGGAAGCGAAGCGGCCATTGTTAAATTCCTAAAGTTGATGATTTATCTATTTTGTAATCTGACATTAATTTTTCATTCCTACTAGTGATTAATTTTCACTTTTACACTTAACTTCTTCTATCAAGTCATGCGCTAATAATACTTCAATAATTTCTGAAACCCTCTTGAATTTTAAGTTACAAATATCCGAAATTTCTATCATGTCTGTTTCTCCATCACAATAAGCAATTACATTCGTTAAATCTTCTACTAACCTCCCGGAATTCTTTGTTGAAACTGTTGGGTAAAGTCCGCGCTTACCAAGTTGAGGTTCGCCCAATGTCTTTACTTTCCAAAACTTATTTAGTTCCAGAATTTCTATGGAAGTTCTAATCATTTCAAAACTCTCAGCCAAACCTTTTGGAGTCATGTATTTCAAGTCATCTAAAGATGTGTGGTACTCCTCGTAAGTACCGTACTTACTCCTCATCAATGAGGCGACTGGTAAATCTACTCCGGGCGAACAATACTGACGTTCATCAGAACCACGTTCTAAGAAAGTATATTCGTCGAATTTTACTTCTAGCTCCTTGAGAGTTTTTAAAGAGACTCTATCAGCGAGGGTTCCTCCCTTTCTTGATGGAACATATGAATATCTGTTTTCATCTCCTAAACAAGTCAACACCCAACCCGCTTTAATATTCTCTTTCATTTCCTTCAAATTCTTAGAAATATAGTATATAGATCCTATAGTTTCAGGAATGAAAAGAATTCTATAAGAGTAGTTTCTATTACTTTTATCTTGTAACCATTTACTAATTGCTAATGCTATAACTGGTCCAGATAATTCATTGCTAGCCATAGATGGATGACAAACATACGTACTTAATAATATTTCTTCTTTATTTACTCCAGGTATATAAAGCTCTGCAAAATTCATGACGCCGGTCTCTAAGGTTGAATCAATTAAAACCTTAAAATTTCCAGAGCCAAAATTCTTTTTTTGATTTTCGCTCACGCAAAAAGCCCAATCTCTGGCGTAATACGAAGTAACATAAGGAATAGCATCTGGTTGATTTGGTAGCGAATGCAGGTGTAATTCCAGTTCATCTCTAGAAACTATTTTGTTTACTGGAACTGAATATCCCATTAAGTGCAAGTTATTATCCCTAAAATCAATTGTTTGCCCAGTTTCCAAATTAACTAAATAAGCTTCTTTTACATTCCATTCCTCAGGGATTTCCCAATCATTTGCTTTAGTACCTGATTTAACCTCTTGAATCGATAAATCCGGACATAAGTTTTTAATAAATTGTAAAGTCTTTCGTAATCCCTCCCCGGTCAAACTCCTATTTAAAGGAAATAGTTCTTTAGCCCATGCATGCATTTGATCACCTATAAAAGAGGGTTCCTCAATCATTGCAAACCTTCACTTTTCGAATGTAATTTATTTGAGTTCAAAACCAATCTCGCCATCATGATGCAACCCCAGCTAGCACCGAGACAAGGCTGGGGGGTAATGCTTTACCAAAATATCCCGGAGCAATAAACTCTCTCATATCCAAAATTTTCAAACCAGCTGCTTCTAGTTGAATTTTGAAATCTGCAGCACTTCTATATAAATAAATATGATCTTCATGAGGGGCATTCAAAGCCGCAGTAATAAAACAGGCACCGTCCAATTTAAGACTATCTTTAATTTCTTCTAATAGGTCAATTGGATTCTCTAGGTGTTCTACCAATTCAATGCAAGTTATCCAGTCATAACAATTACCAGTTGTTCCAGGAAATAAACCTTCTTGTACGTAAATACTCTCTCTTGTTTCGACTAAAAAATTTTTTGCAAAAAAATGTGCTTCTGATGAAATATCAAATCCAGAAATAATGATATTGCGAGCGGTGTTACCAGCAATTCTACTAAATATTCCCGTCCCAACCCCTATGTCAGCTGACGTAATCCTATTTTTATTAAGGCAAAACTTCGTAAATAACTGTTTAAACCAGATTTGATTTTTGTATTGATGTTCCCACAAAAAATGAGAAACGATTAAAAATGGATAATACACTCTTTTCATGTAATTAGAATTGAGATATATGGCGTTTGCTATTTTTTCGAATTCATTTCTTGGGTAAATTCCTTGGACTTCAAATTTTAGTTGTAATTTTACTATTTCCGCACAATAATTAACATAGTTTTTTATTATACTATCCAAATTATTATCAGGGCCAGAAGTTAAAATCGTTTTCAAAATTAAACAGAATTCATCTCTCCAAATATTTCCATATTTTCCATACATTCTTAAATATTGCTTATTGACATTTTCATATTTAGCAAGAACTGACTCAAGCATTGCCGTAATTTCTTCACTTTGATTCATACTATTTTCTGGTTTCAATTGCAGAAATAAAACTCTCCACTGATGTAAAGTATCCAGCTTCTTCATCGGTGAAAGTGATTCCAAATTTTTGTTCTAAAGTAAGAATTATTCTCATTTGGGCAAGTGAATCCCAATTCTCAGTATTCTTAATATTTGAATACACATTTAAACTAACTGATTCTCCAATACAACTTGATATTACTTGTATGATTTCATTTTCCAACATATATAGTTTCCTTTTTTAGTAAGAAGTAGTAACTTGTATCGAATGTTTTTTGGACCATAAATTGGATTCATTTCCCAATTGTACTTCTAGTTCTACCAATTGATCGGTAGATTCCAATATAGATCTATTAAAAATTTCAGCAACAAAATTCATTGCCGGGATATTCCTCTCTGTTTTCTTGCACTTGAGCGCGATTCGTGGATTGGGATTCTTTTTTACCAAGTACAGATAAATATGTTGTAGAAAAGCCCATTCTGCGCCTCTTTGCAGCACCCGACAACTGATAGCTAAACATTCGATAAAATATAACTCATCACTTTTTTTAGAAATTATAGCAATTCCCGTAGTGCCGTGATCGGCATATACATCTTTTAGTGAGAATAATAGAGTGGTTATATCTTTTGATTTTGTAATATTTTTAGAATAGAAGTCCTCAAAAGAGACTTTATTTGTATTAAATTGATTAGTCCTAGAAAGTATTTGCGAAACCCGAGGAAGATCTTCCTCTTGAGCTTCCCATATTTCCATCGTCATGCCCAAATGTTTAATGTCAAAAGTTTCTGAGTTAAATAGCAATTGGCTTTGAAGTAAACCTTTATAAGATGAGATTCTCTTATTGTCTTCATCTGTTGGTTCACTTAATGCAGAACTCATTCTATTAAGAGTATCTAGGATTTCGAATTTATTTTTGATGGATTCTCCTACTAAAATAGTTTTCATAGTAGGAATTATTGTACTAACGTCTCCGATCTCTATTGGGTTATTATCTAGAAATAGGCAATCTTGAGGAGATATGTTTAATGTCAGAAGATGTTCTTGGATTAAAGCGGATTTGGGTTTCCAGTCTGCAATTATAGTTAAAAAATCTTCGACACCTAGCTTTAAACTACCCAAATTTAGCAAATTTTGCACATCATTAAGATTGTTTTTAGTTACTAGAACTAACAACACTCCTTTAACCCTCATTAATCTGAGGATTTTTTGCAAATTATCATGAAATATACCTAACCGAGTTGATTCGTTATTTTTTATTTTCTCAATACCCTCTTCTCCTAAAATTTGTTCCCAAAGCGTTTCATCGCCATCCACGTATATTACCTTGGGCGCAAATTTGTTTGGAAATAGACATTCATCTAAAATATCTTTAGCTAGTTTATTTGACATTTTTATAGTCATCCAAGATTCAAGTTCTAACCAAAACCTTAAGTCAATTAATTCTGATTGATTTTCATTCAGAAAATATACTTGCAAATCTATAAATTTTACACGTTCTACTTTAATGTACTCATGCAATAATTCTCTTTCCAGAAGAGAATTAGCAAGATTTTTATTTATTTCGGCGATAATTTTTATTTCACTAAAAAGTTCGGGAACGATTATGAATTTTGCGGCGCATTTTATACCAGAAAAAATGTTTAAGGAGTTTTTTAAATCCTCTAAATATAATTCAAAATTTTTTTGTTCAGATAATTCTGACATTTGTGATTGAGGGACGAATATAACCAAATCTTCATTTTTAACTTTATTTTGCAGCTCCAAAACTGCTAAAGAATTTAGAGAGTTATAGATCAAGATAATTTCTACTTTGATATCTGAATATAGTTCGATTAATAAGGTTTCTAAAGATCTTTTAAGTAAATCCAAATTGTAATTGGATACTAAATATAATCGCATATAGTTGCTATATTCCGTCACAGTTAAATGTTTGACCGGTAACTGAATTCTTTTGTTGGCTTAAAAGAAAGAGTGCAATGTTAGAAATATCGAATGGTGTGTTCAACCTGCCCGTGATTGAAGATTTCAAGATTTTGGCCTTTTGCATGTTGCTCATACCTGATGACATACCTTGGCCAGTCGGCCCTGGTTCAATAACGTTTGCGGCTACACCAAAAGGGCCATATGTGTCGCTTAAATATTTTGTGAAAACTGATACCGCATTTTTAGATAATGAATATGGAAGCCATTTTGTATTTAAGTCTTTTCCGCTAGAAGTAGAGCCAATTGTAACTATTGATCCAGCTTGTCTATTTTTCATATATTTTGCGACTTCGAGTGTTATATTTGAAGTGATTTTAAAATCACGACTAAAGCTATCAATAAAATCATTGGGTGTTAAATCTTCGACATTTATGTTTCTTGGTAAAGTAAAAGCATTGTTTACTAAACCAAAAACACTACCAAACGAACTAATGGCCCTTCGAAATAGGTAAGTGGATTGACGTTCATCTTCTAGGTCGGCCTGTACACACTCGACATGAGGATTGATGGATTTTAATTCTTCAACTAATGCCAACGCTTTAGATTCATTTGAATTATAATTTACAATTAGTGGGAAATTATTGCGTGAAAGCAATCTTGCTATTTCTGATCCTATATGGCTTACAGCACCAGTAATTATTATTGGTCTTTTTTCTGATGCAATAGAATTATCGGGCATAACATTTTCAGAAATATTGTCAGGTTTGCTGACTGTGACAAAACCACGAGCTACTACCTCCTGGTTTAGTTTTAAAATAGAAACATCTAGGACGAATGTTTTTAAATCTATGTTCTTATGTTTAATTGTCAAATTTACAGTTAATCTGTCACCAACATAAACTGGTGCTAAAAAATCAAACTGTTGATTCAAAATAACTGAACCAGGGCCTGGAAACACATTACCTATCGCTGCAGAGACTGCCGCTAATGTTAATTGTCCGTAAACTACTTGATTGGGAAATCCTTTTGCTTTCGCAAACTTGATGTCTGTGTGAATCGGGTTTCTGTCACTGCTAAGTTCCTTATATTTCAAGACATCTGCATGCTTTATTTCTTGTACCCACGTATATTTCTCTTCGTTTGACATAATGCAATTTTACACTACGTAAGATGAAGCAGAATACATAAACCCAGCGCCTACACTTACGAAGAGTATTTTACTTCCTTTTTTCATATTCAATTTCCATGCTAGGTGAATAACAGAAGGCAAAGACGCTTCGGCTAAATTCCCAATCTCAGCTACATTTGTTAGAGTTTTACTCATCGGTAATTTCAACTTACCCATCACATATTCAATTAATCGCAAACTTGCTTGATGAAAAAGAATTAGATCAATATCTTCAAGGCCCCAAAAGCTAAGTTGCGCGATCTCTTTTACTAAAGTCGGCAAGTTTTTGACTGTGTCTCCCCATACATTTAAGCCTGAATGTTCATAATAATAGCCAACATTTTCATTTGGATCTCTGTACTGAGATCCTCCGTGACGTAACCGAACAGAATCTAAAGCACTTGTTGATAAGAAATTGGTAAAATTAATAAAACCTGAATTAGTATTCTTGTTAGAAAGAATTAAGGCTGAAGCACCATCTGAGAAATACGGTGCAGAATTTTGATCGCTTGGATCTACAAATGGAGATTGGTTCCCAATAGATATTACTAAACAATGCTGCTTGATAGGTACTTGTGCTAATTGATTATTTGCTAATTCCATTGCAACTGAAGTGGCGGCGCAATTTGCGTGTAAATCAAATACAAGCGCCTTATTAATTCCAATTTGCTTTGATATTAGAGTTGCAGAGTTAGGGAAAATGTAGTCACCAATAAAATTACATACTATTAAAGTTGATATATCCGTAGCGTTTAGTTCTGCACTTTCTAAAACATGATTAGCAGCAATAACGCCCATTTCTGTTGATGACTTTTCGGACTTATATCTAATTTTAATACCAGTTCGTCTTTCAATATCGTTTTGTTTCCAACTAAATCTACTTTCTAGTACCCAATTAGATTCTGCCTGCTTTTCTCCGACAAATAAAGAAGTGGCGATAATCGAAACACCAGAAGGTACTTTAGGCATCATTTCTAATCCATTCATTGTTCTATCGGAATTTGCCATGCCCTGGAAAAATTCTTGATTCACTCGTACAACCTATCTCACGTAAGTTTCGGAATTTTTCTTGGTCAAAAAGTTCGTCAATTCTCATGATTGTAGCTAAAATGTGTTCATTATCCCCGGTGAAATAGAATCCTTCATCTGGTAAAAAATAGAAAACACTTCCTTGGGTGTGGTTACCTTCAAGAAAGTATTTAAGATTAATATTTATATTCAAGAAATTTAATTCTGAAAAATATTCAACAGTTGAAACATCAAAATTTGGATTCTTTTGTTCTAATAAAATCGACTGTGCTTTAACGCGAGCAATGTTTTCCCTTTCCATTTCGTGAACATATACTTTATCGGCGAAATTATTTGCAATTAATTGTGTAGCTGATCCAATATGGTCAAAATGGCCGTGTGTAGCGAACACGGCACTTAATCTATCAATTCTTAGCTCTTCTAAATCTATAATTAGACTTTCGGCGTTATTACCAGGATCAATTAATATACTTTCCGAGTTGAATTTAATTAAATAGGCATTGTTCCGAAATTTTCCGTATTTTTCTGTAAAAACTGAGATCTCCCCAACTTTGGCAATTCTACTAAGACTCAATTAGGAGACACCTCCAAAAAAAATGCTTTGCCCGCCAATGTCTAAGGAATCATCACTTAAAAGAAATCTAATCGACTTCTTTAATGTATTGGAATCAGTGAAGTTTCTGTGAGGAATAATTTGAATTATCTCTTCAACACTTTTATTCTTAGTCGCTTTTCTAAGAAAACTATTGTCTACCGCAGAAATTGATAGATTATTAGCGCGAACTCCAAACTTTGAATGCTCAATATTGACAAATTTGATAAAATTATCCAATGCCAATTTTGTCGAAGAATAAATAGAATCGCCAGCTATTTGGATTTTGGTAGACATAGAAGATAGATTTATAATTCTTCCATGTTTTTGCTTCACCATGCTGGGTAGAATAGATTTAATAATGAAAATTGGAGCGATAACATTTACTTCAAGTTGTTCTAAAATCATTTTTTCCGATTGCAGAATGATTGGCGTGCTGTGCAATACACCTGCCGCATTTACTAAGTAGGAAATTGGGCCGTTTTCTGCAACGATTTTCTTGATCAATTTTGGTAAATCTTGGTAATTTCTCAAATCGAGATTATAGTTTTTGCATAAAAAATTGGCCGGACGATTTCGGGAAATTCCAATTATGTTGAAATCAGCTTGCAAATCTAACCCAATAGTAGTGGCGATATCACCCGTTGATCCAATCAATAATAAGTTCTTTTTCAAACTATTATTCATTATTGCTTTGTAACATCTCAAGTATGTATTCGGTTATTGTCTCTACTGAATCAAAAACTGTCATGCCTTTTGTTAAAAGCTCTTCCGTAACAATTTGCACATCTATTCCTTTATGTTGCATAATTTTAGATTCTATATTCGCTACTATTTCAACGAGGTCCAATGAGTCAAGCACTTCTACATTCCCAGTGACGCCCTTATATTGCAAACCTAATATTTTCATAGAAGTTGAAAATTCGGAATCTGCAATTCTGCTTGAAAAAATAGATCTTAAAGATTCTAAAACTATTTCAGATAAGTCTTCTGCTTTAAAATTCATTATTGCCTTTCTCGGAAAACGAAACTATCATGATTTTTTATCTACGTAATTCTACCTCTGCAATTTGAATCTTTCATTCATTAATAGGTTATGAGAAATCTCGATTCTCGAAGGAATTTGAAATTTGAGTAGTTTTTCTCTGCAGAAAGTAAGAATTTCTAATTTTGCGCTTTCTTCACTTATCGAGTTATCAACAGTTATCCGAGCTATAACCGTATTCCCGGTTATTATGTTCTTCTCTCCAAAGATATGACAATTCTTGACAATGGAGAGAGTTTCTAGTTTTTGTCTAATTTCTTCAGGATACACTTTCTGCCCAGCAACATTTATAATATCTGTATTTCTACCAAGAAATCTTATAAAGTCTTCTTCTTGTTCAACCATGTCTTGTGTGTTAAACCATTCAGTTTTTACTTTATCATTAAGCGTAACAATAGGCGAAAACTCAATTATTGCATTCGCTTGACTTGGGACTTTAAGATGCAAAATATTATCAACAATTCTGAATTCCCCGGACGGTATATTCAATTTGAGCCAAGTAGAAGTTGAAGATTTAGATTTAATTGAAAGAACTCCGAGTTCTGTTAATCCATATGTTTGTTTGAATTCTACTAAAGGGAATTTTTCATTTAAGGAAATTAATACTTTTTCATTCATAATTTCTGCTCCATAAGAAATTAATTTAAGTGAACTTAGATCAAATTTCTCCCAAGCTTTGCTTAAGTACAACATAGTTAAGAATGTTGGAGTTGTAGGAAGAAAAGACACAGAGAAATCTTGAATTGCTTTGCATACTTTATCAACAGTAAAACTTTCTAATGCTATAAATGTTGAACCGTTATGCAGTAATGCCAAAATAGTATTTATTCCGCCCATGTGATCAAATCCAAGAAATCTGATTGCATTTTCTGGTTTTACTTTCTTAGCAAAAAACTTTTCTATTAGTGGAGAAGCGGAATGAAAAACTGCCTTTGGGGTTCCTGAAGTTCCTGAAGTAAAAAAAACAATATTTTGACGAAGTAGCGATGAAGATGAATCAATTAAGGTTTTGTTTTTAGATAATTTCTTTATTATTGAATCGGTTGCCTTGCTAATCGAGTCGATTTTAGCTATTTGATTTAGTAACAGAAGGTGTTTCTCTAAAGTTTGGCTTTTAAGTGGACAAACCGTGTAACCATTTGCTAGCAAGGCAATAAGTTCGGCAATGGAGGTGTGTTTATTGTCGTCTAAAACTAGATAAATACTGTCATATGTTAAATTTCTAGATTTGATTAATTCGTTTTTCTCTTCAATTTCTTTTAGTAGTTCCGAGTAAGAAATCTGATCATTTTCGGATTTTAAAAAAACTCTTTTTGTGTCATTTGTTAGAGTTTTTCTTATCCATTCAACAACTGGAAAATCATAGATAGAATTATCCTCGACCATAATTCAATCCCCATGTACCATTTCAGCATGAATGCATTTCTGACAATAATGAAATGGATCAGCTTTTATTTTCATCTTCATATGCTCTAAAACTGTTTGACAGTGACTCAAGCTAACTAGTCCATATTTAGTTTTTGAATATTTCAAAAGATTTGCTTCTGTCATTTCTTCCCAAGCCCTATTCCAATTGTTTTCATGCAAAACGCCATCGGAGCACCTATTTCTGGCAAAATATTTAAAATCTTTATGAACCACTTTTCTTGAATCTAGGCAGACTGTATTCAGTTCTATTTGACTTCTGTACGGAACTCCATTTAATTCTTCTCCGGAGTGTAAATAAGTATGGCCACCTTCAAAAGCGGCTCCTAAAGAAATATTGAAAGCTCCTCGTGCAATAATTTCGTAAGTTGTAGAATTTAATCCAAATGCATTGCGATGTAAAGTTTCAGTCAATTTATGAGATTCCGCACCAATAACAGCAAATGAGTGTGTAGGGTGGATGCTTCTTTTGGAATTAACTTTCCTACGCACATATTCATTAAGGGTTCCCATTTGTCCAGGAGTTTCATTTTCTTTCCAAATATTTTCATTAATTCCAAATGTAAAAGTTGGAAAACAAAGTGTTGAGGCTGGACCACAAATATCAAATAATGCGTCAAGAGTTAACGGAATATCCTCTTTTTTTGGTTTAGTTAAAATCAATGAGCTGTGAATTATAAAAATAGAATTTTTTATTGGTTTAAGTTTAATGAGCTCATTTAATAGTACCGTTATTCCTGTATTCACGTTGATATTGTACTCAAATGAAAGTGGCTAAGGGAGTAATCTCTTGTTTTCGCAAATTTGATTTTGTTCAATTTGGATCGACGTTCCGAATTTACGAAAGTACTCAATTAGTTTCTACTTAAAAACGTATATTTTTTTGAGTGTTGCCTACAAAGTATGCTACTTGATCAGGATTATACACAAAATTAGTCAGGTTCCCGATTGGTTGCGTGTACCCAGTGTAGACTCGAAAAGAACTGCAGATTAGAATAAGATAACAATAAAGGCTTTTCTAAAATGTGTTTTTGATAATTTCCTTTGGGGAGTTGTTGGGCGAGTGCGGTTGTGGCGAGGAGTCCGAGCCAGTCTCCGAATGAAGAGAATGCCATTGCGCGCCAAAGTTTGCGGAATGCTGGGATTGAAAGCACGCTATCGCGCACGCCAGGGGTTGGCGGAGTT
>Ga0214919_10011639_pt1 | contig 10955 bp, 6 predicted proteins | sample LL1503_MetaG_FD_177994 | JGI IMG/M metagenome (GOLD analysis project Ga0214919, IMG submission 177994) | Freshwater microbial communities from Lake Lanier, Atlanta, Georgia, United States - LL-1503 | ecosystem: Environmental > Aquatic > Freshwater > Lake | place: USA: Georgia | collected 2015-03-15
TCGCCTCTGTGCTCCTGCACCATACGGACAGCGCGTTGGCGCACTTCAGGTGAAAAACGGTTTGATTTCTTGTTCATGGCTCCATCTTCTCAAAGTTTGGAGCCTCCATAATTCCCGGGGCGATTCATGTTGGGGAAAAACACGCCAACAAGCGTCTTTCGCAGAGCAAAAGTCTATAGGCTGTATTCCCGTCTTAAAAGGGCTTCGGAAAGCGCTGTTAAATTTGCGTTCTAGGTTATGGGATGCGCTGGACAATGCTTGTGAGGCCATTTAACTGACCAAGGCGCATAGAGTTCGCTCTGGGGAAAAAACCCAGAGTAACGGCGCCGACTTTTGGTTAAATGGTTCAACATTGGTCGGCAGAATATTGATAGCACCGGCGCACTGCCGCGCTTCAACACACAGACCGTTCTGTAGGTTGCCAGCTGCGATGGGATTCTCTAACAATGCCTGCCGCTCATGAGCAGGCAGCAATCGCCCGAATTGCGCCTGACTCCATTGTGGAAACAGTGCGACCACAAGTTGGTTCGTGGTTCGAAAAAACGCTTTCTCTTATGGAAACAAAAAATCGCCCCTATCTTAAAGAACATCAACGCTGTGTCGTGCTAGCGCAGGAGACCGATTGGCCCCAATGCCAATTGAGTAAATTCAAAGCAATGGAAAAAAAGAAAAGATAAAGTTTGACGAACAAATCGCACTTTTGAATGCGGCGGTGAGGGACGTGTTGCCATAACGGGAAATGCGAAAGCTCATGAAACCGTAGGAATTTTGCACTTCGAATCCCAGATAAAGCCCACCAAATCAGCCTTAAGGAGCGCGTGCATAGGAGCCAAGCCGACGAACCTGTTGCAGGCAACTATGGATGAAAAAAATGAACAAAAAAATTGACTCATCACTATTTAAAAATTACAATTACTTTTTTAGGTATAATAATCAATTAATTAAATAAATAGACGTGGACAATCTGCAACATATAAGTGAGACGCCTGTGAAAACAAAAGAATTTAGAGTAGTCGTGATGGTGGTCGACGACAGTAACACTATCCGGAAAAGCGCAGCAATATTTCTTACCCAGGGTGGTCATCAAGTTGTATTGGCTGAAGATGGATTTGACGCTTTGGCACAACTCAACCAAAACTTCCCAGATTTGATTTTCTGTGATATCTCTATGCCTAGGCTTGATGGATACCAGACATGTGCAATCATCAAAAGCAATCCTAAATTATGTTCTGTTCCCGTAGTGATGCTTTCATCAAGGGACGGAATTATTGATAAAGCAAAAGGCCAAGTAGTTGGTGCAGAGCATTACCTAACAAAGCCATTTACCAAAGAGCAGTTGCTGGACGTGGTTCGCATATATGGTCAATCGAATAAAGAAAGCACCTAATGAAAATTGAAAAAATATTGTTGGTTGAAGACTCCAAAATAGAGACCATGATCATCATCAAAATATTGGAAGATGCAGGGTTTACGGTCAACAACGCTGCAAATGCAGATCAAGCGATGGCGCTTCTTCGGCTCTCCAAGCCCGACCTAATACTCATGGATGTGGTGATGCCTGGGCAGAGCGGATTCCAATTTACTCGAACCCTTGGACGTGATCCAGAGTTTTCCTCCGTCCCTATTATTATTTGCAGTAGCAAAAGCCTTCAAACCGACAAAGTCTGGGGTCTGCGTCAGGGTGCAAAAGACTATGTGACGAAGCCCGTGGATGCCATTGCTTTGCTAGCTGCCATACGTCGTGTTGGAGATGCATAGATGGCCTTACCAAGGGAAGATCTGAAAATTTTTCAGGCTCGTCTTGCTGAGCGGCTTCGAGTCGCGCGCGAGCAAAGTGCTGCTGCCAGTTGGCTAGCGGTGGCTACGCGTGGCCTAACCTGTTTATTCCCACTGCACCAGGCCAATGAGGTGCTGCCATCGGTCTCCATTATTCCCGTGCCGTATGCTAAGTCTTGGTTTGTGGGAGCAATCAATTCCCGCGGCAGGATGTATGGCGTTGTAGACTTTTTTAGTTATCTGGCGCATGAAAATAAACAAAAATTACCTATAACAGAAAGAGCGTCCGTTCCATCGGACTATAGTTTGATTGCACTAAATGTTGAGTTGAATTTGAACTGCATGCTGATGGTCGATAAAGTGTTAGGTCTGCGGACTTTGGAGAATTTCGAGCATTCTGCAAATCCAGATTTGCACGCTCCAGACTATTTTGGCCAATTGCACCTTGATGCTGCGGGAGCCGCTTGGCAGGAAATAGACCTACAGAAGCTATCACGCAGCCCAGAGTTTTTCAGCATAAACGTATGAGGGAGAAAAGATGTCGACCAACGAAGCACAAAATGTTGAGCCAGTGCCTCAAATTGGGAAACCAAAGTTGTCAAAAACGCAATTTCAGGAATCCGTGTTTCAGGATTCCATACTTGCAGAGTCTCCACCCGAGCTGGCCCTAGGCGGAGCTCCGACCTCGGGACCGGCGAAGCCTGGAGTTGACAAGGCTATCCAATCGATAGAAGAAGAGAAACTGGTATTTCCTTTTGTTGGCTCCATTGCCATCGCAAAGCTGCTACGCAATCTCTATTTTGCACTGGCATTGTTTTTGTCCATCACATTCGCACTCACATACTACTCATTTAAGCACTCTGAAGAGAATGCAATTAAGGTTAAGACCATTGGGGAGTCACTCATGCAGGCTCAACGAATGGCCAAGTCCGCCAATGAGGCGCTTACCGGCGGCTTGAGCGGATTTGAAGAACTACGCGATAGTTCCGATCACTTAAAAAGCAGTCTTCAAAGACTACAGGCGAGCTCCATGTTAATTCCATCTCTTGGAGATGGAGATGAAATAAACAATAGCCGTTTGAGCGAGGTTTCTATTTCAGTTGACCGTTCTTTGAGAGCCGCCAACGTCATACTTGTTCAAAAAACGCTGCTCACGGGAGTGAGTACTTCACTAAAAAAACTTAATGTTACATCGGACGACTTACTATATCTAATTCGTGAAATCATAGCGGTACAGCTGAAAAAAAATGTGACATCCTCTGAGGTGTCAGCGTTCGCTGATTTAGCAGCCTTGAGTCAGCGCATCGCCAAGTCTGCGAACGAGTTTTTCACCACACAAGGTGTAAGCCCAGAAGCAACACTCTTGCTCCGCCAAGATATTGCCTCTTTCGAGACTATCGCGTCAGCCTTGTTCAATGGGAACGCCGACATCAAGCTCGGTCCTACCAAAGATCGGGCGATCGGTGAACAGATTGACACATTAATTAGTCAAGTTAAAGGAATTCAGCAGGGTGCGCAGCAGATTTCCGATAATTTACCTCCCATTGCGCAAGCCCGTGAGGCGCGGGCTCTCATTGCTAAAGAAAGCGAGAAATTGCGGATTAGCCTTGGTGTGCTCGCAGCCGTATATTTGGAGAATCAAGACGTATATGCGGATCTCCGATCGACGCTGATCGTAGCAGCTGCTTTTTCCATGCTCTTGATTGCTGCGCTTATTGCCATTCAATTGCTAGGCGCGAGGCAACGGCGCGATCTAGCAATTCGGCGCACGATGGAGGCGCAAGAACTGACTAAAGTAACCCAACAAGTGAATGAAGCTATCCAGGTCGCGATTCTGCGATTAATGAACGAATTACAGGCGGTAGCGGAGGGCGATTTGACGCGCCAGGCGACGGTTACCGAAGACATTACAGGCGCCATCGCAGATTCTATTAATTACACAGTGGAAGAACTTCGAGTCTTAGTTACTAACGTCCAGTTGACAGCTGACAGGGTAGCAAAAACTACCGCCCAAGTAGGTGCGACAGCAAGTGCGCAGTTGGCAACGTCCAATCAGCATTTGCTTGAAATACGTCAAACAGGCCAGTCTGTTTTAGAAATGGCAGGGCGGATCAATGATGTTTCGGCCGGCGCGCAACAGTCCGCAGAGGTTGCACGTCAGTCCTTAGACGCTTCCAACTCCGGTTTGCTGGCTGTGCAAAATACGATTGAAGGTATGAACACCCTGAGAGATCAGATTCAGGAGACTTCAAAACGGATTAAGCGTCTTGGAGAGTCTTCACAGGAAATCGGCGAGATAACCGAAATTATTTCTGATATCACAGAGCAAACTAATGTGCTGGCTTTGAATGCCGCGATTCAGGCGGCGTCTGCGGGTGAGGCTGGCCGTGGATTTGCCGTCGTGGCGGAAGAGGTGCAGCGACTAGCTGTACGCTCTGCCGAAGCAACACAGCAAATTGCGACTATTGTCCGGGCCATCCAAAGTGACACCCAGGATGCGATTGGGGCGATGGAGCGTTCAGCCCAGGGCGTTATTTCTGGTGCTATGCTCTCGGATAAGGCAGGCGCTGCCTTGACTGATATCGATCGCATTACGCGCCTTGTTGCTGATCAGGTTGAGCAAATTTCCGCAACTGCGTCGCGAGAAGCCGCACTGGCCAATGTCGTTGCCAACAGCATTCAAAATATTTTTGCAGTCACAGAGCAAACAGAAAGAGACAATCTCGCAACTTCTGCCGAAGTGCATCGTCTATCGGCCGTTGCTAATGAATTGCGCAAGTCAGTCACCAGATTCAAAGTGAGCTAAGTCTGTTTATTGCCAGCCACTTGGGCCTAAGGGGTATGTATTCATCATGACGCAGTCTGCGATTTCGAATCATGCCGGTGTTCAGTCCTTTGACCTTGCACCGCTTACGTGGGTGTTGCCCGACATACGGAAGTCGCTGCCCTTGGCGGTACACGTAGTTCGTCACTTTTTTCTTGAGTCAAAGGAATTTGACGATCCGGTAGCAGGAATTGCCCATATAGAAAAATTGCTGCAAGCGCGGCGCTTATATCTTCAGTCCTGCGCTGCGCTGGAGATGATTGGGCAGAACGTGGCTGCCAAGCTGCTCGTCGCCAGCGGCGACATGGTCAAAGTATTTTCGGATAGGCCAGCCGCATGCACTGAAGAAGCAGTGCTTGCGCTCGAAAAGGCACAGTTGGGTTTATTAGACTATCTGGATAACTTGCTTAAAGGTAGAAATGCATCTACCTTAGGTCTCTTCCCTCAGTACCGAATGCTGTTGGAGGTTTTGGTCGCCGAGCGCATACATCCTGCGGATTTATGGTTAAAGGATTGGGTTTGGGAAGAAATGCCAGCCCCTTATGGCTTGCCTGGTGTTGAAATGACACCTCGACTAAGGGCGAAATTGGGTCAGGCCCTATTAAAATTGTTGAATGCCGAAGACACTTCAGCAGCATCGGAACTCAAGATTGCATGCGCCAACATAGCAGCTATATACGGATCGAGTAAGCCCCATTCGTTCTGGATGCTATCCGCCGGATTTTTCGAGGCCTGTCAATATGGCTTGATACCTATGGATGTGTATGTCAAACGCACGGCATCAAAAATCCTTCAAAAGCTAAATACCTTCATGCAGGACGAGGTCGAGGTTTCCGACACTCTAGCGCAGGAGGCGGCCTTTTTTTGTTTAAGGGCCAACGTTGATGAGATTCAAAAAGCCGGTTTTTTGGCGGTAGTGCGAAGTGCGTATGCAGCACTTGATCACCCAAATATTGATTACAACCTACTTCAATATGGACGGTTTGACCCGATACAAATGAACTACTTGCGCACCCGTCTGACCAAATTATCAGAAAGTTGGTCGGCTTTGGTCGGCGGCGATATGACTCGCAGCAATACGGTACTCGGCGACCTCACGGCAGTTGGGGAAACCTTGCTGAAGTTAAGTCCCCAGAGCGCTACGTTTCTGAATGGATTGCGGCTTGCAATAGATATGACCATAAAGCCAGGCGCTAAGCCAAACCCGCGATTGGCCATGGAAGTTGCCACGACGCTTTTGTATTTGGAGGCAGTTTACGAGGACATGGATCCATATGCCGATGCTACGGGCGAACGAATAGATTTATTGACGCAGCGGCTTAGGCAGGTCAGTGAGGGTGACATCGCGCCAGCCATTGAACCATGGATGGAGTCGCTATATCGGCGTCTAGGCGAGCGCCAAAGTATGGGCAGTGTAACGAGTGAATTAAGAGTCACATTGGCGGCCGTAGAAAACGCATTGGCAAAATATTTTCGGGACCCATTAGATGCCAGTATTTTGGCGATGGTTTCTGGATATTTGTCGCAGATGTATGGCGTTTTTTCAGTGCTCGGCTTACAGCATGCTGCAAGTGCCGCTTTAAAAATAAGAGAAATTTTAGACAAGCATTTGTCGACGGAACAGATTAACCGCCCTATTCCATTGCAAGTCTATGAACAGATAGCGCGTAGCGTAAGTACCATGGGCTTCCTAATTGACATGCTTAATTACCAAATCGCAATCGCAAAAGAAATGTTTGTGTATGACCCTCAGATAGGTGAACTTCGTTACTTGAATGGTAGAGATTCCACGGCTAAAAATCTGCTGCGATCCGTTGCGCCTAAGCTACCATCACCACCTGTCATTGTGGCAAATACATTCGGGTCAAGTCCGCGCGGCGTGCGCGTTCAGGCGCGTTTGAATGAGCAGGAGAATGAGGACAATGATGCATCGATTTTAGATATATTTTTAGATGAGGCAATTAGTGTGGTGGAGGAAGCGCAACGTGCGTTACCGCCGGTAGGTTCGGACCAATCAGCGTTTGGCGACATGCTGCTTGTCCGTAGGGCATTTCATACACTCAAAGGTGGCGCCCGTATGGTGGGCCTTAATGCATTTGGTGAGGCTGCTTGGGCGTTTGAGCAGTTGATGAATCAATGGATGGCAGAGCAAAAAAAACCAACTATTCCGCTACTCGCTTTAGTAACGCAGGCGCTCGCAGCATTTTCTAGCTGGTCTCGCGCCATTCAGCAGGGGCAAACTGCATATTGGACCGAAGGGCTATTTCGTGCCTCTGCTGACGCCATGCGTCTCCAAAGTAGTTGGTTGCCGTTAGAGCATGCTGAAACACATCCGTTGGCAAACCAGCAGGTCCAAGAGACGCAGCGCCTGCAAGATCTAAACGCATCGTACCTGCCACTTTTTGTCAGCATCGATAGTATAGAAACAACATCACTGCCTGTGCAATTTATTGGCGTCGAAGTGCGTACTTTGGACATGGAGCCCGATGTAAGCCCAGGGCAGGAACTTGGCTACGCAGATAGGGTGGATGCCGAGGATGGCTTAGCGGATACTATCAAGCTCGGGATGTTGAAAGACATTCCGACGTCGATACCATTTGAAACCGATGGTACGGTGCAGATTAGCGTGCCTGAATTTCCTGAGGCCTTTTTCGATGTATTCATTTCTGAAACCAGCGAGTGGGCCGAGCGCTTGTTCGCTCATGTTGGCGACTGGGTGAGCGACGGGTCGGAAAATGATTTTCGTACTGCACAGGATCTTGCGCACTCCATACGTGGAAACTCTGCAGCTGTGGGAGTCTCTGCAATTGCTGAATTGGCGCAAGCTATAGAAGAGGCGCTCGGCTACTTGCAGGGAAGCAAGCAACTATTGGCGCCACAGATGGCCATGTTTCAAGAGGCTGCGACCTCACTTTTGGCCATGGTTCAGTCCTTTGCCGCCCATCGCATTACCCCAGCAAACCCCGCTTTAGTGATCCGTCTTAGCGCACTGCGGGGTGAAGTTGACATGTGGCCTCCCAGAGAAGGTACGACGCTCGATGAACCCCCGGACTACGATGCAGACGCGGCGATTGGCCCTGAATTGCAAGACCCTAATGCGCCTGGCTCTTTGGCGCCTGGATCCTCTTCAACACCAGCAATGGCACTGCAGACGGGGTTTCGTACGCATACTGCGGTTGTGGCGCATTTTGATGGTCAAGACGATCCATTGGATAGCCACGATCAATTAGATTTCGATTTGTTACCGATGTTTCTTGAGGAAGGCACTGAACTGATGTCTGCCTTAGGCACGGCTTTAAGGCAATGGTTAGCAACCCCGGGTGAGGTGGCGCATCGCGCAATAGTATTGCGCTTATTGCACACCATCAAGGGAAGCGGCCGCCTTACAGGTGCCTTCCGTCTGGGCGAATTAGCACACCGCATGGAGTCGGCGATGGAGCAGCTGCCCTCGCAAGGCTTATCGCGTTGGCAGATCGAGCAGTATCTGGTGCGTTTTGACCATTTGCAGGGTATTTTCGCGAGCTTAGCGCAGGGCTCCGGCGGCGAACAGGCCGCGTCTCCGAGTGGATGCTGGGACCAAAATAGTTCAGTCCCGGATGTCGCATCTCAAACCTCAGTAAGCCCAGCTCCGCAAGTATCGCGCCCTCTACCTGCTATGCTGACGAGCTGGATTCGTGTGCGGACGTCTATGGTCGAGCGGCTGGTTGACGAGGCCGGTGAGGCGGGGGTATACCGCTCACAGCTAGAGAGCCATTTGGGACAGATGGGTAGTGCGCTTAGCGATTTGAGTCAAACTCTGGATAGGTTGTCGTTGCAATTGCGCGAGCTTGAATTGCAGGCCGATATGCGTATTCAATCCCGGAATCCTGCGGCGTCCGACCTGTCGCAGCAATTCGACCCATTGGAGTTTGATCGATTTACCCGGCTGCAAGAGATTGCACGCATGATGGCCGAAGCGGTGGGAGATGTTTCCACAATTCGGCGCAATGTGCAAACCGCATTATCTGCATCCCAGCAAGATTTAGAGCTTCAGTCGCGCCAGCTGCGGGAATTGCAGCGTGATTTACTACGCATGCGTCTGGTGGATTTTGAAGTCATTGCAGATCGCCTTTACAGCGTTGTGCGCCAGGCGGCCAAAGAGCTTGACAAACAGGTCACGCTAGATTTGGAGGGTGGCAGATTTGAATTAGATCGTAGTGTGCTTGAGCGGATGACGCCCTCTTTTGAGCATCTTTTGCGCAATGCGGTGGTACATGGCATTGAAAGTACAGAGGAGCGAAGTGCTGCGGGTAAACCAGGTGTCGGTGTAATCAAAGTTGTCGTTAGCCAGGAAGGCAATGACGTTGCAATTGAAGTGAGCGACGATGGTAGAGGCCTTTCGCGCGACGGCATTTGCCGTAAAGCTCTGAGCCTGGGTTTGATCGCGCAAGGGCAAGAATTGGAGCGGGATGCAATTAGCAAACTTCTGTTTTGTCCGGGCTTTTCCACTGCAAGCGAGGTTACAGAACTAGCCGGTCGCGGAATCGGTCTTGATGTGGTCCTGTCCGAAGTCAATGCTTTGGGTGGCCGCATCGAAACGCAGTCTGAAGAAGGTCAGGGTACCCGCTTTAAGTTGGTCTTGCCGCTTACCACTGCGGTGACACAAGTGCTCATGTTCCGCGCAGGGGTGGCACGTTTTGGAATTCCGGCTGGTTTAGTGGAGACCGTTATCCGTGTATTGCCCAAGATGCTGGAGTCGGCCTATGCAGATGGCCAATTGATTACCGAGCAGGGCCAAAGCGTGCCGTTTTACGGGTCCGGCCCCCTGTTGCAAATCAAGCAGGATGATGCAGACCCTAAGACCAAAACACATCCCGTATTGATACTGCGCAGCGCGGGGCAAGGCCTGGCCTTACATGTGGATGAAGTGCTTGGCAATCGCGAGGTGGTCGTGAAAAACATGGGGCCCCAACTGTCACGCTTACCAGGACTTGCGGGTATTACCGTATTACCCTCCGGCGAGACTACCCTTATCTACAACCCCATCGCATTGGCGAAAGTCTATGGCGATGCGGTACGCAAAACACAGGCGATGGCGCCACAGTCTGACACGACTGCGTCTGCGTCGCAGGAGACGCAAGCCCCCTTGATACTGGTGGTAGATGACGCGCTTACCGTGCGCCGTGTGATCCAGCGCTTGTTGTTACGCGAGGGCTACCGCGTTGCACTGGCCAACGATGGCGTACACGCCTTGCAGGTGCTGGAGCAGCAACGTCCTTTGATGGTGCTTTCGGATATTGAAATGCCGCGCATGGACGGCTTTGAGCTGGCTCGTAGCATCCGGTCGCGCCCGGAATATGCGGACTTACCCATTGTCATGATTACTTCACGCATTGCACAAAAACACCGCGACCATGCCATGTCGCTTGGCGTAAACCATTACCTGGGCAAGCCCTACTCCGAATCCGAGCTCTTGGGTCTCATCCGGGATCAGGTGCAGGCTACAGGCAATGCCGCAGTACTGCATCAAGCGCTAAATGTCTGAAATCGCCGTCAGCAACTCGTCCGTGCTCAGCAACTCAGACATCAGCACCGGCGCTCTGCCCGCCCGCTGTAACACATAAACTGGTACGCCGCTGCGGCCCAGTTGCTGTAATGCCTGGCTGATGGTTGCGTCGCGCCGGGTCCAATCGGCGCGTAGCAATACTACTTTTTTGTCAGCAAAAGCTTGCATCACTTGCGGTTTGGATAAGACCTGTTGTTCGTTGTACTGGCAGGTAATGCACCAAGCAGCCGTAAAGTCAACAAACACGGGACGCCCGGACGCTAAGGCTTCTTGCTCAGCTTGTGCGGTCCAGTTTCGCCAAGTGTTCGCCTCCGCATTGTTTTGCCCGGCGACAGCGCTTGTATCCACTTGCGAGGCTACGCGCAAGGCAAGGCTGCCGGTTAACACGGAAACAAGGAGCGCCACAGCGCCAAACCCCAGCGCCGCACGACCAGGCAAGTGCAAAGCCCAAAAACACATCGACAAGCACAAAAGTACAGCTACCAGCATGGCGGCAACATCCAGGCCAGCCATATGGGCCAAGACCCACACCAGCCAAACCACCGTAGCGGCCATCGGGAACACCATAAACCGGCGCAAATACTCCATCCAGGGGCCGGGCCTAGGCAATTGGCGCGCTACGGCCGCGCTGTTGCTGACCAGCGCATAGGGCAGCGCCAGCCCCAAGCCAAGCGCTATAAAAATTAGCATGGCTTGCCATCCGGGCAAGGTCATCGCCAAGCCTAACGACGCGCCCATAAAGGGTGCTGTGCAGGGCGAGGCCACGACGACGGCTAGGACCCCTGAGAGTGCCGCATCCGTGACCGGGTT
>Ga0214919_10011640_pt1 | contig 10955 bp, 10 predicted proteins | sample LL1503_MetaG_FD_177994 | JGI IMG/M metagenome (GOLD analysis project Ga0214919, IMG submission 177994) | Freshwater microbial communities from Lake Lanier, Atlanta, Georgia, United States - LL-1503 | ecosystem: Environmental > Aquatic > Freshwater > Lake | place: USA: Georgia | collected...
ATTGCTTCGCGTATTCGAAAGTCGATCTCAGTTGATCGCTTACTTCCTTTTGAAGTCTCAGTCCTTTTCGCCATCATGAGTATCGGCGCAATTTTGAATCGATTCACACCTGTTGAAGAAGTCTCAGGCTCGTTCGATAAGACACGTGAGTTGGTTGGTATCTCAATGCCTGATGCGCCAACTTTGAGCCGCGTCTTCTTTGAATATGAAGCTAATGGATTGATTCTTGGATTATTGATCTTTGTGACGGCGCTTTATATTCGTGGAGTAGTAGCTCTTTCACGCCGCGGAGTGAAATGGCCCGTGGGAAGAACCATTTCATTTGCTATCGGAATTAGTCTGCTTGATTACGCCACAAGTGGTGGCCTTGGTTTGTACGCTCACTTCTCTTTTCAGTATCACATGATGGCGCATATGGTTTTGAGCATGATTGCTCCCATCGCGATCATTTTGAGTGCTCCCATAACCCTTGCTTTACGAACACTGCCAATCGGTCGCGATAAAGATGAGCGCGGGATTCGTGGCCTGCTCCTTTCATTTTTACATTCCAAACCAACCGCGCTTTGGACTCATCCAATAATTGCTCTAGCGATTTTTGATGGCTCACTCTTCGCCCTGTACTTCACTCCGTTATTTGGTGAATTGATGTCGAGCCATTTCGGTCATATGGTGATGGATCTCCATTTCATCGGAGCTGGCCTGCTCTTCTTCCACGTTATCGTTGGTATTGATCCAAATCCACGACGCGTTCATCATCTAGTTCGAGTTGTTATGTTGCTTGCCGCAATGAGCATCCATGCTTTCTTCTCAGTTGCATTGATGTCCGCGAACAGTCTGATTGATGGCGGTTACTACGCATTACTCGAAAGGCCATGGGCTACTGATCTATTGAGCGATCAGAAAGTCGGAGCCGCAATCGGATGGGCAATGGGGGAGATTCCTATCGTTGTGGCTTTGATTGCAACGTTCATCCAATGGATGCGCTCGGATGCGAGAGAAGCGAGCCGCGCCGACAAGAGATCTGCGGTAGACCTAGCGGAGTACAACGAATATCTTCGAAAGTTGTCATCGCGAGAAGATAAGTAGTATTCGCCTCATGGAATCGCTCTTCACATTGCCCGAGGAATACCAAGCCCTACGAGAGAGCGTACGTGCGCTTGCAGATAAGAAGATCCAGCCGTTCGCACATGATGTCGATGCGAGCGCTCGCTTCCCGCAGGAAGCTTTTGATGCGCTGCAGAGTGCCGGACTTGCTGCAGCTCATGTCCCCACACAATTTGGTGGCGAAGGTGCCGATGCACTCGGAGTTGTAATCATCATTGAAGAAGTCGCACGAGTATGTGCATCCTCCTCTCTCATTCCTGCAGTCAACAAACTTGGTTCCGTTCCGCTGATGTTGGGTGGAAATGATGAACAGAAGAAGCGTTGGCTTACACCGCTTGCTCAAGGAAAAGGTTTCTCCTATTGCTTATCGGAATCTGAAGCAGGATCTGATGCGGCTGCAATGAAGACGAAAGCGGTCCGCAAAGGTGATGGCTGGGTGTTGAATGGAAGTAAGAAATGGATCTCGCATGCGGGATTTTCAGATTTCTATACCGTTCTTGCTTCGACTGATCCAGAGAAAGGTTCGAAGGGGATCACTGCGTTCGTCGTCGAGAAGAGCGATGCTGGAGTTTCATTCGGAGCACATGAGAAGAAGATGGGTTTCAAAGGATCACCGACTCGTGAGGTGTATTTCGACAATGTAGAGATTGGCGATGATCGTCGCATTAGTGAGATTGGTGGCGGATTTGGCTTAGCTATGAAGACGCTCGACCACACACGCATCACGATTGCTGCGCAAGCGCTAGGAATCGCGCAAGGCGCATTCGAGGTTGCGACGAAATATGCCCACGAACGTAAACAATTTGGTAAATCAATCTTTGATTTCCAAGCCGTTCAATTTATGTTGGCTGATATGGCGATGGAAATTGCCGCAGCTCGCCAACTCACATATGCCGCGGCGAGCAAGAGTGAAGATTCCGCTGCCGATCTGACGTTCTTCTCGGCGGCTTCAAAGTGCTACGCGACCGATGTAGCGATGCGGGTTACGACCGATGCGGTCCAAGTCCTTGGCGGATATGGATATGTCAGTGATTACCCAGTCGAGCGCATGATGCGTGATGCTAAGTTAACTCAGATTTATGAAGGCACAAACCAAGTTCAGCGCTTGGTGATGGCGCGCAATCTCAATTCTGTTTTGTAAATCGCACTAATAATTCAGGTGTCGCGACTGCATCCACGGGTTGGTCATGACTCTCAACGGGAATTTCTTCGCTTGTCAGTTCGCCCGCATATACCAAGGCAATTTTCCACGCATTTAAGGTTTGCAATGCTCGATCGTAAGAGCCGCCACCTTGTCCGAGTCGGTTCCCGGTTCGATCAATGTGAAGCGCAGGAACAATGATGAGATCAATTGGTCCAGAGTAAGAATCGCCCACAGGCTCGTAATGATTTCCATTGAGTTGGAGATTTTCGAAAGCGCCATTCCATGGCACCCATTCCAAATTCTTATCCGGCAATATCCGAGGAATGAGTAAGACTTTCTTCTGCGCCAGAATCTCTTCATTGATATACCGAGTCTCAGGTTCTGTTCCGTAAGAGATGTAGCTTGCAATCACCGTAGCTGTCTGAAATTCGCGAGATGAGATGAGGTTTTCCCAGCGGAGACTTTCTACATCGACGGCCTCATGGTGGAATTCTCGTTCTTCTCGAAAGCGTTTTCGCAATTCGCTTTTTCGTGAATCCACGGGAAAATCGTAGTTACAAAGTAGGGTTGTGGCATGAGCGAAACGTTGAAGGTAGCCGAAGTCGCGGCTGAACTTCTAACTCTGGCCAAACCTCTCGCCGCATTCGATATGCCGCTTCTTGATGCACATGGCGCAACGTTGGCTCTCGATGTCTCTGCTGGTGACCGAGTTGTGATGAAAGCCGGCTCGCGAATCCGTTCCACCCAGATCGGACTTGCGGCATCCCTAGGACTTGATCATCTTTCAACGCGCCCCCAACCTCGCGTTGTGGTGATCTCTGCGGGAGCAGATTTAGTCGAACCTGGCTCACAACTTCGCGATCGCGAAGATGAGTTCGAGGCGAATTCTTGGTTGCTGACGACCGCAGTAAAGGAAGCTGGCGCAGTTGGTTATCGCGTTCATACTATTCCTGAGACTGCAGAGCGATTAAAGGATGTCGTGGAGGATCAACTTGTTCGCGCTGATCTCGTGGTTATCTGCGGCGAGAGCCATGATGAATCCTTTGACCTTATCTATTCGGTTTTAGTTCAACTTGGCCAGGTCCGCGAAGTTGTGCCGCTCATTGAAGGTACGGGGCGTCATGCATTTGGAATTATTGGCCCAGATCAAACGCCAGTAGTTGCTCTTCCTGGAGATCCGATATTCGCCTATATCTCGACCGAACTTTTTATTCGCCCGATGATTCGTAACATGATGGGGCTCTACGACATTCACCGCCCAGTTATCAAAGCAACCCTCACCAACGATGTAACGAGCGAGATTGGTCGCCACTCATTTATTCGTGGCATCCTTTCGACCGATAACCCCCAACGACGACTTGTCACAGCGATCGAGAATCAAAGTGACCTTGTCTCACTCTCAGATGCAACGGGGCTTGTCATAATTCCGGAAAGTTCTGCCGGTGCACGTGCGGGAGAAGAAGTCGATGTCTTAGTTTTGGAACGTCGCTTCAATTAACCATGTCTCAAATGTCTATGAGTGCGTGGCCTCTGGTGCTGACCGATGGAGAGATCACGTTGCGGCCACTTCGATATCGCGACCGTGGTGCATGGCTTGAGGTTCGAAGAGTTAATCGTGAATGGCTAAGCCCTTGGGAAGCCACATCTCCGATTGCAGACGAGAATCGAAATCTTCCGACGTATTTTGAAATGGTCAAATATCACCAACGCGAAGGAAGATCTGGGCGAACTCTCTCACTTGCGATTTGGTATGCGGGCAATTTGATTGGGCAGATCACGTTAGGCGGAATCTCATATGGCGCGTATCGCGGGGGCCATATCGGTTATTGGATTGACCAGCGATATGCCAATAAAGGTTTAACGACGAGAGCAGTTCGCGAGCTGACTCGATACGGTTTGGAAGAACTTGGTTTACATCGGATTGAAATAAATCTAAGACCTGAGAATGCTGCATCGAAACGAGTAGCCGAGAAATCTGGATATGTTTTTGAGGGATTGAGGCCGAGATATCTCCATATTGATGGGGCTTGGCGCGACCATCTCTGTTTTGTAAAAGAGAATCCGCGGTTCTAACCTCACAAAAAAACTTTGCATAACGACGGGGGAAATACCCGAAAAGTCCAATTCTTACCTTTAGGGTTGGGATTCGTGGGATCAGGACTCATTTACCTCATCATCGTAGGAATGTGGATTGCCTATTTCCTTCCGCGATGGATCACCACTCATGAAGAAGTTTCTGGTCGCACAGTCGAGAAATTCGAAAAGACGATGAAAGTTGTGGGAGTCACCTCAGGCAATGCAACTCCTGACTATGAGGAAATCACACGTCGTCGCGAGCAACAAGTAGCAATTCGTCGCATCTTGTTCTTTTCAATAATTGGCTTAACTGTCGTAGTGAGTTTCTTTGCAATCTTTGGACTTGTGTCACCAATTATTGTGTCGCTTCCAATCTCTGCATTTGCTTTATATGTTGTCCACGCGCGCCATCAGATCCACTTAATTCAAGAGGAAATCAAACGTGCTCGTTCAATTCAGAAAGTTTCATCCCAACCTTCTTCCCGTAACTATTCTGAAATCATCGCACGCTCAAAGAGCATAAATACCAAGCGAATAATCTTCGAAGGTCTTTCATCAGGTGAACAATGGACTCCACTCTCTGAACGTGTTGCTTCTTATACCGAAGAAGTGCAGAGCATCGTCATACTTCCCAAAGGAAGTCCCAATCAGAATTCAGGAACATGGGAACCAACTGAAATTCCAGCTCCAAGTTATGTCTCTGCACCTAAAGCTGCTACGCAACGTCGCGTTATTGATTTAACTATTCCTGGTGCTTGGAGCGAAGCGCAAGAAAAAGCTATGCGCGAAGCGATGGCCCCAGCATCTGATCAGATCTTTGATCAAGTTCAAGCAGATGAAATTGAAGAACAGATTCGCACTCAACGTGCATCCGGTGAGTAACTAGATCCAATTCGGAAACCACATACGCGCGTACCAATCTGCGTAGGTCATCACACCACCCACAAAAAGCGGGTAAAAATAGGCGAAACAGAGCGCTGTTAGCGCAATGAGTCCCACAAAATAACGTCGGCGTTCTAGTCGACTCTTATCATTCTCGAGAGCTTTCTGCGCGATGTAGATGATTCCTAAGATCATGAATGGCTGGAATGCGATGGCGTAAAAGAAGAACATGGTTCGCTCAGGGAAGCCCAACCATGGTAGATAACTTGAAAGCCAGAACATGAGGATTAACCCAGCACTTCGCTCGCGGCGATGAATGAAATATCCCAAAGTCGCAAAGAGCGCGATGAGGCCAAGCCACCACAGGATCGGAGTTCCGAGAGCAAGTACTTCTTGCGAACAACTCGAACTGCCACAACCTTTCGGCGTTGCATAGAAGAAAGAAGTCGGCCTTCCCAACACTAACCAATTCCAGGCACTTGCTTCGTAGGAATGCTCAGTCGTCAAGCCAGTGTGAAAATTGAGAATCTCACGGTGATAGTGAATCCACGATATGAGTGGATTAGATGAGTAATCGCGGCTCCAACCTTTATCGCTTAAGAACCAGCCACTCCATGAAGCGGTGTAAACCGCTAGTGGAATCACTCCACATTGCAACGCTGTTTTGATGAACTCCCGGCGACTTATCAGTAGGTATATTCCAAGCGCGGCAAGAACATAGATTGCGCTCCATTTTGTTCCGAGCGCCAGACCCATGGAGAAAGCCATCAGCCAGAATCGATTTGTTATCAGAAAGTAGAAGGAGAGGAGAAGAAAAAACGATAAAAAGATATCCAGTAGAGCAGTTCGCGACATAACCAGATGAAGACCATCAAGTGAGATCAGAGTCGCAGCAGCAATACTCAAGAAGTAAGAATTGAAAAGTTGTCGCGAGATCAAATACACAAGCAGGACTGAAAGAATTCCAACCAGGGCTGCGGTGAATCGCCAGCCAAATGGGTTGTCACCGAAGATCTTTATGCCGAGTGCAATCGCCCATTTTCCAACGGGAGGATGGACGATGAATTCTGGGGAATTCCCATCGATCTCAACGCCTGATTTTAGAAAATCGCGCGCTCCATCAACGTAATAGACCTCATCAAAGACCAATTCATGAGGTCGGCCAAGATTGATGAATCTCGTCACGGCCGCGAAGATGAGAACAAGGGCCAAGCTGAAATTGATCTGGACTCGTCGCGAGAATCGACGGTTGAGATCTGCGACGAGAGCGTTCATGAGTCCTAAGGATACCGACCGCCATAATGTCGCAGTGAGCGAATTGGTCTTGGCAGCAGTCCCATTGGGAAATGTTGGTGATGCTTCGCTACGCCTAAAAGAAGCAATCAGATCGGCTGATGTTGTTGCGGCTGAAGATTCCCGTCGCTTTATAAGACTCTGTAAGGATTTGGAAATTGATTGTCGCGCACAACTCCTCTCTTTCTTCGAAGGAAACGAAGTTGCTCGACTGGATGAGATTGAAGCAAAGCTTTCAGCAGGAATGAACGTTCTCCTTGTTACAGACGCCGGAATGCCCTCAGTCAGCGATCCTGGTTTTCGCGCAGTTCGAATGGCCATAGACAAAGGTTTCAAAGTAAGTGTTATCCCTGGTCCAAGCGCAGTCCTTGCTGCCTTAGCGCTCTCTGGCTTACCGACGGATAGTTTTGCATTTGATGGATTCCCACCACGCACTTCTGGTGCGCGCGATACATGGTGTGAAGAACGAGCACATGAAGTTCGAACTCTTGTCCTCTTCGAATCCCCACATCGCATAATGGAGACACTCGATTCTTTGCGGAAGTACTTTGGGGGAGATCGACAAGGTGCGATTTGCCGCGAAATAACCAAGACTTATGAAGAAACTGTTCGTGGAACGCTTGATGAATTATTTGCATGGTCACAAAGCAAAGAGATGCTTGGAGAATTCACCATTGTTATAGCGGGCTACGATCCTTCACAATCCGAACGATCCGATCAGGAAATTGCAGCAATTGTCCGCCGAAATGAAGCATCTGGAATCTCGAGAAAAGAAGCGATTGCTATGACCGCACAGGAATTGCACATTCCAAAGCGGAAAGTGTTCGACATCATGGTTACCGAGAAGTAGATAGAATCCCGCCCATGTCGAGTGCGCAAAAGTCGTTCTATCTCACGACGCCGATTTATTACGTCAATGATGCGCCCCATATCGGTCATGCTTACACGACCGTTGCTGGAGATTTCTTAACACGTTGGCATCGCCAAAAAGGTGAATCAGTCTGGTACCTAACCGGTACTGATGAGCATGGTCAGAAAGTCATGCGCACTGCCGAAGCAAATGACACTCCACCCCAACAATGGTGTGATCGATTAGTTGAAGAGGCGTGGAAGCCAGTCTGGAAGCACCTAGAGATCGCAAATGACGATTTCATTCGCACTACCGAGCCTCGCCATATGGAACGAGTCCAGAAATTTCTTCAAGGATTGATGGAAACTGGATTTATCTACGAAGGTAAATACGAGGGCCCATATTGCGTTGGTTGTGAGGAGTTCAAACTTCCAGGCGATCTTGATGAAGGTAAATGCAAGATTCATTCAAAACCGGTTGAGATGGTGAGTGAAACAAACTGGTTCTTTAAGCTCTCAGCTTTTGTGGAACCGCTACTAGAGCACTATAAGAAGAATCCTGAAGCGTGCGAGCCAGCTAGCGCTCGAAATGAAGTTGTAGCTTTTCTTGAAGGCGGAGTCTCAGATCTTTCAATTTCGCGTTCGACATTCAATTGGGGAATTCCAGTTCCTTGGGACACTAAACAAGTTGTCTATGTCTGGTTCGACGCACTATTGAACTATGCAACCGCAGTTGGGCTTACTGATCCAGCCGATAGTGAAGGTGGAAAGTTCTTCGAAAAGAACTGGCCGGCGGACGTTCATCTAGTTGGAAAAGACATCCTTCGTTTTCATGCCGTTATCTGGCCCGCAATGTTGATGGCAGCAAATCTTCCAGTTCCCAAGAAAGTCTTTGCCCATGGTTGGCTACTTGTTGGTGGCGAAAAGATGAGTAAGAGCAAACTCACTGGAATCGCTCCATCGGACATTACGAACCATTTTGGCGTTGATGCATTCCGTTACTACTTCATGAGGGCGATTCCGTTCGGTAGCGACGGTTCTTTCTCTTGGGAAGATATGGCGGCGCGTTACACGAGCGAACTTGCAAATGATTTTGGAAATCTTGCCTCTCGATTAGCGGCGATGGTTGAAAAATATTGCGATGGAATTCTTCCTGCTGTGGCGCACGACAAAGCTCTTTCTAACGCGCTTCAATCCACAGTTAATCAAGCTGACGCTGCAATTACCAAGCTTGATTTTCAAACTGGTATCAATGTAATTATGGACTTCTGCAAGACTGTTAATGGTTATGTGACGGCAAGAGAGCCATGGCTCGTTGCAAAAGATCCGGGCCGTAAAGCCGAACTAGATGAGATCCTCTTTAACACCGCTGAATCTTTACGCGCGCTCGCCGTTTTGCTTCATCCAATCATGCCGATATCCACGACCAAACTCTGGGAATCGCTTGGTGCATCGCAATCTCTCGGCGCTATTGGTGCCCAGAAAATCAGTGATGTCGCCACGTGGGGACAACTTTCTGCTGGTACTCGAATCTCCAAAGGCGAAATTCTCTTCCCGCGACTTCCAGAACTTGAGAACTAAATAATTTATGGCAGATCGGCATAATCGAGATCTCGATCGACAACCAGCTCCATTACCTGAAGCACTTCCTGTCCCGTGTGTCGATTCCCATGCTCATCTTGAAATCGTCACTAATACCGATCCTGATCACCCTGAAATCAAACGAGTATTGGATGAAGCCGCTAGCGTCGGAATAAATCGAATTGTTCAAGTTGGATATTCCGCTGAACAATCAGAATGGTCGGTGCGTTGCGCTGAGAAATGGAATTCTCAAGTTCTCGCTGCAGTGGCTCTTCACCCAAATGAAGCGCCAGTTGTCGATGATTTAGAGAAAGATCTCGCTGTTATTGATCGACTTGCAAGCCATCCTCGTGTCCGTGCAATTGGTGAAACCGGGTTAGATTTTTTCCGTACGGAACCCGTGTTGCAGGATCGTCAGATTTATTCTTTCAAACGTCATATCGAGATCGCAAAACTTCACAGGAAAGCACTGGTAATTCACGATCGCGATGCACATCGGGCAGTCCTTGATGTTCTCGAAAGTGAGGGAGCGCCTGACAACACAGTCTTTCATTGCTATTCAGGTGATGCAGAAATGGCGCGAGAATGTGTGGAAAAAGGTTATGTCCTTTCTTTTGCAGGGACTGTGACCTTCAAGAATGCGCCTCAACTTCGAGAGGCTGTAAAGCTCGTACCGTCTGCACAATTATTAGTGGAGACGGATTCACCCTTTTTGGCGCCGATGCCACATCGAGGATCTCTCAATACCCCCGCCCAGATCCCACATATTGTGCGCTTTATTGCCCAAGAACGCGGAGATGACTTAGTAGAACTTACGACGTCATTGAGCAACAATGCAGAGCGAATCTTTGGTTCATTTCAGCCATGACAATCTCTCTACTTGGAGCGACTGAAATTCGCGAGATTGCAGAATCACTGGAACTTCATCCAGCTAAATCTCTTGGCCAGAACTTTGTCATTGATTCCAATACATGCCAAAAGATCGTTCGTCTCGCGGTCATCAATCACGGAGATCATGTTGTGGAAATCGGACCAGGAATTGGTTCGCTAACCTTGGCTCTCTTACAAGCTACCAATCGAGTTACTGCAATTGAAATCGATGAACGACTTGCCCGCCAACTTCCTATTACTGCAAAGAATCATGGCGTCCCAGATAAGAACCTCACCGTAATCAATCAAGATGCGATGAAGTTATTTGATTTACCTGACGCACCGACGAAACTCGTTGCAAATCTTCCCTACAACGTCTCGGTTCCAGTACTTCTGACATTCCTAGAACGTTTCCCTTCCATTACATCTGGAGTAGTGATGGTCCAGACTGAAGTCGCAGAGAGACTTGCAGCCAAACCCGGAAGCAAGACATATGGAGTTCCGAGTGCAAAAGCTGCGTGGTGGTGTGACATGATCTTGGCAGATTCAGTCTCTCGTTCAGTCTTTTGGCCAGTTCCTAATGTCGATTCATCCTTGGTGAAATTCATCCGCCACGAACCGCTGGGAGACGAACAACTTCGTCGCACTACTTTTGATCTCATTGATCGCGCATTTGGTCAGCGTCGAAAGATGCTTCGAGCAATCTATTCTGACATTTATGGAGGTTCAGGAGAGGCTGAATCCGCTCTAGCAAGCGCAGGAATCGATCCCACAACACGAGGCGAATCTCTCGCAGTAGAGCGCTTTGCTGCAATCGCAAAGCAGTTAGATAGGCGATAAACGCACTGAAGTAATACGCTCACCACATGCCGTCATCCGTGGTCGTACGTGTTCCGGGAAAGATCAATCTCCAACTCTCGGTCGGCCCACTACAAGGCAATGGTTTTCATCCCGTAGCTACTGTCTTTCAAGCAGTCTCAATCTTTGACGATGTCACAGTTGCAATTACTGATGATCCAGGAATTCATCTCAGTTCAACTGGAAAACATAACGATCATCTACCTTTTGATCGAACAAATTTGGCTTATCGAGCAGCTGAAATTATGGTGCGAAAATTTGAGATTGCTGATGGTTTGGCTATCTCGCTTGCGAAAGA
>Ga0214919_10011641_pt1 | contig 10955 bp, 9 predicted proteins | sample LL1503_MetaG_FD_177994 | JGI IMG/M metagenome (GOLD analysis project Ga0214919, IMG submission 177994) | Freshwater microbial communities from Lake Lanier, Atlanta, Georgia, United States - LL-1503 | ecosystem: Environmental > Aquatic > Freshwater > Lake | place: USA: Georgia | collected 2015-03-15
GAAGCGCTGATCAACCGTCAGGGCAGCACCTGGCGCAAGTTGGACGAGGCTGTCCGCGCCAGCGCAGTCGACGCGAACAGCGCCATGGCGCTGTTGCGGGCCCACCCGAGCGCCATCAGGCGCCCGGTCGTCGACTGGGGCGACGGCGACGGCCCGCGGTTCAGCGTCGGCTTCCAGGCTGACGCATGGGCGCAGCGGCTGCTCGCGGCCAGGCCAGGCGCCGCCGGGACCCAAGGGCCGGTATCTTAAAATCAACGCATGACTACTGAACACATCGACGGCGTATCCGTCGCCACCAAGGCCAGCGTTTACTTTGACGGCAAGTGCATCAGCCACACGATCACCTACCCCGACGGCCGCAAGAAATCGGTCGGCGTGGTGCTGCCATCGACACTGACATTCGGCACCGCCGCGCCGGAAATCATGGAGTGCGTCGCGGGCTACTGCGAGTACCGGTTGGCCGCAAGCGCGCCGTGGATCAGGTCATCGGCAGGCGAAAGCTTCAGCGTCGGCGCGAACACCCCGTTCGATATCCGCGTCACCGAGCCCTACCACTACATCTGCCACTACGGCTGAACGCAGGAAAGAGCGATATGGCTAGTATTCTCCAGCACCTGCCCAAAGGGCAGAAGGTCGGCATTGCGTTCTCGGGCGGCTTGGACACCAGCGCCGCGCTGCACTGGATGCGCAACAAAGGTGCGGTGCCCTACGCCTACACCGCGAACCTGGGCCAGCCGGACGAACCCGACTACGACGAGATACCGCGCAAGGCCATGCAGTATGGCGCCGAACGCGCGCGCCTGGTCGACTGCCGCAGCCAACTGGCGGCGGAGGGCATCGCCGCGCTGCAAAGCAGCGCGTTCCACATCTCCACTGCCGGAGTGACCTACTTCAACACCACGCCGCTGGGGCGCGCGGTAACGGGCACCATGCTGGTTTCTGCCATGCAGCAGGATGAGGTCAACATCTGGGGCGATGGAAGCACCTTCAAGGGCAACGACATCGAGCGTTTCTACCGCTACGGTCTGCTGACCAATCCGGACCTGAAGATCTACAAACCCTGGCTCGACCAACTGTTCATCGACGAACTCGGCGGGCGCGCCGAAATGTCGGCGTTTATGAGCAAGGCCGGCTTCGGCTACAAGATGTCGGCTGAGAAAGCCTATTCAACCGACTCCAATATGCTGGGCGCGACGCATGAAGCCAAGGACCTGGAACACCTGGGCAGCGCGATGCAGATCGTGCAACCGATCATGGGCGTCGCGTTCTGGCGCGACGACGTCGAGGTGCGCCGCGAACAGGTGACGGTGCGCTTCGAGGAGGGGCATCCGGTGGCGCTCAACGGCGTCGCCTTCCCGGACCTGGTTGAGCTGATGCTGGAAGCGAACCGCATCGGCGGGCGCCACGGACTGGGAATGTGCGACCAGATCGAGAACCGCATCATCGAGGCCAAGAGCCGCGGCATCTACGAGGCGCCGGGGCTGGCGCTGCTGTTCATCGCCTACGAGCGCCTGGTGACCGGCATCCACAACGAGGACACGATCGAGCAATACCGCGACAACGGCCGCAAGCTCGGGCGGCTGCTCTACCAGGGCCGCTGGTTCGATCCGCAGGCGATCATGCTGCGCGAAGCCGCCCAGCGATGGGTGGCGCGCGCCGTCACCGGCGAGGTCACGCTGGAGCTGCGCCGCGGCAACGACTACAGCATCATGAACACCGAATCCCCCAACCTGACCTACAAGCCCGAGCGGCTGACGATGGAAAAGGGCGAGTCTGTCTTCTCGCCGCAGGACCGGATCGGCCAGCTCACCATGCGCAACCTCGACATCATCGACACACGCGAAAAACTCGGCATCTACACCCGCACCGGCTTGCTGGCGGCCGGAGCAGGCGCTGCCATCGCCCAACTGGGGCCCAAGAGTAAGGTCTGAGCCCCATGGGCATGGCCGGGCTCAGACCACGACGGGCTCGGGTTCGAGCAAGATGCCAAAGCGCTCGTAGACGCTGGTCTGGATGGCGCGCGCCAGCGTCATCACCTCGCCCCCGGTAGCCTGCCCGCGGTTGACCAGGACCAGTGCCTGGCGTTCGTAGACGGCGGCGTTTCCGACCGATTTACCCTTCCAACCGCAGGCCTCGATCAGCCAGCCCGCGGCCAGCTTGACCGCGCCGTCGGCCATCCGGTAGTGGACGATCCTTGGCTCGCGCTGGATGATGTCGGCGCACTGCTCGGGCGTGACCGTCGGGTTCTTGAAGAAGCTGCCCGCATTACCCAGCACCGCGGGGTCGGGCAGTTTGGCGCTGCGAATCGCGCAGACCCCATCAAAGATGCTGCGGGCACAGGGCTTGTCCAGCCCGCTCTGGGCCATTCTCCTGTCCAATTCGGCGTAGCCGAGAACCGGCTTCCAGGGCTTGGGCAAGAAGAAGCGCACCCGGGTTATCAGCACCCGATCCCGCAGACCCGGGCCGTCGTCGGGGGACTGCTTGAACACCGAATCGCGGTAGCCAAAGCGGCACTGTGCCGCGTCGAGGGTCATGCGGCGCCCGGTCTGCAGATCTAATGCGTCGAGTGATTCAAAACGGTCCTGCAGTTCAACGCCGTAGGCGCCGATGTTTTGAACTGGTGCGGCGCCCACCGTTCCTGGGATCATGGCCAGGTTTTCCAGTCCCGGGTAGCCCTGGTCCAGCGTCCATGCGACCAGCCCGTGCCAGCTCTCGCCTGCGCCCGCCTCGACCACCCATCCCTTGGCGCTTTCGTGCGACAGTTGCTTACCCATGACCTCGACCTTGAGCACCAGCGGCTTGACGTCACCCGTCAGGACGATGTTGCTGCCGCCGCCCAGCACAAATTTCGGCAGCGCCGCCAGTTCGGGGTCGCCAATGAGCGCCAGCAGGTCACCCTCGCTGCCTACCCGAACCAGCGTGTGCGCCTTGGCAACGATGTGAAATGTGTTGCAGTCCTGCAGTGGGACATTTTTCTCGACTAACATCGCGGGATTGTCGCATCGGCACCCGTGCCGCGACCCGACTTCGGAGCGGTGAGAACATGCCTACTTTTGATACGGTTTGCGAGGCCAATCTGGCCGAGGTCAAGAATGCAGTCGACAACACGGCCAAGGAAATAGGCACCCGTTTCGACTTCAAGGGGACGCCGGCTGCCATCGAAATCAAGGAAAAGGAGATCACGCTGATCGGCGACGCCGACTTCCAGCTGTCGCAGATCGAGGACATCTTGCGTAACAAGCTCACCAAACGCGGTGTCGATGTGCGTTTTTTGGACCGCGGCGATGTGCAAAAGATCGGCGGCGAGAAGGTCAAGCAGGTCATCAAGGTGCGCAACGGCATCGAAACCGAGGTCAGCAAGAAGCTGCAGCGCCTGATCAAGGACAGCAAACTCAAGGTCCAGGCTTCCATTCAGGGGGACGCGGTGCGCGTCAGCGGCGTCAAGCGCGACGACCTGCAGGCCGCGATGGCACTCATCCGCAAGGACATCGCCGACCTGCCGCTGAGCTTCACGAATTTCCGCGACTGAGCGCGCAGCGGACCCGCCACTGATGCAATAGGCGCCGAGCGAGCAAGCTAATTGGCGGGTACTACAGCATGCTGAGCGTACAAAGCGAGCACGAATACGAGGACCTGCTCGGCCTGTGGTCCGATCTCGAAGCGGGTGTCGCGGTGATCCTCGGCAGCCCGGCGGGCGTGCAGGAGTTCGCGCAGAGGGTCTGGCAATACGACCGCTGGATGCAGGATTTGCTGCGGCGCGACGCCGACGTGGGCTTGTATCTGCTGTTCCAGCTCGCGGGAAGCTCCAGCGTCGGCTACAGCGCCTCACACGCGCTGGTGTGCGCGGTACTGTGCCACCTCACCGCGATCGAGATGCAACTGGCACAGACCGAACGCGATGCCCTGGTCCATGCGGCGCTAACGATGAACATCGCGATGACCAACCTGCAGGATGAACTCACCGGTCGGCCCGGGCCGCCTTCGCGCTTGCAGAACGAGCGATCCGGATCCACCCTGCCAAAGGCGCGATGATGCTGTCCGACATCGGCGTCGACGACGCGCTGTGGATCGGCACCGTCGCAGCCCACCACGACGAGAGCGACGAGCAGCGCGGGTTGCAGTCGCTAGAACCACCGCGGCGCCTGGCCCGCATCGTTCGGTCGGTGGACCGCTACGGCGCGATGATCAGCCCGCGCAAGGCGCGTGCAGGGCTCAGCGCGACCGACTCGATGCGCTCGGTCCTGAGCCAGCCGGGAGCTGGCGGCGAGGTGGGCCGGGCACTCGTTCGCACCGTGGGCTTGTGCCCGCCAGGCACCTATGTGCAGATGGACAACGGAGAAATCGCGGTGGTGATGCGCCGCAGCCCCAAGGCCAACCATCCGCATGTGGCGATTGTTCTGAACGAAACCGGCCAGCCCTGTGCGCAGCCACGCCTGCACCGCACCGCACAGGGTGGCCCGCAGATACGCTCGGCCATGGCGGCTGGCTCCGTGCGGGCGCGGCTGAACCACCACCTGATACTGCAACTCGGTGCCTACGCCGGACGGCAGGCCTGAACTAGGACCTTCCCGCACCGATCCTGGTTTCGGTTCCCCTTACCAGACGGCTGATATTGGGAGCGTGGCGCCACACCAGCAGCAGGCTGATCACGCTGATCCCCAGCAGCACCGACTTTTCGCTGTACCAGGCCAGCCCATCGCCAAAAGCGTAATAGACCGGTGCGAACAGCGCCGCCACCAGCGAGGCGAGCGAGGAATAGCGGAAAAAATAAGCGACGATCAGCCAGCTGGCGCAAGCGCCCAGACCCAGCGCCCAATGCACGCCAAACAGCACGCCCAGCGCGGTCGCAACCCCCTTGCCGCCTTGAAAGCCGAAGTACAGCGGAAACAAGTGGCCGGCAAAGGCGGCCAGGCCGACCATGGCCAGTGTGCCATCGCCCAGTCCCCAGTCCCGGCCATAGCTCGCCACCAGCATGACCGGCAGCCATCCCTTGGCGCCGTCGAGCAGCAAGGTCACGACCGCCGCCGGCTTGCTACCCGATCGCAGCACATTGGTCGCACCCGGATTCTTGCTGCCGTAGCTGCGCGGGTCCTTCAGCCCCATCGCACGGCTTACGATGACTGCGAACGATAGCGAACCCATAAGGTAGGCGGCCAGCGCCGCGAGTATCGGAAAGTAACTTTGGAATGCATCCATAGGGGCTCCTATTTTTCCAGCGCGCATGGCACGGCGTGTGCGCCAACCAAATGCAGGCATTGTGCAGGGACTATCCCGACCCCATAACCCGGCCTAGCCTGGATCAGAAAGCGCGCGGCCATGCTCAGCAACGGCCCGGGCGATGCGCGGCGCGCGCCTCTTCCTGCAGGCGCAGCATCCGGCGCTGCACCTTGCCGGTGGTTGTCATCGGAAGTTCGGCCACAAACTCGATTTCCTTGGGGTATTCGTAGGGCGCCAGCTGCCCGCGCACATGCGACTGGAGTTGCGCCACCAGCGCAGCGTCGAAGCGACCCACACCGTGCACCTGGCGCGCCCGTTGGGCGGCCCATTCGACCGACAACACCACATAAGCCTTGACCAGCGCGCCGCGCTCGCGGTCGGGCTTGGGAACCACCGCAGCGTTCAGCACCGCCGGGTGCTTGACCAGGCAGTTCTCGATTTCGCCCGGGCCGATGCGGTAACCGGCGGACTTGAACAGGTCGTCCTTGCGGCCCTCGTACCAAAGATAGCCATCGGCGTCGCACCGCGCCAAGTCCCCGGTGCAGCACCAGTCGCCGATGTACTTGGCCGCGGTCGAGGCCGGATTCTTCCAGTAACCAAGGAAAAATACCGGGTTGGGCTGACCGTGCAGGTCAAAGCGGTTCAACGCCACGTCGCCGGACTCGCCGACGCCGCACTCGCTGCCGTCTTCCCGGAGCACCGCGACCCGGTGCCCCGGATAAGGCCGGCCCATGCTGCCGGGCCTGGCCGGCCAGCCGACGCCCGATTGCGTCGCGCCGTTCATGGCGCAGTTGCCAACGATGTAGTTGATTTCGGTCTGCCCGAACATTTCGTTGACTGTCACGCCGAGCTCATCCCGGCAATACGCGAACACCGCGTCGCCGACCGCTTCACCCGCGCTCATCAGCGCCTGCAGACAGAGCTTGAATTCGTCGCGCGGATGCGCAAAGGCCTTCATCATCGCCTTGAGCGCGGTCGGAAACAGGAAGCTGTGGGTGACCGCGTAGCGCTGCAGGATTTCAAATGCCACTTGCGGACTGAAGCGGCCACTGTAGGCCACGATGGGACGCCCGAAGTACAGCGACGGAAGCAGCGCGTCCATCAGCCCGCCGGTCCAGGTCCAGTCGGCCGGCGACCAGAAGACGCTGCTCGACGGCGCATCCGGATTGCGCGGGTCGAAGCCGAACCAGTTCTGGCTGCAGACGAAACCGCTGAGGTTGCCGATGAGCGCCCGGTGCGGTATCAGCGCGCCCTTGGGCTGTCCGGTGGTGCCGCTGGTATAGATCAATACTGCGGCCTCTTCGGCACGCGTAGGACAGGGTTCGAAATCCGCCGATTGCTGCGCCAGCAACGCGTCGAAATCCAGGTGCGGGTCCGATCCCAAGGGGCCGACCCGGATCACGCTGGCCAGGACCGGGCAGTTCTGACGCACGCCGGCCAGGCCCTCGATAGCGCCCGCATCGCAAATCGCAGCCACGGCCTCGCTGTCGTACAGCCGGTATTCCAGCGCGTCCGGGCCAAACAGCGTCGACAGCGGCATCGCCACCGCGCCCATTTGCAGCACTGCGATATAGGCCACGGCGGTCTCGAAGCGCTGCGGCAGGACAATCGCGACCCGGTCGCCGCGCGCGACGCCCAGCGCAGTCAGCGCGTTCGATAGTTGGTTCGCGCTGCGTTGCAGGTCCGCATAGCTATGGTCTTGCCGGCGCGCATGCGTGCCGTCGGCGTGGACCGCGATGCGGTGGGCACCCTGTGGCAGCGCAGCCCAGCGCGCGCAGCAGACCTGCGCGATGTTGAAGCGCTCGGGGACCCGCCAGCCGAAGCCCTGGTGCATCGACCGGTAGTTGTCCATCCCCGAGGGTCTGGCCAGACTGTCATCTGCTTGACTGCGACGCACGGGGTGCCTCCTTATGATCGCCTTAATGTACCAAGTCAAAAGACGAGCCCGCAGCACCATCGTCCCGATTCGCAAGCTTGACTACCACGTCTGGACCTGGGGTGAGACCGATCCGGACATGGCGCCAGTGGTTATGGTCCATGGCTGGATGGATGTCGCCGCTTCGTTCCAGTTCGTCGTCGACGCGCTGTCGGACGTCTTCATGCAAGGCCGCCAGGTCATCGCCCCAGACTGGCGCGGCTACGGATTGAGCGCCGGCGGATCGGTCGACAACTACTGGTTTGCCGACTACCTGGCCGACCTGGACTTTCTGCTCGACCATTTTTCCCCCGGGCAGCCCGTCGACCTGTTGGGCCACAGCCTGGGCGGCAATGTGGCGATGCATTACGCAGGAATCCGGCCCAAGCGGGTGCGCCGGCTGGTCAACCTGGAGGGCTTCGGAAGCCCGCGCACCGAGGCCAGCGAAGCGCCGGAGCGCTACGCGAAATGGATGGACCAGCTCAAGCAGCTCGGGCGCGGCGAACTGGCGCTGCGGCCCTACGACAGCGTGGCCGGCGTCGCGCGACGGCTGGCCAAGACCAATCCGCGGCTCGCGCGCGACCAGGAGGGAAGGGACAAGGCCGACTGGCTGGCCCGGCACTGGGCCCGTGAAAACAGCCACGGCCAATGGGAAATTTTGGGCGATCCGGCGCACAAGATCATCAACGCGCAGCTCAGCCGGGTCGACGAACTAACCGAGATCTACCGCCGTATTAGCGCACCGGTTTTGGTCGTCGAGGCCAGCGACGACTCACTGTCTCGCTGGTGGCCGGGGAAATTTACCCGATCGGAGTTCCACCAGCGCCTTGAGGCGCTTGCCGACTACCGCCTGGCGTTGCTGAAGGACGCCGGCCACATGCTGCACCATGATCAGCCAACCCAACTGGCCCTGCTGCTGGAAGCATTTTTTCACTGAAGCCGCCGGGCGGAACACCCCAGGGCCCAAACCAGCATAACCGGACGCTGCAGCCGATCGGCGCTGGTGATAGCGAACGTAAAATCACGGCTTGAGCCCAACCAACCCCAGGACCCTCCATGGACGCAGAACACATTAACCAGATCGGCACCCGTCTCTCGAACCTGAGCGCGCGAACAGAAGATCTCCGGAGGTATCTTTGACTACGATAGCAAATCCGAACGCCTGAGAACCGTTAACGCGTCGCTGGAAGACCCGACGGTCTGGAACGAACCCAAACGCGCGCAGGAACTCGGACGCGAAAAGAAGTCGCTCGACGGCGTCGTGCTGTCGCTCGACCGGCTGGCAGGCGAGTTGGCCGACAACTCCGAGTTGTACGCAATGGGCAAGGAAGAAGGCGATGCCGACTCCCTGTTGCACATCGAGGCCGAGACCGACAAACTGTCCGCCCAGATAGAGCAACTTGAATTCAGGCGCATGTTCAACAACCCGGCGGACCCGATGAACTGCTTTGTGGACATACAGTCGGGCGCCGGCGGAACCGAGGCCTGCGACTGGGCCAGCATGCTGCTGCGCCAGTACCTGCGCTACGCCGAACGCAAGGGATTCAAGACCGAGGTAATGGAGGAGTCGGCCGGCGACGTCGCCGGCATCAAGAGCGCGACCATCAAACTCGAGGGCGAGTACGCTTTTGGCCTGCTGCGCACAGAGACCGGCGTGCACCGACTCGTGCGCAAGTCGCCGTTCGATTCTGCGGGCGGACGCCACACCTCTTTCGCGTCGGTTTTTGTCTATCCGGAGGTCGACGACAACATCGAGATCAATATCGACCCGTCGGATGTGCGTGTCGACACCTACCGCGCCAGTGGCGCCGGCGGGCAGCACATCAACAAGACCGACTCGGCGGTTCGCCTCACCCACCTGCCGACCGGAATTGTGGTGCAGTGCCAGAACGACCGCAGCCAGCACCGCAACCGCGACGAGGCCTGGCAGATGCTGCGCTCGCGGATGTTCGAGCATGAAATGCGCATCAAGATGGCAGCGCAGCAAAAGCTCGAGGACAGCAAGACCGACGTCGGCTGGGGCCACCAGATACGCAGCTATGTGCTCGATCAAAGCCGGATCAAGGACCTGCGGACCAACGTGGAGATCTCCAACACCCAGAAAGTGCTGGACGGGGACCTGGATCCCTTCATCGAAGCCTCATTGAAACAGGGCGTCGGATGAAGGCGCGGATAATCGAGTTTTTGGAGACACTCCATGCCGACTACCGCTGAGGCCACGGGGCCGGTAACGACCGTGCTGCGCGCCGACTACACGGCACCGGCCTACTGGATCGACAGCGTCGACCTTAGCTTTGACCTCGACCCGGCGAAGACCCGGGTTTTGAACAAGATGCGGCTGCGCCGCAATCCGGATGTGCCGGCGCAGCCCCTGCGTCTGGACGGCGACGAGCTGAACCTGGCGCGGGTGCTGGTCAATGGCGCCGGCGCATCGTTCAAGATAGACGGCGGCAAACTGGTGCTGGACAATCTGCCTGCGGCTGGCGACTTCGAGATAGAAATATTCACCACCTGCGCACCGGCCAAGAACAGCCAGCTGATGGGGCTGTACGTCAGCAACGACTCATTCTTCACCCAGTGCGAGGCCGAAGGATTTCGCCGCATCACCTATTTTCTTGATCGCCCTGATGTGATGGCGAGCTATAGCGTGACGCTGCGCGCCAACAAGGCGCGCTACCCGGTCCTGCTGTCCAACGGCAATCTGATCGAGCACGGCGATTTGACCGGTGAGGGCAACCAAGGCCGGCACTTCGCGCGCTGGGTAGACCCGCATCGCAAACCCTGCTACTTGTTTGCGCTGGTCGCGGGCCAGATGGTATGCCGCCAGCAGCCCATCGTGTCGCGGGCCGGAAAACAGCACCTGCTGGAGATTTATGTGCGGCGGGGCGATCTGGAGAAGACCGAGCATGCGATGCAGTCGCTGATGGCCGCGATCGCCTGGGATGAAGCGCGATTCGGCCTGCCGCTGGACCTGGAACGTTTCATGATCGTCGCCACCAGCGACTTCAACATGGGAGCGATGGAAAACAAGGGACTCAACATATTCAACACCCGCTATGTGCTGGCAAGCCAGGCCAGCGCCACCGACGCCGACTACGCCAACATCGAGTCGGTGGTAGGGCATGAATATTTTCACAACTGGACCGGCAACCGGGTCACCTGTCGCGACTGGTTTCAACTCAGTCTGAAGGAGGGGTTGACGGTTTTCCGCGACCAGGAGTTCTCGCAGGACCTGTGCCACGACGCATCGGCACGCGCGGTCAAGCGCATCGAAGACGTGCGGGTGCTACGCACCGCGCAGTTCCCGGAGGACGCCGGCCCGATGGCCCATCCGGTGCGGCCCGACAGCTATGTCGAAATCAACAACTTCTACACCGTCACCGTCTATGAAAAGGGCGCCGAGGTGGTTCGCATGATGCAGAACCTGACCGGACGCGAAGGCTTTGCGCGGGGAATGAAGCTGTACTTCGAGCGCCATGACGGTCAGGCCGTGACATGCGACGACTTCGCACAGGCGCAGGCCGACGCCAACCCCGAATCGGACCTCAACCGGCTGCTGCCGCAGTTCAAACGCTGGTACAGCCAGGCCGGTACGCCACAGCTGCGCGCCAGTGCGCGCTATGAGGCGGCGACGCGCAGCTACGCGCTCACGCTGACCCAAATTTGCCCACCCACACCCGGGCAGGAGGCCAAGGAGCCGTTCGTGATACCGGTGGCGCTGGGTCTGGTCGGCCCCGATGGGAACGACATGCCGCTCCAGCTCCAGGGCGAAGACGCGCCGGCCAGCGGGCCGCGCAGCTTCGTGCTGAGCCAGTCAAGCGAG
>Ga0214919_10011642_pt1 | contig 10955 bp, 15 predicted proteins | sample LL1503_MetaG_FD_177994 | JGI IMG/M metagenome (GOLD analysis project Ga0214919, IMG submission 177994) | Freshwater microbial communities from Lake Lanier, Atlanta, Georgia, United States - LL-1503 | ecosystem: Environmental > Aquatic > Freshwater > Lake | place: USA: Georgia | collected...
CTCGGTCTCTTTCTACTTGGTATCGCATTACATCGCTTTTATGGTGTAAGAACCACCATAGATAAACTACTGTTTAAAAATTGATTTTCCTTTTGAAGAAAAACACATAGATGGGAATACGCTACTTGAATAGTTATCTTATGAAGAAATGTAACCATGGTATCTATACCATTTTATTTGATAGGTTGTCACATAAAACCGTAGTCATTGATACTTCGATTTATCTGTATCAATTTAAATCCGTAGATTCGCTCGTTTCATCCATGACACAATTGATTGATTTATTTCAAGAATTTTCCGTGCATCCCATTTTTGTCTTTGATGGTAAACCAAAGACAAATAAAAAACATACCTTACAAAAGAGACAACAACAAAAACAATTGGCATGGGACCAGTACCAACAAGTCCTTCATACAGAAACGCCCGAAGTACTACAAGCACTCAAGAAAAACTTTATTCGGGTTAGTCAGCGTGACGTAGATAACATCAAATCACTCATGGATAGTCGCAACGTGTCCTACATTCAAGCACCTCATGAAGCCGATGAAGTATGTGCGCGAATGATGAAACAAGGACATGCTCAATACTGTATGAGTGATGACATGGATATGTTTGTCTATGGATGTTCACGGGTACTTCGTCAAGTGAATTTAAAAGATAAAACCGTAAAGTTGTATGATTTGGATGACATTTTAAATACACTACGTATTAGTTTAGAAGATTTTCAAATGATTTGTATCTTATCTGGTACAGATTATTCTTCTTCTACGTATACGATTTACGATTATATGAAATGTTATGAACACTTCATAAAATCTGGAAAGGTGTCGTTTTATGAATGGTTAGCGTTAGAAAAAAAAATAGACACGATTGATAGAAAAGACTTTATGATTTTATCGGCTGAATTTGATTACTTGGACCCTCTTATACAGCAGGCTTTACCGTCTTCTGGAAATGCTGGCTCATGTATCGCTGAAGGTTGAAGTAGGTGAGCTCATCGGTAGGCTTGAGGGTAAGGAGCTTCTTGAGCTTGGCATCAGGGTTAATCTTGCGTCCGTTGGCAGGGTCCTGGAGCTTGTTGGCGCGAATGTAAGCATTAATCTCGCGGGTTACATCGGTACGAGCAATGAGGCTTCCCTTGTCCTTTCCAAGGAACTCGGCAAGCTGGTCACTGATAAGAGTGGGCTTGACGAATCCGCTGGGGGCACGGGTAGCATTGCGCTGCTTTCGCTTGTTGCCTGCCTTCTGGACAGCCTTAAGCTCCCGCTCAGCACGCTTCTGGAGTGTCTTCAACTCAGCGGTGACGGAAGACAAAAGCTGGCGAGCCGAGGCAATCTTGGCATTTACATCCGTATATGCCGAAGAGAGGTCGTCCGTCTTGACAACCTCAGGAACAACGGGAGCAACCTCCGCGGGAGGAGCAACAGGCGTCTCGGGCTTCTCAGTCTTCTCGGTCTTTACTGCTTTCTTGGGCATTATACCCTTAATAGTAGTAGTTATTTAAGTATATTTTTTATATATATATTTTTGCTTGAAAATGCGTTACAAAAAGAAACAATCTTTAGGAGAAATACGTTTTGTTCCATAATTATAAATATAATGGTTTATATGAGTTTGTTTGTACCCTGAATATCTAGGCGTATGTGAAACTTGATGAATTCGTACAATCGGGTATATTTTACGAAAACTATACAATAACGTAGAAATGGCTTTTTCAATGGGGTCTTTGGTGAAATGAATGGTGCCAATCCAATCTAAAATTGCATCGTCTTTCTCTAACTCTAGGGTATTTTGAAAGAAAAAAATAGCCACCAACGATTCTTGATAATAATAATAAAGGGATATCCTTTTTGAATCCATCATGTCCGCCAATTGAACCAAAGAAGGATTCATTTGACACAAAAACGGTGTTTTCCATGCATCATACAAAAGAGATAAATTCTCCTTGGTACCTTTGACAAACGAAGCCTTTGGTATGGGATATTTACAAAACCAATAACTACGTATCCATTCTAAAGAATAACGCGTGACTGGCACTAACCACGCAATACGTCTAGGGGAAGAAAACAACGATACCATACATTTTGTATCTTTCATACGTAAATATTCATGCGTTTGAAATAGGGTTTGACGTATGGATTCCGTATCAGCACGAATGATTTCATGATAATAAGCATCCATGATGGTAGGATAAAAAAACTTTACTTTACGACTCATCATACATCCTTGAATATCTGGATGTTTATATACGGTAACGTATCCATTTTGTAAATTATGTTTTTGATACGATTTTATTTCTTCTACTGTACTGGGTTGAACACGTATGGTGTTACAATACGTGTTCCATAAAGGGGTAGTTCGAAAAACACCCGTAGTGGGTACTCCCCATAGATGACGCATGGGTTGTTTATTCCAAAATCTACTTCTTATGTAAAGTAAGAGGCATACAACGACGAGAATGTACATAGTGTTTACATTTACCTTTTCGTGTCTGCTTTTTGCGCATTCCACCTTTCAACGTAATTTCATCATGGATAGCACGTAGTATACCTTGAAATTGTATGACGCGAGATACTGGCTTTATATACCGTTCTACTTCATCGTGTATCTGTTGTGCCGTATTTTTGGTAGGGTCAAGCGTATACGTTGCATTTAAAAAATGTGCTCGCATAAAACCTCGTATTCTTGCGATATCGGTCTTTGTTTTGACTTCCTTTTTTAAACTTTTTATAAAAGCAGATAGAGATTCTGGTGTTACATTTGTTTTGTATTGAAAAATAGATACGGCATCACTTCCATACGAAGACAAAATGGTATACCGGGTGCCTTTGACTACTAAAAAATAATGGTAAATTTCACCTGCTGCATAACCATTGTTTTCTACAATACCTAAAAGGGCAATGTTATCTTCAAATTCAATATCATCAAACGTGTCAATATTTTTAGAAGGGTCACATCTTTTATTGAGCATGAAAATGTGTTCCAGTTGTTTATTTTGAAACGTACCAAATCGTAGTACATTAAACTTGGTCATCAATTCTATTTTTTCTTCCTTGGTTTTTGTATGGTCTAACCATAAAATACCAATCAATAAATACGCCAATGCAGAATATTTACAAGCAATGAATCCTTTTGCAAATTTTCTTAATACCACCGTAGTACGTTTACAAAGACGAGATGCATATTGTTGTACAAAATCAAGAAATGCTTCATCTTCCAAGGTAGGCCACGCTTCCATTGTTATAATACAATATATTCATTTATCATGGTATGTACCATGGTTAAAATTTGTTTACGTTCTATGTTATAAGGCCGTATGGTTTCCATGGCTTCTTCATACGTAAACCATTTGATATCACTTACTTCTGTTTTTTGGTAAGGTCTTTTTTGTAAAGAGCCATTACTTCTTGCAATAAAATATTTATGTTTGTACGATTTATAATTCGACCCGATAAAAATTTCTTCATAGGGAACTATATTTTTGATTAATTGTAAATCTTTACGGTCATATCCCGTTTCTTCTTCATATTCACGGTAAGCACATAATAAATCCGTTTCATAATGATTTTTTCTTCCTTTTGGAAATCCCCATTCAGGTTCTTTCCATGCCGTTTTACTTTCTTCTATACAAGATTGTAGAGAAACCCATTGATTGCCAATGATACAACCATTTTTAATCATCATAAATTTATCTTGTGCGTTTAATTCTTCTGTGCTACCATCTGGTTTTGTGCACCATAAATCTTCCCATAATTCATAAAAGGTTTTCTCTATAATATTTTTCTTTTCGTCTACGGTCATTTCATCAATTAAATTCATGACATGCACCATGGAAGATAAAGAATATTTACCGCATAAAAAATCTACATACCCTAACGTTTTTTTACGACAAATCATCAAGTATTCCTTTTTTTCATTTACATTGATTAACCCAATACTGACAATTGGTAACTTACATTGTTTATATACATGCCATGATTTCCCACAATTATTGCATTTATTCATTCCCTTGTATGGAAGTATTTTTCTATTTAATCTTTTTTCATTATTCAATTTAACAAAATGCAGACGCAAAAATACCTACACCAAGAATACCAAATACCATTCCTAGATGATAATGATAAGATAATTCTCTATACATGATTAACCATGCTTGTGACTGTTCTTGATTGGTATGATTCAACATCCAATCTGTTTTTGGAGCTAACATGTAATAAAAATAATTGGTTAAAAAACAAGTTGCCATGACGGTACATACCAATGCGATGGGATTCATTTTACGTCTATGATAAAGGATGATAAGCGAAAATAAAACGCCAAGAATATACCCTTGATAACTAATTCTTTTTCTTTCCGCTGTTATTTTTTCATATCTTTCTTGTAAGTCAAGCGATAAGGTAGCCTTGTACTGTTTTACAATTTCACTTTTATCCACTGCATGATAAAAATAAATCATTCCAATGATAAAGATGCCAGAAAGAATGCACGAAAAACAAGTCATTACTATAGGGGTACATTTTATCGAATTTTTTAAAGGTGTATACTAATGGACCCAACTATCTGGGGACCCCATTATTGGTTTTTTTTACACACGGTTGCTTTTCATTATCCACTACATCCAACCAGTATTCAAAAAAAGATGTACCACCGATTGATACATCATTTTCATCAATTTATACCAAATCCAACCATTGCCACTACCTATGAAAAAGTGTTACAAAAAAATCCCGTATCTCCTTATTTAGATTCCCGTGAAGATTTTATTCAATGGGTACATCATATACATAATGTTATCAATGTACGATTGGATAAACCAACGGTTACCTTACAAGAGCATTATGATGAATTTACAAAACATTTTGAATCACAGCCAACACGTTTGAAACGATTATGGAAAGAAAAAGAAAAAATAATTTTTACGATAGCTATCCTTGCTATTCTTATGTACATTTGGTACAATAAAAATGTAATTCTATGATATGGAATTAGCAATCCCTTTAGTCGCATTGGGTGGATTATATCTCATTTCGAATAAAAAAGAAACCTTTATCAATGATTACCGTAATCCTAATCAAGTTACTGATAAATATTTTCAACCCAATCCTGCGTATGTAAAAGAAAGCGACAAACCACAATTTACTGATTTAGCAGGAAGAACCGTCAATTTAAATGATTATAGTGAAAACATGGTACCTTATTTCGGTAAAACAAAAAATATAGGAAATTCCTTGAAAGACCTGAACCATTCAGAGCAACTTCTCGACCATGCCGTAGGTAGTGGGTCCTTAAAAATAACAAAGGATGCAAATGCTCCTTTGTTTAAACCACAAGATAACGTACAATGGTCTCACGGTGCACCCAATCAAAGTGACTTTTATCAATCCCGCGTCAATTTAAGCCAAAACATGCATAACGTAAAACCTTTTCAAGAAACTCATGTCGCTCCAGGTATGAATAAGGGCTACTCTGCCCAAGGTAGCGGAGGATTCAATTCCGGTACAGAAGCAAGAGAGCAATGGATTGATAAAACAGTCAATGAATTACGTGTGGCAACAAAACCAAAAACCAGTTTTACATTGGAACAACACGAAGGACCTGCACAAACCTTGGTAAAAAATCTTGGTATTGAAGGAAAAGTAGAAAAATATTTACCGGATAAATTTTTTATCAATACACCTGACCGCTATTTAACCACTACGGGGTCTGTATTGGGTCCTACGCAACAATCCATTCAACCCAGTCCTACGGTACATCGCGCAACAACTACTAAATCTTACACGGGACATGCAGGAAATGGCGGCGTACAAAGTCAACCCAAACACGGCATGTATCGGCCGGATAACAAGCAACAACTCGGGAACGTTCCTTTTACGCCTGCTCAAGCATCCGTAGAAAAGATTGGATATGGCTCCATGAATCCTCTCGTAGCGACCAATCGTACGTATCAAAATGGGTCTTCTTTTGGAATCATGGGTGGTCTCATTAGTGCCATTACGGCACCCATTACGGATATTGTGCGACCTACACGTAAAGAAGATATTGTTGGATTGACACGTAAAGGAAATGCTGGGTCTACCGTAGCCAATCCAACTATCAAAGACGTCTATGTTCCTCCTACGATTAAACAAGGCACCATGTACAATGCCTATGAAGCAGGCGGACGCGCTTATGCTCCCATTACAGAAGGTGGCTACCAAGTTAATGAACAACAGGCGATACATACGGAGCGTGAGACCACGTCGGTACCTTATATGGGTACTGGTATGAGTGTCATGCCTCAACCCATGTCGATGCATGCTGATTTGAATGCAAACATTTCAGCCAATCGTATGACACATGGCCGTATTGCAGGTGGAAATATACAAACGTTTAATTCTACCATCAATCAAGTCACTTCCACGAATCGTTCTTTGATGCATACGCCTTATACGGGAGGGATGGGGTCTTCCATCGCAAATCTTTCGCCCAGTATGGAGACGTATGGCGGTATACGTAATGCAAATCAATATGCAGAACCAAATCGTAATACACCGGATTTATTAGATGCATTTAAAAAGAATCCTTATACGCATAGTTTACATAGCGTAGCTTAAAATGTCTCTTTCAAATTCGGGTACGGGAACGGGGTCTTGTCCAATTTTAAGATAGGTCGTACGATGAATTTCATTGAGAACTTCATTTAAATCTTCTTTGACGGGTTTACCCGTACGTAAGACTTGTATCATGGCTTCACGTTGTTTTTCTAATTCTTGTTTCTTTTTTTCTCTTTCTTGACTTTGTGCTTCATGTCTACGTTGCGTATCTTCAAATGCTCTCTTTTTTTGTAAATAAGTTGATTTTAAAGTAGCTAGGTCCGTCGTCTTTTTATATTCGAACATTAAATCAAACTTTTCTTGGAGTACACGATTGGTTACCTTGATATAGTCTTGTTGTTGGTCTTTGTACAATTGGTCAAAGGTAAGATAGGTAGGGATAACGATTTCCATGTTACTTTTACACTTGGGAGTTTGACAAACTACCGTTAACGTTCTATTTTCTTCTGAAAAAACAAGAGGACTCTTTTTACAGTTGGGACATTTTGTTTTGTATTTACGTTGTAAGGTATAATATTCCGTATAAGAGGGTGGAATACGAATCGTACTTATTTTTTTTACTTCCATAGTATATGGCCACAAAATACAACAGACGTAGAACGCGTAAAACAAGGAAGTCAAGGAAGACTAGACGTGGGGGGCGTTAACTGAAGACATTCAGGCACAATTAAATAAACTTACCGTAGTACCAACATTTCAAGAATTAAAGGACTTTGTAGATAGGAATAATATAAAAGCACCCATGCGTGAAATAATACAATATGTATTAGATAAATTCCGTGTAACCTCACTTACCACATCTATGCCCCCTACGCCCACTAACCCCCCTACGCCCTCATCTGCAACAGTCAATATGGCAGTAGGTGAAGAAAGAAACGACCCTCAAGCTATGCAGTTTGGAGGACCATTACCGAATACATTTGATGTGACAGAGTTAACCCGAAAAAGACAAGGCGTAGAGGGCGTTAAATCCTTACCAAAAAAACCATCTCTATGACTTCATCTTTAAAAGTAGACAAACGCGTTAACCTTTTTTACTTCCATAGTATATGCCAAAATATAGACGTAGAACGAGAAAGAAAGGTGGACAATTATCACCGGAAACTCAACAAAAATTAAATCAACTAACAGAATTACCAACACAACAAGAATTAATTCAATTTATGACGGAAAATGACATAAAGAAAGTTTTACTAAAATTATTCCATTTTTAGTAGATAAATTTCGTGTTCCTTTATCCATCCCATATGTTTTATGTCATGGAACTTCTATTGAATTTTTAAAAAGTATATTAGAAAATGGTGCATTGATTGCTTCGCCAGGTGACCCACCGATAACTATAAGAGGACATACAGAAATTTTAAATTGCGATAAAGAGTTAAACATGACAGATACAGAGCTTTGTAACAAAGAAGTATTACTTATTTTTAATCTTGATTTATTAAAATTACCATTTCATATTACAAATAGTTGGGCGGGTGGTGTTCAAGTGAGTCCACTGATAGAATCTAAAGTAGGGCCCGTTTTATTAAATGGTTCACGATTAAAAACATATAATACTATCGATGCATATATTCAAGACAATGCATCTTATTTGTGTAAAGGTACACATCAACGAAATGAAGTTGTCTTTCAAGAAAATGTTCCATTGTCTTATTTAAAAGAAATATGGATATGTAATCATGAAGAATTGACTACCACGGTGAATGATAGAAATGAAAAAGGTAGAACTACAAAAAGAACAAAAAAAACAATAAAGATTGACCCTGGAAAAAATAAAACGGAAGTAGAAACATTATTAGAGGAACATCATATCGATGTTCCGGTTAAAATAATAAATAACATAAGTGGCGGTTATACGTCTAAATATTCCGTGCGAAGTACATAGGTTTGTCCTTGATACATGAACACGACTTCATCACTTAAATCGCGAATAAAATGTTTCAATTTATCTGTAGTCGGTACCGGTAGAAAGGTAACATGCGTGGATTGTTCTTCCACGGTTACCTTTTTGACACATGCTACTTCGAGGTAATCCTCGAGTGCCTCCTTGAGCTGAACACTGTTGTTGGATAGAATAGGAGGAAGAATCATTTTATACAAACCAAAGATTAAAATGCAATTCAATTTTTTGACCGGATAATAAGTTCTTTTATTTTTTATTAAATGTCTAACTCTTACTAATGGGGAATATACCTATACATCGTATTAATTTTGAAGACATTCAATTTGCACAAAAAAATGGGTCTCTTATCATCAATACGCTCCCTTCTACGGAACAGGACATGTTGATTACTGGTACCATTTCATGGGAAAAAGAAATAAAGGCAGTAGAGGCCGCCATTCAAAAAAAAGACCCCGTATTTGTCTACGGCAGACATAGTAACGATGAAACCATTTATTTAAAATATGAACAAATAAGAAAATTAGGAGGGAAAGTTTATCTTTATACGGGTGGATTATTTGAATGGCTTCTCTTACAAGATATTTATGGGTCCAATGAATTTCCAACAACTACGTATAAGAAAACCATCGATTTATTAAAATATAAACCACCTACCCTATTAAATACAAAATATCTTACTTATGCATGGCAGGAGGATTGTTAAATTTAGTATCCGGCGGTTCCCAAAATACCATCATGTACGGAAACCCTCAAAAAACATATTGGTCTAGTGCCTACAAGCAAATTACCAATTTTGGATTACAAAATTTTCGTTTAGAATATGAAGGGTTACGACAATTACAATTAAATGCAGATACCGTTTACTCTTTTAAAGTAAAGAGGTACGCCGAACTTTTAAAAGATACCTATTTTGTCATTCAATTGCCTGACATTTATAGTCCCATTTATACCGATGGGGAAAGTTATACCCCTTATGAATTTCAATGGATTAAAAACATTGGTGCCATGATGATTCGCTCAATACGTTTTACCATTGGTGGTTCATTGATTCAACAAATGTCTGGGCATGATATTGTTGCTCTAGCCAACCGCGATTTAACCACTACTGAAAAAGCAAAATGGGATGACATGACTGGAAACATTCCCGAACTGTACAATCCTGCAGGGTACCACAATGGATTTTATCCCAATGCAATCTACCAAAATACCGATGCTTACAAAGCCAATGGGTCAGAGCCATCCATTCGTGGAAGACAATTACGTGTTCCCTTACCCATTTGGTGGGCCTTGAATGCACAACAGGCCTTTCCCTTGGTTGCGCTACAGTACAATGAACTTCACATTGAAGTAACCATGAGACCCATACGTGAATTGTTTCAAATCAAAGACGTATCCGGTACGAAAAATGTAATCGCGCCCTCTTTTACAAATCCAGACCATCAGTTTTATTATTTTTTACAGTCACCACCTGAAACTTTGGACCAATATTCCAAGGTTACTTCTTGGAATGAAGGTGCTCACTTATCCTGTACCTATTGTTTTTTATCAGAAGAAGAAGCATACCTATTTGCCAGTAAAGAACAAAAATATCTCGTACGTGAGCTTTATAATACATGGTTTTATGGTATTTCCATTACCGATAAATTGTGGTTACAGAATTCAAAAGATTTAGTATTGAATTGGATGTTTTTCTTTCAACGAGATGATGTAACGACACGTAATGAATGGTCCAATTTTACCAATTGGCCGTATGACTATTTACCCAATGATGTGTCTCTTACTGCCATACAAGATGCAGGTGGGAATCCCATTTTTGCCGTACCTTCTTATTCTCAAGAAAATGTAAAGGATATTCCCTTATATTTAGGTATTTCATTGGATGGTACGTACCGTGAGGAAATGAGACCTGCTTCCATTTATAAATACGAACAACAATATTTAAAAAGTGACGGCGGTGGATTTACTAGTTTAGATGGCATGTATACGTATAACTTTTGTTTGAAAACGGACCCTTTTTCTATGCAACCGTCCGGTGCCATGAATTTATCCAAATATTCCAACATAGAAATTGAAATCAATACCATTACGCCTACGTTGAATCAAAATTCTTTGTATTATCCCATTTGTGACCCATTGACGGGTCAATCTGTAGGTACTACCAAATCCACCACGAGTATTTACAACTATACGTTTAATGTACTTGTCATTGAAGAAAGATATAACATTTTATCGTTCATAGGAGGAAATGCAGCACTCATGAATGCCCGGTAGGGGTTCCACCCCTACAACCCCATGATAAATGATGATAAAAATAATAACAAATAATAAAAAATAACAAATAATAATGAATAATAATGAATAATAATGAATAATAAAAAATAATGGGGGTCGTAGGGGGCTTGCCCCCTACAAGGGAGGTGCGGAACCGTAGGTTCTGCTAAAAATTGAAATGGTCT
>Ga0214919_10011644_pt1 | contig 10952 bp, 13 predicted proteins | sample LL1503_MetaG_FD_177994 | JGI IMG/M metagenome (GOLD analysis project Ga0214919, IMG submission 177994) | Freshwater microbial communities from Lake Lanier, Atlanta, Georgia, United States - LL-1503 | ecosystem: Environmental > Aquatic > Freshwater > Lake | place: USA: Georgia | collected...
TCCGAGTCTGTGCCACTGAGCGCAAAGTTGTCATCGCATGCAATTGACATTGTTGGCACTGGTGGCGACAAATCGCATTCGGTCAACATTTCAACTATGGCCGCCTTCGTTGTTGTAGGTGCCGGTGTACCTGTTTGCAAACACGGCAACCGTGCAGCATCTTCGCAGTGTGGAACTGCAGATGTGCTCGAGGCTCTAGGCGTCAAGATCGATCTGGATGGAGAAGGAGTTGCGCAGTGTGTAGAACAGGCAGGTATGGGTTTTTGCTTCGCACCCAAATTCCATCCAGCATTTCGACACGCTGGACCTACGCGAAAAGAATTAGGTGTTCCAACCGCATTCAATTTGCTTGGCCCAATGGCCAACCCTGCGCAAGTTGGCTACATGGTGGTTGGGGTGGGCGATCTAAGCATGGCGCACAAGATGGCGCACGCAATTGCTGGACGCGGCGTGCAACGGGCATGGGTCGTGCACGGTCATGGTGGGTTGGATGAGTTGTCGCTGAGCGGAGAATGCGCAGTCGTCGAGATGAGTCAAGGCAACCTGTCTGAATTTGTGCTCAACGCAAAAGATTTTGGTCTACAGCCAGCTGACGTCACGGCGGTACGTGGTGGAGACCCTGCACACAATGCTCAAGTGATTCGTGACACATTTATTGGCACACGTGGTGCGGTTCGCGACATTGTTGTGTTTAATGCGGCAGCAGGTTTGGTAGTTGCTGGTGTCGCTGCGCACATGGCGGATGGAATTGAGCGCGCGCAAGCAAGTATCGATTCGGGTGCAGCAAACAATGTCGTCGACGCACTCATAAAAATTAGTAACTCTGTGGCAAAATAGTTGCCCATGAGTCAAGCATCATTTTTTGTTCGCGTGCCTGCGAGTTCGGCCAATCTTGGTCCTGGCTTTGACGCGCTCGGTATGGCGCTCTCGGTACATCTCGAAATGGGTCCTGTAATCAACGGAGTGATTCCGGCTGATGCAAAATTAATCGACGAGTATCACCCAGGGCGTATTGCTTTTCGCAGTTACGGCGGCGTTGGCGACGTGTGGGTGCGTTCCAAAATCCCTATGGGTCGTGGTCTCGGTTTCAGCGGAGCCGCGAGAGTGGCGGGAGTCGTTGTGGCTCATGCTCAGAAGCATGGGGTAAATAACGATGCGCTCAAAGCAGCGCACAAAGATTTGCTTCATGCAAGCACGCAACTTGAAGGACATCCAGACAACGTTGCGGCCTCGCTAGTTGGCGGTGTCACTGCTAGCGCTTCGGGTGAAGTGGTGCGTGTGCCTCTTGTTCTTGATCCGACAATTCTCGCATGGGTGCCCGACACACAGACCAGTACAGAAAAATCACGTACGGCATTATCCAACACACTGTCTCTGAGCGATGCAGTGGTCAACATCGGTCATACGGCATTGCTTTTGGGTGCACTCGCTACTGGTGATGTTGCATTGCTGCGCATTGCAACACAAGATCGCATTCATCAAGACATTCGTTTGGCAAATGCACCATTATCCAAGGCTGCGCTTGATGCCGCCCTGAGCACTAATGCGTGGTGCGCATGGTTGTCTGGTTCGGGGCCGACAGTAGCGGTCATGTGTGCCAAATCTGATGCGAAGCAGATCGCTTCGCAATTACCTCAGTCTGGTGATGTGCTGGAGTTGACCATCGATCAAGATGGCGCAGTAATTATCTAGAGATTTGGATCGACGAGTACTCGACCTTGCATCTTGCCCGCAAGAATATTGTCGAGTTGCGCAGGTAGTTCTGCAAGACCAATGACTTGCGCGTGTTCGGTGTCGAGCCACGATGGACGCAAATCGGTCGCAATGCGTATCCACATGGCGCGACGGATGGCGATGGGAGTCTGAACACTGTCGATGCCGAGCAGATTGACGCCGCGCAAGATAAACGGCAGCACGGTGGTGGCTAATCCATTGCCACCAGTAAGGCCGCTTGCCGCAACCGAAGCTCCGTAGTTGAGGGTGCGCAACACGTAGGCGAGTGTTGATCCACCGACACAGTCAACTGATCCAGCCCAACGCTCTCGCTCGAGAGGCTTTGCAGATTCGGCACTTGTTTCTTCGCGCAAAATAATGTCCGAGGCGCCAATCGACTTCAGCCAATCGCTCGATGCTGCTTTGCCAGTGGATGCAACAACTTCGTAGCCGCGTGCCGCCAACATACCAACCGCTACTGAGCCAACGCCGCCTGTGGCGCCAGTAACCAAAACTGGGCCCGAGCCTTGAGAGAGACCAGCGCGCTCGAGTGCATCAACCGAGAGCGCTGCAGTAAAGCCAGCGGTTCCGATCATCATTGCGGTGCGAGCGGTCATGCCGGCTGGCAAAGCAACCAACCATTGCGCTGGTATGCGAGCAAGAGCGCTGTATCCACCATTATGTGCAACACCAATGTCGTAACCGTGAGCAATGACCTGATCACCAACTGCAAAATCGGGGCTTGCCGACTCAACAACGGTGCCCGCAAGATCCACTCCTGCAATCAATGGATCGATCCGTGCAACGCGACCTTTTTCGCTTGTGGCTAAACCGTCTTTGTAGTTGATGCACGAGTACTCCACGGCAATTAACACATCGCCTTCGCCCAGATCGTCTACTGACACGTCGGTGATCTGTTGTGTCCATACGTCGTTAACTTTGCCGACGGTGAATGCGCGGGATGTAAGTGAGCTGCTCATGAATGTGGGCCTTTCGGGTTATGAGTATAAATGTCTACCGCTATCACTTGAAGCATTGACGATTGGTGCACTAAACAGTGCAATGATGAATCTATGCGCCAATTAAGCACGGTTGTCGTTGAAGGTATCTCAGTAGATATCGACCAGCGAGGGAGTGGATTGCCGATGTTGGTTATCCATGGTTGGTCGGCTGACCATCGCTACATGATGGCCGACCTTGAACCGAACTTTGACGAGTCATCTTCATGGCAACGAATTTATTTTGACTTACCGGGTCACGGCACCACAATTGCGCCTGACTGGCTAAACAATCAAACGCAAATGTTTGAGATTTTGACGAAAATTATTGAACAGGTAATCGGCGATCAAAAGTTTTGTGTGATTGGCAACTCCTATGGAGGGTATTTGTCGCTCGGTCTTGTTCGAAAAATGCCTCACCGGCTCTTAGGTGCCGCACTATTGGTGCCCGATCTTCCGGATGATTTGAATAATCGCCAAACCACAGATGCTCTGACCATCGTTGAGGACATGTCGTTGTTTGGCAACTTGCAAGATGATGAACAGTGGATTCCTAATGGGGTTGTGGAGCACAGTCAATATGCTCTGGATCAGATTCGCGAGTTTGACATGCCTGGTTATCGCGCATCAGATGATGATTTGCTCGAGCGTCTGAACAAAAACTATTTACTTCCGGTTGAAGTTCGTCATGCGGGTGCACCCTTCTCACAACCGAGCCTGATCGCTTTGGGACATCAAGATGCAACGGTGGGTTACGAGCTGCAGCTGCAGTTACTCCCCGAATTCCCTCGTGCCACCCTGGCCGTTGTCGACATGGCAGGGCATTACTTGGGCCGAATCGAAAGGCCAAAAGTCTTTAATTCCCTTGTACGCGACTGGATTCAACGGGTCGAAATTTCTCTGTAACACCCATTGTGCAGACTTCACTTTGTACGTAGTTGGCGTACACATGCAGTTCAACTTACATATTTCCCCACAGAAGCCATAGACCACAGTCAGATTCTCTAGTTGAAATGAGGAGCACAAGATGAGCGAAACGAATCAATCCCAACAACCACTGGTGATCAGTTGCGACACCTGCGTCATGCAAAAGACATCGGCATGCGACGACTGTTTGATGTCATTTTTGTGTGGCGACCCACATGAAACAGCCGTTGTCTTTGATCTTGCCGAGCAGCGGGCAGTTCGCCTGCTCGCAAATGCCGGAATGGTGCCTACGCTTCGGCATCGTGCGGTTATCTAAAAAATCACCCAAGTTTGACCTTGCCGACCGCGCTGCCTGCGTGGCCTACACCGATCACATACTGTCCATCGGAACCTCTGGCGGGTTGGACCGCGTTGGTGTTGCTCCGGCACAAGTGATGCAACGGGCACACCGAGCACTTGTCGAGCGTAAAGCAGCGGGTTTGCACGACACCATGCAGTTCACATATCGCAATCCTGCAAGATCAACTGATCCTCAATCGGCTGTCGCTGATGCCAAAGCAATGATCGTCGGTGCATACTCGTATGCGTCACCGTTGCCAGATCCACAGTCGCATCCAAGCGCACGTGTCGCGCGATATGCATGGACCGAATATTACGAATCACTCAAAGTCGGATTGTTCGCAATGCGAGACGAGTTACGCAGTGATGGTTTTAAGGCAGTTGTATTTGCAGACGACAACTCGATGGTTGATCGCGAGGCCGCGTACTTGGCAGGTCTTGGTTGGTTTGGCAAAAATGCAAATGTGCTCATTGAAGGTGCCGGCAGTTTCTTTGTGTTGGGCAGCGTGATCACAACTGCGCCGTTAGTTGTTAATGAAAAACCAGTTGCCGACGGATGTGGTGCGTGTCGGCGATGTATTGATGCTTGTCCGACGGGTGCAATTATCGAGCCAGGCACCGTTGATGCTGCCAAATGTCTTGCATGGCTGATTCAAAAACCTGGCATCTTCGATCGCAGGTACAGAGAAGCATTGGGCGACCGAATCTATGGATGTGATGATTGCCAAGAAGTGTGTCCGCCGACAATCCGGTTGAGTTTGTCAAAACCGCTTCGAGATGATGCACGGCCATGGATCAATGTGCTGGAGTTGCTCGACATGGACGACGAAACACTGCTCGCACGTGTTGACCAGTGGTACATCGCCGAGCGCAATCCAGATTGGGTGCGACGCAACGCATTGCTTGTACTTGGCAACATTGGCGAAGGCACTGATGCAAGAGTGGTGAACGCAATCGCTCGATTTATTGAGCACCCAGACCCAATGTTGCGAGCCCACGCGGTGTGGTCGGCTGCACGACTCAACTTATTCAGTTTGATTCCCATGCACGACACAGCGCCATTGGTGGTTGACGAATTGCAAAACTTGCCGTTGGCTTGAGAACAGGCGATCTAGATTGGGTGTTGCTACACCATGAAACATTTACTTGTCACCAATGATTTCCCTCCAAAGGTCGGCGGAATCCAAAACTTGTTGTGGGAGTGGTGGAGGCGTTTGCCGCCAGATTCGTTTGCGGTATTGACATCGCCACATGCCGGTGCCGAAAGTTTTGATGCCGATCAGGCATTTGAGATCATACGAGTACGCGAGCCATGGTTATTGCCGCATCCACTGATGGTGAGGCGTATTAATAAAATGGCTCGGGAGATCGGTGCCGACTTTGTCGTACTTGATCCCGCAGTGCCTCTTGGCATTGTTGGACGAAGACTTGAGTTGCCATACATGGTCGTGTTGCATGGAGCAGAAGTGACAGTGCCGGGAAGGTTGCCGTTGTCGAGACTCATTTTGTCGCGCGTACTAAAAAATGCAAGTCACATCATCGCTGCTGGCGAATATCCGGCCGCAGAAGCTCGTCGCGCGGGTGGAGACTCGCTGCCTATCACGGTGATTACTCCTGGCGTAGACACGCAACGATTTCGTCCGTTGAGTAATGACGAGCGAATTTCGGCACGACGCGAGTTTGGTGTGAGCGATGATGCCGAACTGATCGTAGGTGTCAGTCGGTTGGTGCCGCGCAAAGGTTTCGACACGCTTATCGAAGTTGCGGCAGCACTTCGCGCCAGTCGACCTCGCTTGCAAGTGCTCATCGGTGGTGGTGGTCGCGATGCGGATCGGTTGCAAAAACTTATTGACAAACTCGGCGCACCAGTGCGAATGCTTGGTCGCGTTACCGATGAACAGTTGCCGCTGTTGTACGGATGTGCTGATGTTTCAGCGATGTTGTGTAGGTCGCGGTGGGGTGGGCTCGAACAAGAGGGTTTTGGCATCGTTTTTTCGGAAGCAGCATCGTGTGGTGTGCCTCAAATTGCAGGTAAGAGTGGTGGCGCAGCAGACGCAGTACTTGATGGTCTCACGGGCAAGGTTGTACCAAACCCGAGCGATGTTGCTCAAGCGGCAAGCACTGTTGCCCAATTGCTGGATGATGCGTTTTTGCGAAGTTTGATGAGTGTTGCATCACGAGAACGCGCGCTGAACACCTTTGACTACAACGTGCTTACAAAATCATTGGCACAAGTGCTTACAGTGGATGCACGATGAAGAACCTGCCACGAATCAATATATTTTTAACATCGCTATTTTTGGTTGCAACCGTGGTTGCCGCAGTTGTGTTTAGGCCAGCCACACGAGCAGCAGGTGTTGGTGTAGACCTCGTGTTGTTTAGCATCGGTGTAGCCGCGTTTATCTGGGGTTATTTTTCGGCTGTGCAACGAAGCCGAGTTGACGAAATCTCGGTGGCGTCGTTGTATTTCTTGAGCGGTCAAGTTGCGGATAAGCAAGTGCAAAAGACCATGAATGGCTGTCTGATTGCACAGCTTGTCATTGGCCTTGCGGGCGCGATTGCGCGCTCATCCACAGATGGCAAGGCGGGGAGCACCCTTGCTTTTGGGGTGTTGGTTCCGTTGCTTGGGCTCGGACTGAACGGCTTGTGGGCAAGCCAATTTGGAACCTTTACCCCCCGCGAGCAGCCCGATCGGCAAGGATAGTGGGCATGGTTGAATCTGGCTCCGAATCTCTTGTTGTGACTGCAAGCCTTGAATCGTGCTTTCTTATAGCGTCCGACTTTGAGAAATATCCAGAGTGGGCGCATGACGTAAAGCAAGCAACTGTGCTCACGCGCGACGCAAGTGGCCGCCCAACAGTTGTTGAGTTTCGTGCATCAGCACTTGGTCGCAGCACTCACTACACGCTTGAGTATGACTATGCGCATGCGCCAAACAAATTGTCGTGGCACATGTCAGATGGCGACATCATGCGATCGATCGTTGGTTCGTATTCTTTTGAACCAGCAGGTTCAGGCACACGTATTACTTATGACTTGGCTGTCGAACTCGTGATCCCGCTTCCCGGCTTTGTCAAGCGTCGCGCCGAGATGCGCATTTTGAGCACATTGAAAGAATTGAAGACGCGCATCGAGTCGTGAGATGCGAATAGTGTAATGAAAATTGGCATCGATGTTGGTGGTACCAAATGTCTTGGCGTTGCGGTCGATGACAATGGCAAAGTTGTGGAGCAATATCGCTTACCAACACCTCATGCTGACGCACTCTGCGACACGCTTATCGAAATAGTTGCACAACTCGGTGAGTTCAAGTCCCTTGGTATCGGTGTTCCTGGATTGATCTCTCCAGAGGGCGTAATACGCGCGTCACCAAACTTGGTCGGAGCAAAAGAATTGGCTCTACGCAAAATGATGCAAGATCGTTTGGGTAAAAAGGTTTTTGTTGAAAATGATGCAACGTGCGCAGCGCTTGGTGAATGGAAATCTGGCGCGGCTCAAGGTGCAACCGATGCGTGGGTGATCACGCTCGGCACTGGGATCGGTGGAGGATTTATTTCTGGCTCTGTACTGCAACGCGGTGCTCACGGCTTTGCTGGCGAAGTTGGGCACATGGTTGTAGATCCGGATGGACCACTGTGTCCGTGTGGACGCAACGGGTGTTGGGAGCGGTATGCATCAGGAAATGGTCTTTCATATTTGGCAAACGGCGAAAAGGGCGAAGACGTGTTGTCACGCGCAAAGGTTGGTGCGTCAGATGCGCTCGGAGTCGTCGACACATTTGCCAAGTGGGTTGCGCTTGGTCTCGTCAATCTGACCAACATGACTGATCCCGAAGTAATTGTTGTTGGTGGTGGAGTAATTGTTTCGGCAGACGTAGTGATGCCACGTATTGCGCACTGGTTTGAGCAGTTGTTGTATTCGCCAAAGCATCGCGCACACCCGCGGCTCGTTGCGGCACAGCTTGGTGAACAAGCAGGAGCGATCGGTGCCGCGATGCTCGATACAAGCGTCTAAGTTACATACATGAGCAGCGAATACACCCTTGGTCTGCACGAAGTTGGTGACAACTCGTATGCGTACTTGCAACCAGATGGCGGTTGGGGTTACAGCAACGCGGGCCTGATAGTTGGCGACGGCGTCTCGCTACTTGTTGACACACTATTTGATCTACAGCTCACGGCGTCCATGCTCGATTCGATGTCTGTTGCAACACGCAGTGCACCGATTGCAACTGTTGTGAACACCCATGCCAACGGTGACCACTGTTATGGCAACCAGCTCGTAACAGGTGCAGAGATTGTTGCATCCAGTGCCACTGCACACGAGATGATGGAAGTTCCGCCATCGATGTTGGCTGCTCTCAATAATGCACCTGGTGAGATCGGCGAGTTGTTCCGACATTTCTTTGGCGATTTCAAATTCAATGGCATTGAACTTGCACCTCCGACACGCACCTTCGATGGTCGCCTCGATATTGAAGTGGGTGGAAGAGTCGTGGAGCTGATTGAGGTGGGTCCAGCACATACACGTGGCGACACAATTGCGTATGTTGCAGATTCAAAGACGTTGTACACCGGCGACATCTTGTTTATTGGCGGCACACCGATCGTGTGGGCAGGGCCTCTTGACAATTGGATTGCTGCGTGTGATCTCATGTCCGAACTAGACATTGATGTAGTTGTGCCCGGCCATGGGCCGCTTACCGATAAATCTGGGATTGCCCGAGTGCGCGACTATCTGTCGTTTGTTTTAAGCGAAGCAACATTGCGTTACGACGCTGGCATGGATGCTTTTGATGCAGCGCGTGAAATTGCACGTGACATCTTGGGCGACAACAGTCGGTCGTTTGCGCAATGGAAAGAGTTTGGGCGCATCAGTGTCAATGTGGACACGGTGTACCGCAGTATTGATACCACGCACAAGAGCCCAGATGTGATCGAGCAGTTTCGCCGGATGGCAAAGATCGAGTTACACCCCGAGGACTGATTGTTTTTTGCCAGTTACTTCGCGCCTCACGATTGCAAACCAACCGCCAAGTGCACACAGCGAAAACAGAATCCACTGACCCACATAGCCAAGATGCGGGCCGTTACTAAAAGTAGGTTCAGCAATTCGTGACAATGTTGCATCATCTGCAGGCGATGAAGACTGCATCTCGACATAGGCATTGACGAGTGGGGAAGGCATCTGCTGTTGCAACCGTGTGATATCGATGCGTTGCACTTCGGTCAGTACACCGCTCGATGCGTCAGAAACCGCTCCAAGTCGTTTGGTTGACGATGCGCGAAGTCTGCCCTGCAGGGTCACTGGTCCGGTTGGTGCTTGCTGCACAGTGCCACCAAGCGGAATAAATCCTCTGTTAATCAGAATCAATCGACCGTCGCTCAGTTGTAATGGAGTGACTGGGTCAAAACCCGGTCGTCCATCTTGTGACACATTGACGATCTGGATGTCGTTGTCTTGCAGATACAGACCCGTCACCACGACGCTTCTCCACTCGGAATCACTGGCATCAGGAAAATTGAGGAGCACTTGCTCGAGAGGTTGTGTTGGAGTTTCTACGCGTTCAATAAGCGTCCTATTAAAGGCAACTCGTTGGTGGTGGCGGTCCCATTGCCAGTTGGCAAGCATCAGCATGATTGTGACAAGTGCAACGATCAAAACATGAAAAGCTATCCACTTTGGTCGCAATAAAAACTTGTACACGCACCACAACTTAGTGCGAGAGACGACTAGCGTGAACTTTTATGAACACGCTGATTTACGACGGAGATTGTGCCTTTTGTCTCCGTTGTGTGCAATGGATGCAAAAACACTTCAAGCGAGTTCCTCACATTGTCGCTTGGCAACAAGCGGATCTTGCACAGTTGGGTCTGACCGCAGAGCAGTGTCAAACAGCCTTGCAGTGGGTGAGTGCAGACTCATCAAGGATTCTGAGCGCGCACAAGGCGGTAGCGCGTATTTGCAAAGACGCCGGAGGCTGGATCACTGTGGCCGGTTATGCCTTGTCGTTGCCAGTTGTATCACCGATTGCAGGTGTTGTGTATCGCTGGGTGGCGCGCAATCGCCAAAAAATGCCAGGCGGCACGGCTGCGTGCGCAATTGATTTCGATAAGAAAATCTAAAGAGTTCTACGCTCGTTCAATTGCTGCGTGAGTTTGTCCAGAGACGACTGATCTGCGCCGTACAAGAGTTCTCGATGATCTGGATCGGGAGAAGCATGACTAACAAGTGTTTTCCAAGATGCATTGGGCATGCCAGTCACGATGCGCAGTGCGTGCGTCAGTGCCTGTTGCGGATTGATGTCATAGTTGTTCATCAAATTTTCAACATCGCGTTTAGTTAGAGTGCGCGCCCACCGCGCAGCCTGAATCTTTCGTTGCACATACGGAGAAAATATCTGCTGATATCGAGTTTGCAGATCGAGAAGTTTCCAGTCATTGCCAGTAATACGAACACGACAGTTATCGGACCGACATGCGCATTCAAACTCGTCGTAGTCAGACGTGTCGCTCGTGGCGTAGTCATAGGTGAGTTCTTCGCCAACAGCAATATCGCGCATCGTGATGAGTTGAGTTGCATTGCGCAATTGACAATTTGGAGAACAGGAATGATTGATGGAGTCACCTGGTTCACGCAACTCTGGGCCAAGCACAAATTGATCCACATCTATTTGGATAGACCGACTGCGTTGCTCGAGTGGGTACGTCTCGAAGTTGAGTCGATTCACAATTGTTCCGCCAAATGTGGCGATTATGGTGCCAATTGGTATTGGAGAGACGGCAAAACTGCCAAAGCCTTTTGGCGCGATTTCACGAGCTTCTGCGAGAGGTGAAAGATAATTGCGCATGCGACCCTCCGGTCGCGACCTGCATGGCCGCCCGAGTACACAGCACCAACTCCGCCCGCTGTGGTGCAACCACGATATCGGCAGGTATCGTTGATTGGGCAACATCGTCTCGGTCTGCTCGCCCG
>Ga0214919_10011645_pt1 | contig 10952 bp, 8 predicted proteins | sample LL1503_MetaG_FD_177994 | JGI IMG/M metagenome (GOLD analysis project Ga0214919, IMG submission 177994) | Freshwater microbial communities from Lake Lanier, Atlanta, Georgia, United States - LL-1503 | ecosystem: Environmental > Aquatic > Freshwater > Lake | place: USA: Georgia | collected 2015-03-15
GCACAGCATGTGCACGGCCTGCAGGTCCTGGATCTTGCGAGCGGCCACAGCCGCGACATCGAAGCACGCCAGGTGGTGGTGGCGCTAGGCCACAGCGCGCGCGACACCTTTGCCATGTTGCACGCGCGCGGCGTGGCGATGCAGGCCAAGCCCTTCTCGGTAGGCTTTCGCATCGAGCATCCGCAAGGCGTGATTGACCGCGCCCGCTGGGGCCGCCACGCCGGTAACCTCCTGCTGGGTGCGGCGGATTACAAGCTGGTGCACCATGCCAGCAATGGGCGCAGCGTCTACAGCTTTTGCATGTGCCCGGGCGGCACGGTGGTGGCCGCCACCTCCGAGCCCGGGCGGGTGGTGACCAACGGCATGAGCCAGTACTCACGCAACGAGCGCAACGCCAACGCCGGAATCGTGGTCGGCATCGACCCCGCCGACTACCCGCACGACATGGACAGCTGGGTTGCCGCCTTCGGTCCGCAGGACGGCGCGCAGTACGCCGCGCAATCCCAAGAACTGCTGGCCGGTGCCCAACCCAGCGCGACGCGCGCCCACCCTTTGTCGGGTATTGTTTTACAGCGCGCGCTCGAATCTGCGGCCTATGTGCAGGGCGGCGAAAGTTATGCCGCACCGGGTCAGTTGGTCGGGGATTTTTTGGCTTCGCGCGCATCGACCGGCTTTGGCACGGTGCAGCCGTCGTACCGCCCTGGCGTACACCTGACCGACTTGGCGCACAGCCTGCCCGCTTACGCGATTGCTGCGATCCGCGAAGCCCTTCCGGTCTTCGGGCGAAAGATCAAAGGCTTTGACATGGCCGACGCGGTGCTGACCGGGGTGGAGACCCGGACCTCCAGCCCCTTGAAGCTGCCGCGCGGCGAGGATTTGCAAAGCAGCAATGTGCGCGGCCTGTACCCGGCCGGGGAAGGTGCGAGCTATGCCGGTGGAATTTTGTCCGCCGGGGTGGACGGCATCCGCGTAGCCGAAGCCATGGCGCTGGCCTTGCAAAACTAAACGCCCAACGCCTACCAGGGCGTACGCCCGCACGGCACCCCTGCCGGAACGCTTTTCGGCGATCCTCGCCCAAAAAATGCTCTTCTTAAGAAGCGCATTCAAGCTGTAGTACAGTTGCCAACAACTATTTGGCTCCGCTTTAGTTTGGCTAAAACGGATACAGCAGGGAGGGATCCATGGACATATTCACGGTATTTACGCTGGGGCTGAGCGCCACCGAAGAGCGCGAGATGGCCACGTTTTGCAAATTCGCCTCACGCAAAACCCACGCTTGGTCACCGACGACCGCGCTGCGCAAAGCCACGGGCGTGGTCATCGGCAGCACGCTACCTGCACATATAGCCGCAGCCGTCGCGCTCCAGGCTGCAGGCGGACGCGTCATTTTGCTGAATGCGGAAGGGCAGCACGACCGCCTGACCGCGGTCCGCAGACCGCTGCAACTGGACCGGGCGTTTGCGATATTCAACCATTTCAAAACCCAGTTCGCGTTGGACGCGCGGGTGCCGGATGAGGCAGCTTATGCGGCTTTCGAGGCAGCTTTTTCCCTCACAACAGGCACCGGTACCGCCCCAGATTCCGCCAAAGTGCTACCCCTGATACGCGCTCCGCTGAGCAGCGAGCCTGGCACCGATTTGCCCCGGCTGCAGCCTGCGCCATTGGCCACTGCGCTGGTGGTTGATGACAGCCCGGTGGCGCAAAACTACCTGCGCAACCGCGTGCTGGCCATGGGCTTGGAATGCGATGTGGCGGCCAGCGGCGACGAGGCTTTGCTGCTGATCGCCCAGAGGCATTACGCGGTAGTGCTGCTGGACATCCACATGGAAGGCATTGACGGTTACCAAACCTGCCGGGCTATCAAGCATTTCAAAGGTGGTCCAGCGGTATCCAAGGTCATCATGACCAGCAGCAAAACCGGCACGATCGACAAGATCCGTGCGACCCTGGCGGGGTGTGACGGCTACCTGACCAAACCCATTAGCGATGTGGCGCTGGCACGCACCTTGTCCGCACTGATCAAGCTGGGCGCTTCAACACCAACATCGCAATCGCCCGCAGTTTCGGAACGCGGCCCATCCCAAGCATCGTCATAACAAACAGGAGCAAACATGAAAAAAGTCATGGTCGTTGAAGATTCCCCGGTGGACTCCGAACACTTGAGCAAAATTTTGCGCGGCGCGGGATGCTCGGTCAGCGTAGCGGCCTCTGGCGACTTGGCGCTGGACATGTTGCAAAACAGCCGTCCGGACCTGGTGTTGATGGACATCAACATGCCCGGCACCGACGGTTTTGCCACAGCCCGAAAAATGGGGCGACACGCCGCAATGAAAGACATCCCCGTGGTTTTTGTGACCAGCAAAGACCAGAAAGCAGACCGGGTCTTCGCCCAGATGCTGGGGGCCAAGGCCTACATCACCAAGCCCTATCAGGATGCCGATATCTTGGCCCTGATTTAAGCGCCACGGACCGCCCTGCACATCGGCTATGGAAACCGCATCCAACGCGATTGCGTGTGTTGATCAGGACGCCGCGGAGGGGACGTTTTCTGCCTACCAAATCGCTTGCGGACCTTGGCAACTCGCAGTCGATGCGCAGTGGGCAACCAACCTGTTAGACAACTATGTGCTGCATCCCATCCCGCAAGCCCCGCAATGGCTGCCAGGCTGCACCAATGCAGATGGGCTGTTGGTACCGGTCATTGACTTGTTCATGCTGCTGGATCCGGCGGCGGCGCGCATGCGCGGTGTGGACCAAAAACCCCGCCTTCTGATGGGCAGCCACTCTCCTGGTGATAACGAAGAAGCCCTCGGACTTTTATTTACCGGACTTCCACGCCTGCTCAGCTTTGGCCGTGCCGCCTTGCCGGCCAACCTGGAAGCCCCGCCTCTTTTGCGCCAGATGGCTCGGGGGCTGGCCTTGGCCCCAGACGGCGCGGCGGCCATTGCGCTGGATACCCGCTACGTGATCGACCACTGCATCAGCCAACTTGACACCCTCCGCCAAGCGTCCGCTTGAGCCTGACATTTCACACCCACTCACCCCAAGGAACGCCACATGTTGAATACTTTTCGGGCCAGACTGATTGCGCTGATCGTGCTCTTGATTGTGCTGCGCGCGGTCCAAGGGTTTTACGCCGACCGCCAGCTTTCCAAGTTTCAGGAGGTGGTAAATGCTGCGTACGGCGTAAGTACCGCTGTGGAAGACCACACCAAAGAACACATCATCACCGCAGAAATTTTTGCCGAGGCACAGGCCTACAGCCTCGCGATTTTGGAGAAGGACGCACCGGGCAAAGAGCGCGCTGCGCAGGCGCTCACTGAGCTTTCAGATGACCTCGCCAACTTGCGGCTCTTAAAGACCGATCGCACCGCCCTATCCGCAGAATTGCGTCAAAACCTCGAAGATACGGGTCCCCAGATTGACAGCTTGGTGCAGCGCGCCCGGGCGTTGCTGGCCGCGCCCGTAGATACCCCCATCGCACTGCGTGAAGCCCGCGCCCCGCTCGACGCGGAATTCGGCCGCCTGGACGCGATATTGGAGCCTCTCAGCTCGCGGCTGGCCCTGGAACTACGGGACATGACAGTCGCCAGTCAGGAGCTGGGGCAATCTTTCGGGCGCGCATCGATCGCGTCACAAGTGACCGAAGCGCTGATCTTCATGGCTGCGACCGTCTGGTTTTTCTTGGGTCTGAGCCAAGGTTTTCGGACGATTGAAACCACCATCGAAAAAATTAATGCGGGTAACTTCGATGCGCGCGCATCGATGACCGGTCTGGATGAGCTCAGCCGTATCGGCCAAAACTTTGACAAGCTGTTGGACGAACGCTTGGTCGCCGAAGCCGCCAAGCGCCAGGAAAATGACGCCATCAATGAATCTGCGATTACCCTGCTGGGCGCGGTGGTGGCCCTGTCAGATCGGGACCTTCGGGTGCGTGCGCCGGTGGATGACAACATCGTCGGAACGATTGCCTCGTCTATCAACCAGTTGGCTGACGACACGGCGGAGGCGCTGAACAGCGTGCAGTCCCTGTCCGTACAGCTCGAGCAAGCCACGCAAGAGACCCGGCAACAGGCGCTGGAAGTGGATCGGGCTATTGCGCTGGAACAAACTTTGCTTAAGGGCATGGAGGTAACGCTGGCCGATGCCTCGGGGCAGTTGCTGGAAGTCGCGGCGCTGTCACAGCGATCGGTTGCATCTGCGGACCGTACCGCCACGGCGGCGGCGGCGGCGCAGGACGCGGTGGGTGCAACCTTGCGGGGGATGGAACATTTGCGGCAGGGTATGGGTGACACGGAAAAACGCTTCAAGAGTTTGGCGCAGCGGTCCCAAGAAATTTCCACTGCAGTGGCATTGATCAACACGATTTCCGAGCGTACGCACGTGCTATCACTGAACGCGTCTATTCAGGCCGCCGCAGCAGGCGAAGCCGGGCGCGGATTCGCGGTGGTTGCCCTGGAAGTGCAGCGCCTCTCAGACGCATCCAGCAAGGCCGCCAATGAAATCGCGGCGATGGTCGGCAACATCCAGGCGGAAACCAACGAATCTCTGGTCACCCTGAGCGGGCTGGTGAGCGAAGTGGTGGAACAGGGCGCGCTGGCGCAGTCAGCAGCGCAAGAGATGCAATCAGCGCAAACCGCAACCCAGGATTTGATTGCCATGGTGGGGCAAATTGCGGCCTCGTCCGAGCTGCAACAGGGTCTGGCGACATCGCTGCGCGCCAGCATTGCAGAAGTCAACCAATTCACCATTGAAACCAGTTCGGCCATGTCGGCCCAAAAAGCATGGACGACCACCTTGGTCGGCTATGCGCTGGGTTTACGCGAAAGCGTGGCTGAATTCAAGCTGGACCAGCCAGCGCCTCAATCCGCCGCCTGATCGCGCGCGGAGCACGGCATGCTGTTGGAGTTATTGCGGCAGGAACTGACGGAGTCAGCGCCCACACTGGGCGTGTTGCGGGCTTGGGCCGAAGGCCAGCCGGTGGACGACGCGTCCTTTGAATCGGTTTTAGAGTTCATGGACCGATATGCCGAGGCGATCCAAAGCACTGGCTTGGACGCTTTTGCCGAGTACCTGGCGATGGTTCGCTCACTGTTGTCCCAAAACCAAGCGGACCCCACCCGCCCCGAGTACCTTGATGAACGCGCACATTTGGTGGGTTGGATCAACGCCGCTGCCCTGTATTTGGAGAAACCCGGCGATATGCGCGCGGTTCAGGCCATGGAAGATTCCCTGTCTGCGAGTGCGGAAGCAGTCGACAAAGCCTGGCTGGAAGATGCAATCGATCGCCTGCTTGAACCCGATTTGTTGGCCATGCAGGTCGATGGGCTGGACGATGCACCGGAAGAAAATCCGCAGGATTACTCTCTCGACGTGGATGGCATAGAGCCCGGTCAATTGCAGGTATTTTTGTTTGATGCGCCCCGGCAGGTTGAAGAGATGGAGCTGGCGGTAGATGCCTGGGGCACGGGGGTTTGCACCAAGCCCATGATGCAACAAGCGATGCGCGCGGCCCACACGCTCAAAGGCAGTGGTTACATCCTCGGCCTTCATGGCATAGGCCGGCTCGCGCACCATTTGGAAGATATTCTGGAATATGCATTGGCGCAGGAGCAGGAGGCCGTCGCCCCACCACCTGCGGTGCAACAAAGTCTGGTCCGAGCTGTTGATGCCTTACAGCAGCTGCTGGGGTTTGTGCAGGGCGTGGAGGCGCCTCCCACGGACCTGCACCTGCTCGGACAAGCGCTGCGCGAGCACAGGGCCTGGCTTGCGGGCGAACAGGCCGATTTCTCGCCCTATCGCGTACCGGATTCCGTGCCGGATTTACCACCGGCTGCACAGCAAGCCGAGACGGCAGCTGCGGCAGTGAGCCCAACGCAATCCACTGGCGCGCCTGCGCAGCAAGCCCCCTTGCAACTGGACTCCCTGCGCCTGGACCTGCTGCTGCGCCGCACCGGGCAAAGCCTGAGCCGCAACGAGCGAATCACCGAACTCACCCGCAACGCCGACGCGTGGTTACAGGCTTTGGCCCAGGTCAACCAGCGGCTGCTGCAAGACTTTGAAGAACTGGTGCAAATGGTGAAAACCCAGTCCTTTCAAGCCCAGGAAACGATGCGGGCCCGTGAGAACTTCGATCCGCTGGAGCTGGATCGATACGACGCGATCCACAACAGGGTGTTGGCCATGGAGGAAAAATCGCGGGATCAGCAGCAATTCTTGGCCAATCACAGCGCGGCAGCCGAGAAGATCGCGAACGAATTGCGGGAGACCAGCAGTGCTTTGGTCGAGCAGCGGCAAGACCTGCTCAGCGTACGCGCCCTCACGGTCAAGAGCGTAGCGCCCCGCTTGCGCAGAACGGTGGGGCAAACCGCAGACAGCACCGGGAAAAAAGTCGTTTTTTCCCTCCACGGCGAAGAGGTTCGCATGGACGGGCTGGTGCTACAAAAACTGATGGAGGCCTTGCTGCATGTGCTGCGCAATGCGGTGGACCACGGTATCGAGTCGCCAGCGGATCGGCTGGCGGCGGGTAAGTCCGAGGCCGGTCTGGTGGACCTCACTTTTTCGCGCAATGCAGACCGGGTCATGGTGCAGGTCCGGGACGACGGCCGGGGCATGGACATCGAGAAAATTCGGCTCACCGCCATAGCCAACGGACTGCTGCATGCGGGAGAGGCCGTAGACGAAGACGCTTTGTTGCGGCTGGTTCTGCTGCCAGGATTCTCAACACGCGACAAGGTCACCATCACCTCCGGGCGCGGCGTGGGACTGGACGTGGTGCAACAGCGTTTATCGCAACTCCAGGGAGACCTGCAAATCCGCAGCATGCCCGGCTACGGCTGCGAGTTTGAGATTTCGGTCTACGCGAACAGCGGCGGTGTCCATGCCCTCATCCTCAGCAGCGGCGGCAGCCTGTTTGCGGTTGGCAGCGACCAGATTGAAGGCATTGTGTCCGCCTCTGAGGCAGGCTTGGGCGTGATGGCGGACGGCCAACCCTGCATGCAGTACCAGGGCCTAGAGATACCCGCATTGGCGTTGGCCGATTGGCTTGAACGCGATGCCATGACCCCGCGGGAACGCCAGGTTCCGGTCATCCTGCGTGTGCAAGGCAAACTGCTTGCGCTGTTGGTTGATGCCGTACTGGACACCCGTGAATTGATTCTGCAAGGTGTAGGCCGGCTGACCCGCAGCGTCAGCGGACTGGTGTCTGCGGCCCTGGCGCCGGACGGGCGGACTATTTTTCTATTGGACGTTCAAGCGCTGCAACGTAGCCGCAAGCAGTTGCCCTACCGCTCAATGGCCGGCAGTGTTTTGCAACGCGCCCGGATTGCGCCGACGCGGCTGTTGGTGGTGGACGATGCGTGGACGGTGCGCATGACCATGAAGCAGCTGCTAGAAGATGCCGGCTATCAGGTGGATACCGCCCAAAACGGTATTGCTGCGCTCGAACGCTTGCGGCAAGCACTGCCCGATCTGGTTCTCACCGACCTGGAAATGCCTGAAATGAACGGATTGGAACTGACCCGGCGTATGCGTGATCTTCCCGCATGGCGGGACATTCCGCTGGTGATGATCACCTCGCGCAGTGCCAGCAAACACCAGGAAGCCGCCCATGCAGCGGGTGTGCAGTTGTATCTCACCAAGCCCTACCGGGATGCTGACCTGCTGGCCCATATCGGGCAGATGCTGGCCGCCACCGCGAAACCGGAGCGGCTCGCTCTTGCGCGCGAAACTACGCCGGCTCCGCTATCGGTTTAGCCAGCCTGGCGCAAGGCGGCGATGCGCTCCTCGATCGGCGGGTGGGTCGAGAACAGTTGGCCGATGCCACCCGCGATCCCGAAAGCCGCTACGCTTTTAGGCAACTCGCCGGGCGTCATACCGCCCAGCCGAGCCAGCGCGTTGATCATGGGCTGGCGATTGCCCATCAGTTGCGCGGCACCGGCATCGGCGCGGAATTCACGCTGGCGGCTGAACCAGGCAACCACCATGGCGGCGGCAAAGCCCAGAACGATGTCCAAGGCAATGGTGGTGACGTAATAGCCGATTCCCGGGCCGCTGCGCTCCTCGTCGTTTTTGCGCAGGAAGCTGTCCACCGCGTAACCGATCACGCGGCTCAAGAAAACCACAAAGGTGTTCATCACACCCTGAATCAGGGTCATGGTCACCATATCCCCGTTGGCGATGTGCGCGACCTCATGGCCGAGTACAGCCTCTACCTCGTCGCGGGTCATGCCCTGCAGCAGCCCGGTGGATACGGCCACGAGCGCCGAATCACGGAAAGCGCCTGTGGCAAAGGCATTGGGCTCGCCGACGAAAATACCGACCTCAGGCATTCCAATGCCCGCCTTTTGCGCAAATCTCTGCACCGTTTGCACAATCCAAGCCTCGTCGGCGTTTTGCGGCTGCTCAATCAGCCGCACGCCGGAGCTCCATTTCGCCAGGGGCTTGCTGATCAAGAGTGAGATGAACGCGCCACCAAAACCGATGACCAATGCGTAGCCCAGCAGCAAGCCCAGGTTCAGCCCGCTACCCGTCAGAAACTGGTTGACGCCGAGCACACTGGCCACGATGCCTAACACCACCACAACCAACAGATTGGTCAACACCAGCAACACGATTCGTTTCATCGAAACCTCAAAGGTAAAGAACAAGCGCAACATCCTAAGCAGTGCGCGAAAAGCCCTACGGCGTAATCACATATAAGCCCTGTGGTTTTCTCGGGCGGAACACCGACGCATCACGGTAAAAATCTGGCATGGCATTGGCGTTGCACCAACTGGGCACGCCTAACACCGGCAAATGCGCGAAGGGTTTGGACTCCAGCAAATCGGCGCTCAGTGTCTCGGCAACCGCGCTGTCGAAGGACGCACACGCACCGTCTGCAGGCCGCACGCGATATACATGCGCGGTCATGGCTTTGCGCGGACTGCACAATTTTTCCAGCAAGGCATGGCCAAACAGTTGCAAGCGCGCCTGCGCCCACAGCGGACGCAGCGGCCCGAACAGGGCATTCCATTCTTTGGCCTGAAGCGCAACCCACAGCGCATCGGGGGCAGATAAAAACGCGGCGTTTTCATCAAACACGGTTAACGCATCGCGGGCAGCGCCGCGCTGCGGCCCGATGCCGTGTCGGGTGATGTGCGCGGCCTGTAACTGGTTAAGCCGGTTTTTGGTTTGCGGGTAATGCAGCCAGCACAGGCCGTTGAAAAAATCATGCAAGCCATCGCGCGTGGGGACCTGGCGGGTGCGAAAAATGAAAGCTTCATAGGCTTCGCCGCCAGGCAAGGCGGCTTGGGCCACAAATTGCACTCCGGCAGCGGACAGCAACTCGGCGGGCGCGGCATTCAGAGCTTGCGCGCAAGACGCACCTTCCAGCACGCGCTGCGCCAAGGGCTCACCCGTGGCCCGCAGCGGAGCCAGCCAGGGCGCGGCCCAGTCAATGGCTGCTAAGTCTGCAGCCGCCACTGCAAGGCTTCGCCACTGGCTAAGGGCTTCAGTTCAGCAGCGCCAAAAGCAAAGCTGGCCGGCGGTGTCCACGTCTCGCGGCGCAGCGTGATCTGATCCCTATTGCGTGGCAAGCCATAAAAATCCGCACCGAAAAAGCTGGCGAAGCCCTCCAATTTATCCAAAGCGCCGGCGGCATCAAAAGCCTGTGCGTACAACTCCATGGCCGCGTGGGCGGTGTAACAACCGGCGCAACCGCTGGCGTGCTCCTTGAGATGCGCGGGATGCGGGGCGCTATCGGTACCCAGGAAAAATTGCGGCGCGCCGCTGGTGGCGGCATCTACCAGCGCTTGGCGATGCAGCTCCCGCTTCAGTACCGGCAGGCAGTAGTAATGCGGACGCACGCCACCCAAAAAGATAGCGTTGCGGTTGTAGAGCAGGTGGTGCGCGGTGATGGTGGCGGCTGTGAACGGACCGGCGCTTTGCACATACTGCGCGGCCTCGCGCGTGGTGATGTGCTCGAAGACGATTTTGAGTTCGGGGAAATCACGGCGCAGGGGAATCAGCTGCTGGTCAATAAATACGGCTTCGCGGTCAAACAAGTCGATCTCCGGCGATGTGACTTCGCCATGCACCAGCAGCAGCAGACCAGCGCGTTGCATGGCTTCGAGCGTGCGGTAGGTTTTACGCAAGTCGGTCACGCCAGCGTCGCTGTTGGTGGTGGCACCGGCGGGGTAGAGCTTGAGCGCGACCACGCCGGCGTCTTTGGCGCAGGCAATTTCGCCGGGCGGCAAATTGTCGGTGAGGTACAGCGTCATCAGCGGCTCAAACGCCATGCCAGGCGGCACGGCAGCGGCGATACGATTGCGATAAGCCAGCGCCTGCGCGGCCGTGGTCACGGGCGGCTTCAAGTTGGGCATGATGACCGCGCGGCCGAATTGGGCGGCGGTGTGCGGCACCACGGTTGTGAGCGCATCGCCGTCGCGCACATGCAGGTGCCAATCGTCGGGGCGGGTCAGGGTGAGGCTGTCAATCGTTACGGGCATGGCGGGATTGTCCTTAATACGGGTGGGCGCAGATGCGACGATGCCTGCGTGTCTATTCGGCGCTTTGTTGCAAAGCCCACATTTGGGCATAGCGCCCCTGCGCGGCGAGCAGTTCCGCGTGCGTTCCGCGCTCCAGAATGTGGCCCGCCTCGAGCACCAAAATTTCATGCGCGTCCACCACCGTGGACAAGCGATGGGCGATCACCAGGGTGGTTTTGTTCTGCGACACGCGGTTGAGCTCGGCCTGGATGGCGCGCTCGTTGGCGGAGTCCAGGGCACTGGTGGCCTCGTCAAAAATCAGAACCGGCGGGTCTTTGAGCAGGGTGCGCGCGATGGCAACGCGTTGCTTTTCGCCGCCCGACAATTTCAGGCCACGTTCACCGACCATGGTGTCGTAACCCAGCGGCGTGCTCTCGATAAAGGTGTCAATGCGGGCGGAGCGCGCGGCGGCGCGGACTTCCTCGC
>Ga0214919_10011647_pt1 | contig 10950 bp, 13 predicted proteins | sample LL1503_MetaG_FD_177994 | JGI IMG/M metagenome (GOLD analysis project Ga0214919, IMG submission 177994) | Freshwater microbial communities from Lake Lanier, Atlanta, Georgia, United States - LL-1503 | ecosystem: Environmental > Aquatic > Freshwater > Lake | place: USA: Georgia | collected...
TGTGGGGATCGAATTACCATGGCGACGGTAAAACTTTGGATGTGCACATTAAGCGCATTCGTTCCAAGATTGAACCGGACCCAGCGAGTCCGATTTATTTAACAACTGTTCGTGGGTTGGGTTACCGGTTCGAATCTTAGTCTGAGCGGGTAACCGCTTAACTAGCGAAACGGACTGTATTAGCCGCCGAAGTATCCAACACCGATGTCTGAGTAAATTCCGTCGTTGTTCTCAACGAGCAGCTTCATCGGGATAGCGGAATTGGTTTTAAAATCTAGAAGAACATTAATCAATGTGCCAGCTTTAACATCTGTGGTTAGTTGTAATGGAAGCGAGCGTATTCCTGGCACTGGGAACTGTACTGCCACCTGATTATTCAGAGTCTCATCTGTTCGTGATGAAGTTCCGTCAGCGGGGTATAACTCCACGCCAAGGAATTTATCTTTTTCGGGTGCTGTGTTAATAATGGTGCCAACAAAAGTGCCCCAACCCGGCTTCTTAGGATCGATAACAATTAGTGCGCCGCGCACCTGGATTGAACCAACGTCAGCCGAACGACCATTGCCGGAGGCTTTCTGTTGGTTGGTTCCGGCGTTGAAGCCGATGCCACAAGCTGAGGTTAATAACGCAGTGGTAATTAATAGGGCAGCTATTTTGATGCTCTGGCGTGACACTTGAGGCCTCTTCCATGGGGGTAATTACTTTGGTAGGTCAATTCTACTTAATGGCACTTTGTAATCTGTAATGCGCCATTAATCCTTGTCCTTGTTGCATTTTGGTTGAATTCGATTGACGCGCTTTCGTGGTAGAATTGGGGTCGAACGTCAAGCAAAAAGGAATTTCATGCCCTACAAAGTTGGAGAAACCGTGGTGTACCCACACCACGGAGCCGCAGACATTATTAAAAAAGAGAAACTGACAATCAAAGGCGTAGAGCGCGAATATTTGGTGCTCCGAGTTCACCAGAGTGAACTAACTGTCAAAGTTCCTTCAGAAAATGTTGAACTCGTTGGCGTTCGTGATGTTACAAGCCAAGAAGGTCTAGAAAAGGTGTTCGGCGTATTACGCCAGCCTTACATTGAAGATCAGTCCAACTGGTCACGCCGATTCAAGGCAAACACCGAAAAACTCTCTTCGGGTGATGTAATTAAGGTTGCTGAAGTTGTGCGTGACCTTTGGCGTCGTTCACAGATTAAGCCGCTATCTACTGGCGAAAAAAGCATGCTTGCTCGTGCTCGCACCCAGCTGATTAGTGAGATTGCCTTGGCTGAGAAAACTGACGAAGTTGCTGCTGAAGTAACCCTCGACGAGGTTTTGGCCTCCTAATGTCAGGCGTCGCTGCCAGCCGAGTAGCGGCGATAATTCCAGCCGCTGGTTTGGGCGTGCGTTTTGGCGCCGAGCAACCAAAAGCATTTTTTGAACTTGCTGGGCTGTCCCTATTAACTCGAAGCGCACTTGCTTTGTCTGCTCACGCGCAAGTAATTATCGTTGCAGTGCCTGCCGATCATTTGGCTACCGCTGCACAAGAATTAGATAGCGTCGATTCCGAAGTGCACATCGTTATTGGTGGTGCTACTCGTCAAGACTCAGTGGCTGCGGCCATGTCTGTTGTGCCGCAAGATATCGATTTTGTTTTAGTCCATGATGCAGCCCGACCACTTGTTCCAAGCAATGTGATAGTCGATGTGATTAAAGAGTTAACTGCTGGCTCACAAGCGGTTATTCCGGTGCTTCCAGTTGTAGACACGATAAAGCGCGTTGATAACAATGGCGATGTTGTTGAAACTGTAGATCGCAATTCGCTGCGCCGAGTGCAAACTCCACAAGGCTTTACTAAGGCGTTACTCGTCGAAGCATTTGCTGACCCAACACATGTAGCTACCGATGAAGCGGGTTTAGTCGAGCGACTTGGTGTTCCAGTTCGCACAGTTCTGGGCAGCGAACGCGCGTTTAAAATCACAACGCCTGACGATGTTGACTTCGCATTGTCGTTGCTAGGGGAGGCATGATGGCTGAACTAAGAGTTGGGAATGGCGTGGATGTTCATCCACTAGAGGCTGGTCGCCCGATGTACCTCGGTGGACTTGCTTGGCCAGAAGAGCCAAGTGGTTGTGCGGGCCATTCCGATGGGGATGTAATTGCGCATGCAATCTGTGATGCATTACTTTCAGCTGCTGGGCTTGGCGACTTAGGCGCTGTTTTCGGTGTTGATGATCCCAAGTACCGCGGCGCATCTGGCACAACTTTGCTACAAGAAGTAGCTCGACTTATTTCAGTTGACGGCTGGAGCATCACCAATGTGAGTGTTCAAGTAATTGCAAACTCACCCAAAATTGGCAAACGTCGAGATGAAGTTCAGACGGCGCTTTCAAACGCACTCGGCGGGGTGCCCGTTTCGGCATCTGGCACCACTTCGGACGGCCTTGGCCTTACTGGCAGAGATGAAGGTATTGCTGCGATTGCCACAGCATTACTGGAACGCCCTTAATTTTGAGTAATCTTGAACCTATGCGTCTCTACGACACCGCTAGCCGGACTCTTCGTGACTTCACACCGCTGACCCCTGGTCAGGTGTCGATGTACGTATGTGGTGCTACGGTGCAGGCGGCCCCGCACGTTGGGCACATCCGCTCTGGCGTTGCTTTTGATGTGTTAGCGCGCTGGCTGCGGTTCAGTGGCTACGAAGTCACATTGGTGCGCAATGTCACTGATATTGATGACAAAATTTTGGCTAAAGCTGAAACTGAAAAACGTCCATGGTGGGCAGTTGCCGCGCATTACGAACGCGAATTTCAAAACGCTTACGCAAGCTTGGGTTGCACCCCACCAACAGTCGAGCCACGCGCTACCGGACACATCACCCAGATGATTACCTTGATGCAGCAACTAATTGAACGCGGTCACGCGTATGCAGCCGATGGTGATGTTTATTTTGATGTTCGTTCTTTTGCCCAATATGGCAATCTTTCTGGCCAGCGCATTGACGATTTGCTGCCGGCTGCCGATTCCGCAGCTGATTCGCGCAAGAAAGATCCGCGTGATTTCGCGCTGTGGAAGTCAGCAAAACCAGGTGAACCATCATGGCCAACTCCCTGGGGTGATGGCCGCCCAGGTTGGCATCTTGAGTGTTCAGCAATGGCCGAGGCATATTTAGGAAAAGCGTTCGACATTCATGGTGGCGGCCTCGACCTGGTATTTCCGCATCATGAAAACGAAGTTGCACAGTCGAAGGCCGCAGGCTCAGATTTTGCTAACTTCTGGTTACACAATGCATGGGTAACTACCTCGGGCGAAAAAATGAGTAAATCACTTGGCAACTCACTACTAGTAACTGAAGTAGTTAAACGAGTGCGTCCAATTGAATTGCGCTGGTATTTAGCGAGTGCGCATTACCGCAGCAACCTTGAATTCTCAGACGCAGCCTTAAGCGAATCTGCTGTTGCGTTTAGTCGCATTGAGAACTTTGTTCGACGCGCAACTGATCTAGTTGGCAATGTTGAATTGCCGTCGCAGGTTGTACTAGCTTTTGCTAGCGCACTAAACGATGACTTGAATGTGCCAGCTGCGTTGGCGGTATTGCAGAACTCAGTTACCGAGGGAAACACCGCACTAGCTGCGAATGAAGCAGGTGCTGTTAGAGCTGCACTTATTGAAGTGCGCGGGATGCTTGATGTTCTAGGCGTTGACCCGTTGAACTCAACTTGGACAACTGGATCAAACGATGATTCACTTACCGAGATAGCTGATGCATTAATTCAGGCGCGCATTGCAGCCCGAACTAACGCTAAAGCTGAAAAAGATTTTGCAACTGCTGATGCAATTCGAGATGAATTGAAAAACATTGGCGTTGTTTTAGAAGATGGCGCCGATGGTGTGCGCTGGAATGTGGAGCGATAATGGCCGGCAATTCCAAGCGCAAGGGCGCAATTCGTAAAAGTAGTAAAGGTCCACTAGTTGGTTCAGGCGGTCGCGGCAAGCAACGCCTAGAAGGACGCGGACCAACGCCTAAAGCTGAAGAGCGCACAAAGCATCCAGCGGCAAAGCGCAAGCGTTCAGCTGAACGAGCTGCAGCTAAAGGTGCTACTGGTCGTGGACCAGGCAAAGGTGTTAGCCGCCCACGCGATCGCGATGGCATCGAGTGGGTTGCAGGTCGTAACTCTGTACTCGAATGTTTGCGCGCTGAAATTCCAGCGTCAGCACTTTACGTTCAGCAGTATGTTGAGACTGATGACCGCTTGAAAGAGATTCTTTTGCTAGCAAACCAGCAGGGCATGAGTTTGCTGGAATCACCTCGCGGTGAACTTGATCGGGTTACTGACGGCGCAGTTCACCAGGGTGTTGCGCTTCGAATTCCGGCTTACGCATATGCCGAGCCTGAAGACATTTTTGATGATGCAATTGCAAATAAAGTTCAGCCGTTCATCGTTGCTCTTGATGGTGTTACTGATCCACGCAACCTTGGTGCCGTTATTCGTTCGGCAGCAGCTTTTGGCGCCGATGGTGTTGTTGTGCCAGAGCGTCGCGCCGCCGGCATGACTGCATCTGCTTGGAAAACTTCAGCCGGCGCTGCATCTCGCGTCCCAGTTGCCCGGGCAACCAATCTAACTCGAACACTAATCGCATACCGCAAGGCCGGATGTTCAATCATCGGACTTGATGCCGAGGGTGATATCGAATTGAGCGACTTCCCAGCAAATATTGCCACTGGCCCAATTGTGCTTGTGGTTGGTGGCGAAGCTACTGGCATGTCACGCCTCGTGCGCGAATCTTGCGACAGCATTGTTTCAATCCCAATGTTCGACGAGACTGAATCTCTCAATGCTGGTGTGGCTGCAGGTATTGCGCTTTATGAAATTGCACGGTTGCGCCAACCTTAATTCGAATTAAAAGACAATTAAAAGAGGGTCCTTGCCAAGGCAGGGACCCTCTTTTTTAGAACTTGATTATTTAGTTGATGTAACTCAAGCCAGTTGCAACGCTGAATGCGTGTACGTTTTCTGGGTTAAGCGCAACGCGAACTGTTTCGCCACGCTGGGTTGCAACGCGACCATCTGCGCGAACAGTGATCATCTTGGTTTCGCCATTGGCATCGGTTACTTCACCGTAAATGTAAGCATCTGCGCCAAGAAGTTCAACAAGGTCAACAAGCATTTCGAAGCCATCGTTGCTTAGGTGCAAATCTTCTGGACGAAGACCCAAAGTTAGTGTTGATGCACCTTCAGCTGCTGCCTTACCAAGTACATCCTGTGACAACGCAACATGATGACCGTTAAGTGTTACGCCACTTGCATCAATAGCAACATCAACAAGGTTCATGGCAGGTGAGCCAATGAAGCCGGCAACGAATGCGTTACGTGGCTTGTCGTAAAGATTCTGTGGGGTATCTACCTGCTGCAACAGACCGTCCTTCATAACCGCAACGCGGTCACCCATGGTCATAGCTTCGGTCTGATCGTGGGTCACGTAAACAGTGGTGACACCGAGACGACGCTGCAATGAAGCGATCTGGGTACGAGTCTGAACACGGAGTTTCGCATCCAAGTTTGAAAGTGGTTCGTCCATTAGGAACACCTGTGGGTTACGAACGATTGCGCGACCCATGGCAACACGCTGACGCTGACCACCGGAAAGTGCCTTTGGCTTGCGCTCTAGGTATGGGGTTAGGTCAAGAATCTTGGCAGCTTCAGCAACACGAGATGCAATCTCAGTCTTATTCACGCCAGCAATTTTCAAACCAAAGCCCATGTTCTCAGCAACGGTCATGTGTGGGTATAGCGCGTAGTTCTGGAACACCATCGCGATGTCGCGATCTTTTGGTGCAACGTTGGTGACATCGCGGTCGCCAATCCAAACACGGCCTTCGTTGATTTCTTCAAGACCAGCAAGCATGCGAAGTGATGTGGTCTTACCGCAACCTGAAGGGCCGACGAGAACAAGGAATTCTCCGTCTGCGATTTCAAGTTCGAGTTGGTCTACTGCAGGAACAGTGCCACCCGGGTAAATGCGAGTTGCTAGGTCAAAGCGGACAGTCGCCATTATGTTTCTCCTCCACCGACAGGGACGTGTCGGACGATCCGTTGTAAAGGCCTGTAGCGATTAACTACAGGTGTTGCAGGTGCAACCTCTCAATTGTGCCACGAACTTTCGGTTTGGCCTAGTGCTTTACCCAACTCATAATTTGACCCCGATTTTGGGATTTGGGCAATAATTTTCTAGACTGTGTGGGCGTGGTTATGACTGCTTAGCTTTTGTAACTCGATGCCGGCGTGGCGCAATTGGTAGCGCACCTGTCTTGTAAACAGGGGGTTAGGGGTTCAAGTCCCCTCGCTGGCCCGCTTGAGATTTGATTTCTCATTGCGACATACCCACTGCGAAAAGTTCGGGGTAACCGCATGTTCGTCTGGGGCTACCAATAACATTGAAGTGTGATTGATCCAGCCCGCGTAGTGCCCGCAGACGACTCTAATGTTTTGCCTGAGCGCGACCAACGCATTCTCGAATTCGAACGTCAGTGGTGGAAATTTGCTGGCGCTAAGGAACAGGCAATCCGCGAACAATTCGATATGTCAGCTACGCGTTACTACCAAGTACTTAACGCTCTTATCGATCAACCAGCAGCATTGAGTTTTGATCCAATGTTGGTTAAGCGCCTTCAGCGCATGCGTGCTTCTCGTCAACGCGCTCGTTCTGCTCGCCGTCTTGGCATTGAACTTTCCTAAGGTCCACTTTGTCCTCAGGGCAGTCATTTAATCAGCGAGTAACTCGACCATTATTTGTAATGCTGTTAACCGTTGGTGTCTTATTTGCCGGCGGATTAACTTTGGCTAAGTTGCGTCCTCCTACTACTTCCACGGAATCAACTGGCAGTAAACCAAATCCATCTGCAATCCCTACTGCTCGACCAGCGGTAAATGTTTTTAATGGGACGGCCACTGCTGGGTTAGCTCGGCAAGTCAGCGAAGTTTTGGTTTCTCGCGGCTGGGAGATTTCGCAGGTTGGCAACTGGACCGGTAAGCCACTTCCAAAAACCACAATTTATTTCCCAAGTGAATATTCAGCGGCTGCGGATGTTCTAGCGAAAGAAACCAGCGCAGTTGTTACTCCAGCTGGGTCTGACATGAGCCAGACAACACTCACACTTGTTTTAATGAAATAGCCACGGCTCACTAACTCACCACATATGCAACTTGTTTGCCGATTCAACTATCAGTTCTGCTTGAGTCTTCAGGTTCAGCAAAACGACCTTGCCCGTGGCCAATTGCCAGCTGGACCAGGAAATTAGCAGGATTTTGCAACTTTAATTCAAATATTGATGATGATTGGTTTTGGTTGGCTTAGCTCCAGTTCTCAATGACAGCAACAAATTTGGATAGATCCTGACTTTACTGCCGGCTAAAACTTCCAAATATCGCAATTTAGGCGATTTGTTTCCAATTTTGTGCAATAGAGTGATACTTGGTCGACCGCAAGCGCACGTCAGTTAGAGAGCAAGACTCGAAGACACAGATTCGCGAGCAAGCTGCGAACTCTCACTTTGGTGGGCAGGGAGCAAGGCCCGGACTAGCAAACGTTAGTTCGACCCCAAAAGAAAGAGATGCCATGTTAGGCACTGTTAAGTGGTTCAATCAGGAAAAGGGCTACGGCTTCGTAGAAGTTGATGGCACCGAGCGCGATGTATTCGTTCATTACTCAGCAATTGAGATTGACGGATTCAAGACTCTTGAGCAGGATCAGCGAGTTGAGTTCGAAATTGGCGAAGGTCCAAAAGGCCCTCAGGCGGAACACGTCCGTCCAGCTTCAGCTTAATTTTTTAAAAATAAAGGGTCTTAGGGTTTCCTAAGGCCCTTTATTTATGCCCAAAACCTGGTCTCGATTTGCACTCTAGGGGTCAGAGTGCCAACAATAGTATTAGCACTCGGCCCGTTCGAGTGATAATCAAATCCGGGAGCCTTGGCTCCAAACCGTTTGGCACAAAAGGAATCACACATGTCAAAGATGATCGCTTTCGATGAGGAAGCCCGTCGCGCACTTGAGCGCGGAATGAACACACTTGCTGATGCAGTGCGCGTCACACTTGGCCCTAAGGGTCGCAATGTTGTGCTCGAGAAAAAATGGGGCGCTCCGACCATCACTAATGATGGCGTTTCTATTGCTAAAGAAATCGAACTAGAAGATCCATACGAGAAAATTGGCGCAGAGCTTGTTAAGGAAGTCGCCAAGAAGACAGACGATGTTGCTGGCGATGGCACAACAACTGCAACAGTTCTTGCTCAGGCACTAGTACGCGAAGGTCTACGTAACGTAGCTGCTGGCGCGAACCCAATGGTTTTGAAGCGCGGTATTGAAAAAGCAGTTGACGCTATCTGCGCAGAACTTCTAGCGATGGCACAGAAGGTTGATTCAAAAGAGCAGATTGCTGCAACCGCATCTATCTCTGCTGCAGATCCACAAATTGGCGAAATGATCGCCGAAGCTATGGACAAAGTCGGCAAAGAAGGCGTTATCACTGTTGAAGAGAGCAACACTTTCGGTCTTGAACTAGAACTTACCGAAGGCATGCGTTTCGACAAAGGTTACATTTCGCCTTACTTCGTTACCGACCCGGAGCGCATGGAAACAGTTCTTGAAGATCCATACATCTTGATTGCTAACTCAAAGATTTCTTCAGTTAAAGACTTGGTTCCAGTTTTGGAAAAAGTTATGCAAAGTGGCAAGCCACTTGCAATCATCGCTGAAGATGTTGAAGGCGAAGCACTTGCAACACTTGTAGTTAACAAGATTCGCGGAAACTTCCGCTCAGTTGCAGTTAAGGCCCCAGGCTTTGGCGATCGCCGCAAGGCAATGTTGCAGGACATCGCAATCTTGACCGGTGCTCAGGTAATCAGCGAAGAAGTTGGTTTGAAGCTTGAGAACACCGACATTGAACTTCTTGGTAAAGCCCGCAAGGTCGTTGTAACCAAGGACGAAACCACAATCGTTGAAGGTTCCGGAGATGCAGATCAGATTGCTGGCCGCGTTTCACAGATTCGTAACGAGATTGAGAAGTCAGATAGCGATTACGACCGTGAGAAGTTGCAGGAGCGTCTAGCAAAACTTGCTGGCGGCGTGGCAGTTATCAAAGCTGGCGCAGCAACTGAAGTTGAACTGAAAGAACGCAAGCACCGCATTGAAGATGCTGTTCGCAACGCTAAAGCAGCTGTTGAAGAAGGCATCGTTGCTGGTGGTGGCGTTGCATTACTTCAGGCATCTGAAAAAGCATTCAAGAAACTTGTTCTTGAAGGTGAAGAAGCAGTTGGCGCAAACATTGTGAAGGTTGCAGTAGAAGCACCATTGAAGCAAATTGCAACCAACGCAGGCCTTGAAGGCGGAGTTGTTGCGGAGAAGGTTCGTAACTTGGAATCAGGTTTCGGGCTTAACGCTGCAACTGGCGAATACGTAGACCTAATCAAGGCTGGCATCATCGATCCAGCAAAGGTGACTCGTAGTGCATTGCAGAATGCAGCATCTATTGCAGCATTATTCCTAACCACTGAAGCAGTAATTGTAGATAAGCCAGAGAAGTCGGCTCCTGCAATGCCAGGTGGCGGAGAGATGGACTTCTAAGTCCAGCAAACTTTAGTCGGCCCCTGCATCTTCGGATGTGGGGGCCGATTTTTTTGTGTTGGGAATAAGAATGCCGACAAGTGTGCTGTACCTTGAAACACAACGACCGAGCGCCTGCTCGGTTTTCTTATAAAGGAGCACTTTTGAAAACCCTGACCTATGTATTGCTCGGACTACTGGTCCTGATTTCTACATTTTCTGCAATCGGCAAGTTACGTAAAGATCCAAAAGCGATTGAGCCATTAACACAGGTTGGCGTTAAGCCAGGCCAGGTTCCACTTTTGGCTGCACTTGAATTAGCTGCGGCTGCGGGGCTATTAATCGGCCTTAAAGTCCATCCGTTAGCAGTTGCGGCAGCAACTGGGCTTTCGCTTTACTTTATTGGTGCAGTTATTGCACACTTGCGTGTGAAAGATAAATTTGCCGCCTTTGCTCCAGCTTTTGTTTTGGCTTTAATCTCAATCGCAACGACATATCTAATCAATTCAAATTTGAGTTAATTTCTTCATAACAGTTAGACAACTTGGTCAGTTCCGCACTCGATGTGCCGTGGACTGACCAAGTTGGTTTGTAAGGTATAACCACAACGTTTTGTAAATTTTTAGGAGCACCAATGGCACGAGATGGTCGATTTACTTTTGATGGTGGCGCCAGTACATATTTCGGAACTGCAATCTTAGGAATTTTAATTACAGTACTCACATTAGGAATCTGCTATCCATTTGCGCTGGTTCTGCGCGAGCGCTGGCGAGCAAAACATTCGTTCATTGATGGCCAGCAGTTGCAATTCACTGGTTCTGGGTTTGGGTTATTCGGCTTATGGATCAAGTGGTTCCTGCTGATCATAATCACCTTTGGTATTTATTCATTTTGGGTTGGTCCACGCATCTATAAGTGGAAATGGGAACACACCACGTTGGGTGGAGTTACCACCCCGCGTTACTAAGGCAGTCTGAGATTAAAGGAGAACGGCCATGAAGAAAATTTTTGTAATTGTCTCGGCGATATTGATTTTGAGTGGATGTTCAGTTTCCTCTAATTACACAATCGGCAATGACGGAAGCGTTACAGGGACGACAACGCTTTCAGTGCCAAAGCGCTCAGTCCGGAACATTTCAACATTAGAGCAGTGGAAGCAGTTGCTTACAAAAAATGATTTGGCTGGCCCAACTGAATCAGCAGAGCCAAACCCCTCAGAATCACCGGCTCCCAATTGCGACGTGGGCGAAAACACCGAATTTATGGAGTGGACTTATACCTGCTCTGCAACGGGCGATATTTCGGTAATTAGCCAAGTCAATCAAGTTGGTAGCGTTGGACAACTAAACTTCGATCGCGCTGGCGATA
>Ga0214919_10011648_pt1 | contig 10949 bp, 13 predicted proteins | sample LL1503_MetaG_FD_177994 | JGI IMG/M metagenome (GOLD analysis project Ga0214919, IMG submission 177994) | Freshwater microbial communities from Lake Lanier, Atlanta, Georgia, United States - LL-1503 | ecosystem: Environmental > Aquatic > Freshwater > Lake | place: USA: Georgia | collected...
CTATTATAAATACATATTATTTTTATACATATCAAAACAAAATATATAAATATTATTATTAATAAAAAATTGTAAAAAATGTAAAAATTGTAAAAACATATAAATAATTATAAATAATTATAAACTAACTTGATGTTGGCTTTCCGCGTCCACGTCCGCGACCACCTCGACTACTACTACCTCGAACAGTTGCTAAAACAACTGGTGTAATTTCAGTATCTGGTGTATCAGCAACTGGTGTATCAATAACTGTTGTATCAGCAACTGGTGTATCAACAACTAATGGAGTTTCTACAGATTGGGTTTCAACATCTTGTCTATTAAACTTCTCTCCGCGTTGTGATTGTGATTGTGAATGTTTAGAATATGTATTTTCTCTATTTTCTCTTGATTCTCTCGTCCATTCTCTATTACTTTGATAATTATTATCTCTAAAACCGCGATTACTATTATTATCACCATTGCGACTATCACCATTGCGACCCCGACCACCACCCCGACCTCGACTATCACTATTACCTCGACTATCACCTCGATCCCGACTCTCATAGCGATTACCACGGTTATTGTTCAAAGTTTCACAATGTAATAAACCTCCATTAAACCCTGTAATGTTAACTGCATGAATAGGATGTTTGATATTATCAGATTTTGCAAGTTCAAACTGAACACATTCTCCAACATATAAAGTTCTATAACATTCTTGTTTAGTCTTAATATTAGACTGATGACAAAAAATATCTACATTCTTATGTTCTCCCTCAGTTAGTCCAGTAATAAAACCATAGTTAAGGTTGCTATTGAACCATTTAACACATCCTGTTAATACATTATTTGTTGTTTCCATTTTTACTTAATGAAATCTGCTGAATAATCAAATATAATTTTATACTTTGTTTATGTTTTATTTATGTTTTACTTATGTTTTGTAATATAAGTATGTGTTTAAATTAGTTTTTTTTATAATTAAATATTGTTTAATAATTATATATACGAAAAACAAACTAATACTAAAAAATAAATAAAATAAAATATATAATTATGATAATTACAAAATATATTACAGCATTAATTACATTAATTATAATTTTATTTATTTATTGTCATGTATCTAGATTGAAAACATTAAATAATGATTTACAAATATTACAAGTTTGCGATCCTGAACCAGACATGATATATGAATTATTTGATAAACATCAAGCAATAGTTTTTCAAAGGGAATTATATTTCTGGAAAGCTTTTAATACTTTAGTTGGGGAAAACTTAAATGATATTAAAGCTGCAATTACTATAAACACTGATATAAACTATACTGAATTTATTAAAAATAATATTGAAATATATAATTTACCATTATCATATGATTGGAATATTGACATTAGAAATATTAATCTAAATGAACAATCTGCAATTTGTTTTATAAGGCAAAATAACTATATGCAATTATTTGGTTGTGTTTCTGGGGAGATGCGTGTTATAATTGCAACACCTGACCAACACAAATTACTAGAACCATTTGTAAATATGGTATCTACTGTTGATGCAACACAAATATTAAATAAAGAACCTATTGAATTGAATTATATTGAAATAATTGTCCGTCAAGGAAATATGATTTATATACCATGGAACTGGTTATATTTTATTTATAAGGGTAATGGTAAAGATAATGACTCATTACAACATGATGAATGTGTAATGATAGATTGTGAAAATAAATCAGCATTATCATATATTTAGATATCTAGATACATATCTAGATACATATCTAGATACTATATCTAGATACTATATCTAGATACATAAGTATAAAAAATATTAATATTTACAATATAATTTAAAATAAGGTATATTTATGAGATTTTTATAATTATGTTTATGTAAATAATTAATAATCTCATTATTATTTGTTATTATATATTTTTTTATAGGTGTATTACTTTGGAAATACTGTTTTATAAGCTTTTGATTTCTATATTTTGGTGTTATATATACGGCTATTATTATATAATCAACCAATTTACTAATAAAACCAACAATCTCATTATTTTTATATATATATTTATGTCTTAGTGGTAGAAATAATAAAAAATAATTTTTTGTTTCTAATATATAATCTGTAAAAAATTTATTTTGTAAATTTATTATGGAAAATATTAGAAATATAAATATAAATATACATAAAAATAAATTATTTGGCATTTTTATATTGTTAATATAGAAATATAAATATAAATATAAATATAAAACTAATTATAATATAATTTATATATACATACTCTTTATTATAGTAAGTATATTAATATATTTAATCTTACTATATTTACCTTTAATTTCTTATATCTAGTCTTATACAATGTCTACAAGTATTGCAACTAATAATATGCCATTAACAACCAATGAATTAATTAACTATTCCAAATCCAAACCATCAACATTAATTGTAATAGATTTTAATGCAACATGGTGTGGACCATGTAAAGCAATTAAACCATTTATTGACTATTTACAAGACAATTACCCAAAAGTCGAATTTCATGAGATTGATATTGATGATGATGAAAGAACTGATATCATTTCAAACTTGAAAATTAGCAAAGTTCCAACATTCGTATATTATAAAAACGGCGAATTATGTAATTCTTTAATTGGAACTAATAAAGAAAAATTGGAGGAATTTGTAAATGAATATTTATAGATATAGATGCATTGATTATATATGTTTTGATTACATTTGCTTTTTAATATTGTGTTTTTGTTTTTGAATTTTTTATATCATATTTATATACATTACAAACACAAGTATAGTTTATTACAAACACAAATATATTACAAATAAATATGAATAATAAAAAACAATTTCAAATTCAAAAACATCAATCTAAACTAGATTCTTATAATAATATACTTTTAACTCTAGCAACTAAAAAAAATAATATTATTTCTCAATCACAAATACTAAACACAATAATAGATAATAATAATAATACTAATACTAATACTAATACTAATACTAATAATAATAATAATACTAATACTAATACTAATACTAATACTAATACAAATACAAATTTAGAATTATTAAAAAATACAAAATATGGTCTAGAATCAAAATTAAAAAATACTAAACATGAAATACAAATAATTACAAATCAAATTGCAAATAATAAGACTTTATATAAAGAATTAGATAGAATTCGCGATTCTAGAATAGAAGATGAAAACATTATTTATAAAGAAGAATTATTGAGAATTGAAATTGAAACACAAAATGCAAATGATAAATATAATAAATCTATTGAACAATCAAGTATTGATAAAATCACAATTTATGATAATATAAAACTATTACAAAATTCTTTGCAATTACAAAATGACATAATATTAGAATTACAATTAATTGAACATAATAGTCGAAAAGAAATCCTAAAACAATGTCATCAAAAAAAACAAGATAAAGTTTCATTATTAAAATATATTGAAGATAACAAATCTATTGAATCAGTTTTTATAAATCAACTCGCATCATTAGACACACATATACAAAATTTATTAAAACTAAAACAACTTATAGTTGAAGATGCATATAATGATGACAAGGTGGACAAGGTGGTGGACAAGGTGGTGGACAAGGTGGTGGACAAGGTGGTGGACAAGGTGGTGGACAAGGTGGATGATATAAAATTACAAATTACAAATTACTATCTAGAGTATAAAATAGATAAAACATTATCATTAAATGAAAAGATTGAATTTATTAATAATATTATTATTGATTATAAAAATCAATTAGTAGTAGTAAATCGTAAATATATTAAAACCCAAAATAATAATAATACTAGAATAAAAGAATTTATTGATAGCAATAATAATGTAAATCGTGTAAATGATATATCATATAATGATAGATTTAAGATAGAAAAGCAAAAAAAAGCCAATTTAGAAAATATTTTACATGATATGCAAAACCAGTATGATACATTTGAAACTGTTGTTGTTGGTAAAATTAAAAATGATTTAGATATTAAACTTAATGAACTAATATGTGATTCTTTATGTGCAAATACACGTCTAGAAATAACCATGGAACGTATAAATAATGATTATAATAATGATAAAATAAAGTATAATAAAATGATTGATGAAAATAATAGTAATATTATATTACTTAGAGAGGCTTTTGATAATATAAGTAAAGAAATAATAGATATTAATGCCAATATTATGAATGAAGATAATAATAGATTTGAAATTGAAAAAATAGATATTGAAATAAGGAAGACTACTGAAATTATAGAGCAGATAAATATAGATATTAAAAATTTGGAAATATAAATATTTGGAAATATAGATATTTGGAAATATAGATATTTGGAAATATAGATATTTGGAAATATAGATATTTGGGTTTTGTGTTTCATTCTTTACCTTGGTGGACGGTCTCCCCAAAAGTTATCTGGCATAGAATTAGTTTCAGGATATGCACTAGCTCTAAGTATAGATTCTTGGCTACGTGCACCCTTTTCAGGTTCACAGTAAAATAATGGACTTGTTCTAGGTTTCTTTGTGGGAGGTGCGGGATATGTAAGCATACGAAAAGGAATTCCATCATCAATTTGAATACTAAAATATTTATCCTGGCTACCTGGTGCACAAATTTTAAAATTAACATGAGGTGGAATATAAAGTGTTCCTAGACCAGTATAATATGCATTTGGATATTTCATATTAATTGTAAATTTACCATTTACAATATCAACTACACCTTTATTAGGAGTTCTATCATATGCTACATCAGGACTAGGATAAGGCATACCAGAACCCGAAAAGCTTGAGCCATATGTAGGTGGAGCAGCAGCCCAGAAATATAATTTAGATGGTAAATAACTATTTTTAATATTTCCTTGAACTAATAAATCACCTTTACCTCTATATGTTAATGACCCATCACATACATCTTTATTAAATAATGTTTGACGCCAATTAGAATTATTCATTTTGTATTATTATATGTTATTATATGTTATTAAGTTTTTAGATTGTTATATAATACTATTTTTTTTAAATTATTTATATAATACTATTTATTTTAGATTGTTATATAATACTATAATACTATAATACTATAATTATTATTATATACATATAATATTATTTTAGATTATTGTTTCTATCGTAATTGTTTTTTATTTATAAAAATAATCTTTATTGAATACATATACATATCTAGACTAATAAACATAATGTTATCAATAAATATAAATAAACTAAGAGGAGAAGTTGAGGAACGAGAAAAAAGAAAAACTAAAATATTTGAAAAGATTCTAGAATTATGTTATCAAAAAATATTAAATAGTAATCAAAAAAGTGATGATTATACATGCACATATATTGTTCCTAATGTAGTTTTTGGTTTACCGTTATATAATGTCAGTGAATGTGTAAACTATATTACTGAAAAACTAATTGATAAAGGTTTTGAAATATTTTTTGCATTTCCAACAACTTTAAATATATCATGGATACCAATAGGACATCATAGTAGAAATACCCAAAAAACACAATATGCATTGGGATATGGTAAACAATATGATACTCAATATGATACTCAATACGATACACAATACGATACACAATATAATACACAATATAATAATCGACACAATAAATCAATAGAAGCACCAAAGAAACATAAAGACAAAAATATAGATTTTAAAAATCATGGTCATCACGGTAATCACGGTAATCATGATAATCACAATACAAATCAAAATATTATAAAAAAGAAAGAATATAGACCAATAGATGATTACTCACAGAATAAACCACTAATATATGACCCTGATGATATAAATATGTTTCAAAAAAAATTAAATGTTATTTTTGATTAGTTTAGTAATTACTTTAGTTTTCTAAAAATTGAATACAGAATGAATGCTAGAATCATACCAATAAGAATATATAATGATATATCATACATATTTCTAGAATTATGTGAATGTAAATCTTGTTCTAATTTATCTAACTTAGTAATAATCTGTTGCAACATCATCTGTAATTGTATATCATTAGTTGAAGACATAATTGACTTATTATCATCATTATTATTTACATCAATAAAATGATTTTTATTAGAATTGTTAGAATTTGCATTTCTAGAGTTTGTATTATTAAAATTTGTTTTATTTCTATTATTTTCTTTAATTTCTACAAAATTACTTTCATTTTGATTATCCTCATTTAATAAATTATTAGTCTCATGATAATTAGTATTATTCATAAAACTATGAACAGTATCTGATACTGTAAAAGCATTATTTATATCAGTGAAACTACTTTTACTATGTATAGGCATAGGGGTGATTGCATTATTATTTGAAGTATCATTTGCATTTGCATTATCATAAATATCCATATATTTAGGTCTAGGATCTAAACCTCCATAATTATTAAGAGGTGGTAATGATGATGAAAACATAATATCGGCTTCATTTGTATTTCTAACTATTCTTGGAACTTGAGGAACTCTAGAACGTTGAGTATTAATACCCTTAGTTAAGTTTCTAGGTGGTTGTGCATTTGTATTTACCATACTAAATTCATTATTACGATTTAAAACATTATCTGGTAGAGACATATATTTATCATGGAATACAGATTGTGATACTTCTGGTTTACCACCAAAATTCTGTCCTGCCCATGCTTCTTCAATTGAACACATTAATTTAATTTATAATTTAATTTATAATTTAATTTATAATTTATTTGAGGTTAAGCCTAATATAAGAAAGATATAATATATAGTATTATAATTATGTGATAAAAAAAATAATAGCAAAATAAACATAATATTTTATCTAACAAATTCTTAGTAAGAACAATATTATAATTATTAAAATTTAAATCATAATCATAATCATAATCATAATCATAATCATAATCATAATCATAATCATAATCATAATCATAAGAATTAATTTTTAAAATGAAACTCTCAAATGCTCGTATATATTACCATTTAATAATTACAATTGGTTTTGTATATATATTTATACAATTTTTAACAATGAAAAGAACTAATATAATATATAAAACGTATACAGATTATATAATGAATAAATATTGTTTAATACTTTATATATTATTATTATTATTAGTTGGTAGATATGACGGTTATACAGCCGTATTATTGTTTATCTTAGTTATGATTCCATTTAAATGTGCATATAAAGAATATTATGAAGACAACGATAGTAATGCTATTGCTGTTGCTGTTGATATACAACCCATAACAACAACTATGCCAACTGTAAGTAATTTATTAAATAATGAGACACTTGATATTGATGATAGATTTAAAATGGATGATATTAGTAAAAATCAAATATTAAAGCAAATTAAAGCACAAGTTGAGTTTGACCCATATAAAACCCAATTATCAAAAGATGTTATATTTGAAATCTATAATAAATATTTTGATAATGATATTTTCGTTAAATTGAAAAATACCAATGATGATAGCAAAGAATATATAGCTTCAGGAAACTTTAAATATATACCAAAAGAAAGCAAAGTTGACTATGATTTAGTATCATATCAAAATCTTTCAAATAATACAAGTTTTGGAGTAGACCTATTAACTGATGGTATTCTTAATAAGACACAATCATAAATACAAATTCGCAAATGCAAAATCTTTTAAATACAAAATCGCAAATGCAAAAAAATAGAATATAAAGAAACATTTGAATAAGTAATAAGTTAATTATAAGCTTTTTAATCCTTTTATTCTTGATTTTAATAGAAAGAAGCATATTATACCAATAAATATAAATGCAATTGTTGGAATTGTAACTATACAAATTACAATAAATATTGCTACTGAATATAAAATTCTATATATCCAATCAGCATTATCTCTAAAACCACTAACATATGTAGATGGCGAAAATACAGTTTTTGCACCTTCTTTAACTGAGTCTTTTGCACCTGATAATGCTTCGCCTTGTTTTCTAAGTGTTTCATTTGCTCTTGCAAGCAATTTATCTTTCATACCTAATTTTCCACTTGCAGTATTTGCCATTGCACTTGCATTACCAATAGAACCTGCCGCTGCACTTAAGTTTCCAATAGATCCAGACGCCGCAGATAGCAAACTAGCAGCACCACCTACATGTTTAATTGTTTTTGTTTTATTATTTACATTATCAAATAAACCGAAATAATTATTATTATGTCCAATTATTAATAAAAATATTAATATTATTAATGCAATAATTCTCTTATATTTTAATATATATGATTCTAATGTTTTATAAAATTTGTAATAATCATTACTATCACTATCAATATCACTATCATATATTTTAATATCTTTATCTATAAAATGATTATGTAATCTTTGATAAATATTATTTATATATACATCTATGTCTAGACTCATATTTAATAAATATATATTGATATAAGTTATATATAAATTATATTATAAGTTATATATAAGTTTAAAATTGGAATTATAAAATACAAATACTTATAGTAAATAAACAAATTAAAATAATCAAATAATCAAATAATTTTATTCTTTTTTTATAACATTTATAATAAAAAAAATTTACCAACAAGTATTTTTATTATAGTATATGTTATTATAATAAATATAAGAACTGGTAATGTTAATATACCTAGAACTAATAATATTGTTCCTGCAATTACAAATACAGCACCAATAGAATCAAATATTTTTCCAGATTGACTAAATACAGGACCTAACATACCATGTTGTCCAGCACTTTTTTGAACTTTACCTTTTAAGTTTTCAATAAAACTAAGCTTTTTATCAGTAGCTTTTAATTCATCATCTTGTCCTTCAGCTTCACCTCCGGGTGGTTTGCCTTCTTCAGCTTCACCTCCGGGTGGTTTTCCCTGTTCTGCATCACCTCCAGGTGGTTTGCCTTGTTCTGCTTCACCTCCGGGTTTTGGAGCTTCATTTCCACCACCTTTTTGATTTTTAGTATTTGTAGTATTTGTAGTATTTGTTTTACAGTATTTTTCCCATGATTTACCAAGGCTTGCCAAGTTTGTAAACTGCATAGTAATTAATAATACAAATACCCATAAAACATAATTTTTATTTTCAGCTATAAAACTTTTAAATTTATACCAATCCTCTTTTAATAAATAAATTAACTCTTCCGTAAATTCATAAATATTAGTTATGAAATCATCAAGTGCTCTTTTTAATTCTAACATTTATGTATTTTATGTATTTTATGTATTTTATGTATTTTATATATTTATCTATTGTAATTATATTAGGTATATTTCTGGTTCTAGATAATAATATTTTATTTATTGTGTAATTTATATTAATATTTATATTAATATCTAGAATTATTATAGTATATATAATATAGTATAGTGTATATAATATAGTATATATAATTTAGTTTATAAAAAATCTAATACAAATATAAACATATAAAATATAAAAAATTTATTAAAAGAAAATGACAGGTTTTGTATGTAGTTCACATACTATGATTGTTATTGTAATAGTTGTTTTAATTATTACATTTACTGAAAATATATTTACAAATATGCCAGTATTAAAAAAATTATTTATGGATCCTTTAAATTACATTCTTTTAATTATTCTAATTATTCTAGTAATACTAATTGATATGCCATGTGGAATTATTTTGGCATTTCTTATTCTATATTTATCAGTTTATATGAATCATAGAAAGCAAATGCCTCAACAGCGCAAAGTAAAGTTTACAGATGTTATAAGAAATAATGATATGCGTGGTTCTGGTTCTATGAATGGCGATACGATACGTAGTGAATCTGAGTTTATGTATACAAATACAATGAAACCTTTTCCAAATGGTAATCTTAAACCATTTCAACCAGTAGACCAAATGGTAATTGATAATGCATCTACTTCTTCTTATAGAGCGGGTTCGGGTGTTATTACACAAAAAGATTTTGAAAAAGATGATTTTATTACAAGAGTTGGATTGCCAAATAGAGATGGATATGATATTGCAGGATGTCGATATGATTTCAAAAATAGTCCTCAAAACTTAACTAAAAATGGTCCGCCTCTTGCCCACTGTGCTGCTTATTCTGGCGAACAAACACAAACATGCGGAACAGTTTTTTATCCTTTACATGCTTAGTAATTAGTTTTAGTTAGTAATTAGTTTTAGTTAGTAATTAGTTTTAGTTAGTAATTAGTTTTAGTTAGTAATTAGTTTTAGTTAGTAATTAGTTTTATATTTTTATTTATTTGTGATATATAGTTATATATAAACATATAGTATTACAATTTATTGTAAATGTCAAATACTGCAAATAATATTGGGACTGGGACTAGTGCTGGTGCTGCAACTGGGTCTGCAACTGCATCACCAAATACAACTGGAGGAGGAATTGGTAGTCCAGATGCCAATGCATCTATTTTTGCACTGGCAACTATGGGTTTAAGCGGTAATAAATATATTTTGGGTTTGATGATATTATTGATTAATTTAGGTGCACGATATATTGGTAATGAAGTAGGTGAATTCATGCATAAAGTATTAAACCATAAATTTGCAAGGCGTTTTCTTATATTTCTAGTAATTTGGATGGGAACACGTGATTTAGTTGTTGCATTAGTTATTACAATATGTTTTATTTTATTGGTAAATACATTATTTAACGAAAATAGCGATTATTGTATTTTACCTGCAAAGAATGACTCTCCAATTACAAAGGAAGAATATTTAATTGCAAGAGAATTAGTTGGAAAATATGAAACCGCAAATCCAATTATACCTAGTAGTGCAAATGCTACTCAAAGACTAAATAATTTACCTATAAATAATAATGTTGTTAGTAGCTAGTGCTTAATAATTCAGTCATTTTTATTAGTCATTTTTATTAGTCATTTTTATTAG
>Ga0214919_10011649_pt1 | contig 10948 bp, 9 predicted proteins | sample LL1503_MetaG_FD_177994 | JGI IMG/M metagenome (GOLD analysis project Ga0214919, IMG submission 177994) | Freshwater microbial communities from Lake Lanier, Atlanta, Georgia, United States - LL-1503 | ecosystem: Environmental > Aquatic > Freshwater > Lake | place: USA: Georgia | collected 2015-03-15
TTGCAGATTTTCATGGCATGCGCTTCGGACAGCGAACCTCCAAATACAGTGAAATCCTGACTATAGACATAAACCAAACGGCCATTGATCGTGCCGCTGCCGGTGACAACGCCGTCGCCCGGTATCTTTTGATCGGCCATGCCGAAATCTGCGCAATTATGTGTAACATACGCGTCAAGCTCTTCGAAACTGCCTTCATCGAGCAGGATATCAAGCCGTTCGCGGGCCGTCAGGCGTCCCTTGGCGTGCTGCGCATCGATACGCTTTTGCCCACCACCCAATTTCGACGCCGCGCGACGTGCTTCCAGTTCAGCAATAATGGCCGACATGGCATTCCCCATAAGCAATTAAGTTGCACAAAGCTTTTGCATCCTGCCGTAGAAATTGCAAATTAATCGTGCGATTGAAAATCGCCTAGCAAAGCCTGAGATTGAAAGCTGCAATAATTCAAAAAGCACGTTATAGGGCCACATCATGGAATTTATGCATCCCTTTAAAGTCGCGGCTTTGTATCGCTTTGTCGCGTTTGAAGCGCCGGAAGATTTGCAGCCACGCATTCACGAAAAATGCATCGCGGGGGGCATCACAGGCACAATATTGCTCGCGCGGGAGGGTATTAACGGAACCGTGGCAGGCGACCCAGATTCTATCGACGCGCTTATTGCATTTTTGCGGTCAATTCCCGGCTGTGCCGAACTTGACGTAAAATATTCGCACGCCAAAGAAATGCCCTTCTACCGCATGAAAGTGCGTCTCAAGAGAGAAATCGTAACGTTGGGCATCGACGGTATTGATCCCAAACGTGAGGTGGGCACTTATGTGCAAGCTGAGGATTGGAACGCCTTAATTTCTGAACCAGATACCGTGTTGATTGATACGCGTAACGATTATGAAGTTGCGATTGGGACGTTTGAAGGCGCAATTGACCCGCGCACCAAATCATTTAGTGAATTCCCCGAATGGTTTCGCGCACATCGCGAAGAGCTTGCAACAGGCAAAACAAAGTTTGCCATGTTCTGTACTGGAGGCATCCGGTGCGAAAAATCGACAGCCTTCCTTAAGGCCGAGGGCATAGATGAAGTCTATCATCTAGAGGGCGGCATACTGCGCTACCTCGAAAATATTCCCGAGGCGGAGAGTAAATGGCAAGGCGAGTGCTTCGTATTCGACGAGCGTGTCTCCGTCACGCATGGGTTAGAGCTCGGCGAAATGGAGCTATGCCACGCATGTCGCCGAGCAATATCGCAAAACGACAAGCTATCAGCACATTTTGAGGAGGGTGTGTCGTGCCCGGCGTGCTTTGCCGAACGTACCGAAGAAGACCGCGCACGCTTTGCAGAACGGCAAAGACAGATTGCTCTGGCCAAGAAACGCGGCAAGCAACATATCGGCGTCAACCCGCGAACGGATGACTGACCTTCCAATCCTCTACACCTTCCGCCGGTGCCCCTACGCCATGCGCGCCCGCATGGCTGTCGCTGTTAGCGGCGTGACAGTCGAGCTGCGCGAGATCGTGTTACGCGACAAGCCAAACGAAATGCTGGAGGCCTCACCAAAGGGAACCGTTCCCGTGCTGGTACTTCCCGACGGCCAAGTAGTTGAAGAAAGCATCGAGATTATGCGCTGGGCGCTCGTACAGAGCGATCCTGAGTGCTGGCTAGGTCAAGAGGCATCAAACTTGATTACGGTCAATGATGGCCCGTTTAAGCAAGCCCTGGACCGGTATAAATATCCCCACCGTTACGGGCTTGCCGATGGCATCATGCATCGCAATGCAGCAGGTGCGCATCTGGAGATGCTCGAAAATAGGTTGTTAGCTGCGCCTTACTTAGCAGGGTCAAAATGTGGATTTACCGACATCGCCATATTCCCATTCGTTCGGCAATTCGCTGCTACCGACGCAGGCTGGTTTACTGCACAGCCCCTACCCGCTTTGCAAAACTGGCTATCTTCAATTGTGAGCAGCGATCTGTTCACCCACATCATGACGCGTTATAAACCATGGAAAGCGGGCCACGCGCCCATCTACTTCCCCTGACTATTTCATCAGCACCAATTCTTCAGACATGCTTGGGTGCAATGCTACCGTGTCGTCAAAATCCTGCTTGGTCAGTTTTGCCTTAACCGCAATCGCAGCGGCTTGAAGAATTTCGCCGCTGTCAGGGCCAATGAGGTGAAGTCCAACCACGCGCTCCCCGCGGCCAGCTACCACCATTTTGTACAATGCCCGTTCGTTCCTGTCGGCGAGAACATTTTTCATCGCCCGAAAATCGCTTTTATACACTTGGACGTCATCATACTGCGCGCGCGCTTCTGCCTCAGTCAGGCCAACGCTGGCAATGGGTGGGTTGCTGAACACCGCGGTGGGAATGCAATCATAATTCACCGTGCGCGGGTTGTTTCCAAATACACTGTCGGCAAAGGCGTGGCCTTCACGAATGGCAATTGGCGTTAGCTGCACACGGTTGGTAACGTCACCAACGGCATAAATGCTTGGCACATTGCTTCGGTTGTCCTCACCGACCATCACGGCGCCGTCCTTGCCCAGATCAACGCCAATATCCTCAAGCCCAAGTCCGATGGTGTGTGGTGTCCGTCCAATGGCCCATAACAAGAGATCGGTCTCAATTGTGCTTCCATCGGTGTTTTCAATCAGCAAGCTGCCGTCGTCCTGCTTGATGATGGATTTGAAGCGAAAGTTGAAACGGATATCTATACCCTTATGCCGACTAATCTGAACAAGCCTGTCAACAATTTCGTCATCATAGCTACGCAACACGCGGTCACCATGGGTTACAAGATTAACTTTAACGCCCAGTTCATTGAAAATACATGCAAATTCATTCGCAATATACCCGCCGCCAGCAATCACTACGCGCTTGGGTAATTCCGGTAGGCTAAATACTTCGTTCGAGGTGATACCATGGCCGGCGCCAGGAATATCCGGTACAGAAGGCCACGCACCGGTCGCAATCAGAATATTTGCTGCCGAAATTGTGCGCCCGCTGGAGAGCTGAACGCTGTTTGCACCCGTCAAAACAGCCCGCTCGTGGAATACCTCAACCTTGTTGCTACCCAGCGTCTGGCCATAAAGGCCCTCCAATCGGTTTACCTCAGCAGCCACATTGTCACGCAATATGTTCCAATCGAAAGTCGCCCCCTCTGTGGTCCAGCCAAAACGTTGCGCGTCCTTCAAATCTTCAGCAAAGTGGGAACCATATACCAACAACTTTTTGGGCACGCAGCCTCGGATTACGCACGTGCCTCCGACGCGATGCTCTTCAGCCACAGCAACACGCGCGCCGTGCGATGCGGCAATCCGAGAAGCGCGGACGCCGCCGGAGCCCGCGCCAATGACGAAGAGGTCATAATCAAACTGAGCCATATATTTTTCTTTCCTAGGTGCCCGCGTTATGGTCACTCATGCATGCTTTTACCAACGAGAATTCTCGCGCTGTCTTATCGAACAAACGCGCGTTGCTTAGATCTCCCCAAGCGCCGCCTCTATCAGCGCTGTAGTGGACGGATCAAAGCCGCTTGGTCCGTTGTCCGTGATGCTTTTGGCAATTTGCTTACCGAGCTCAACACCGAATTGGTCAAAGGGGTTTATACCCAAAAAAGCTGCGTTGACGAACGTACGATGCTCGTAAAAGGCAATCAATGCGCCGACTGTTGACGGTGTGACATCATCTAACAAGATCGTTGTTGAAGGCCGATCGCCAACATAATTGCGCGCCAAATCATCCGAATGCTGTCCTGTCATCAATGCCGCGCCTTGGGCAAAGCAGTTGACCAACAAAGTCTCATGATGGGCGGTATCAAAATCATGCCCCGGCGTCTTGCTGGCGATGAATTCAACGGGGATGAGGTGCGTTCCTTGATGCAGAAGTTGGAACACGGCGTGTTGCGCATCGGTGCCCACGCCGCCCCAAGTGACTGGCGCGCTGTTCCGACCCAGCGGCGCACCATCGGCGGTAACTGATTTACCGTTCGATTCCATTTCAAGCTGCTGCAGATAATCAGGCAACAAGCGCAAGCGCTCATCATAAGCAAACACTGCCCGTGTCTGGCACGACTTAGTCTGGGCATAATAAAGGTCAGCAAATGCAGCCATTGTTGGTGCGTTCTCCAACATAGGGGCATTGCGGAAATGCCGATCCATTGCGTCCGCGCCCTCTAGCAATTCGGCATACACTGACCAGCCAAGGCCAAGTGCAACCGGAAAGCCGATTGAGCACCATAAAGAATACCGTCCGCCAACGGCTTCGTTAAAAGGCAATATGCGGCTTTCGTCGATGCCCCACTCAATAGCTTTATCTGGATAAGCGGTAAGTGCCACGAACTGCGCATATGGGTCCGCAACACCACCCTCACGCATCCACTCCATGGCACTTGTGGCATTGAGCAAAGTTTCGGTCGTGGTGAAGGTTTTGGATGCAACAGCGACAATGGTCTTGTGCGGATCCATATTCTTCACCGCCTCGGTAAGCGCCGCACCATCAACATTTGACACAACCTTTACATCATATCGCGCGCCGTCGCGCCCAAGGGCATCGACGAGTAATTTTGGGCCAAGCGCCGATCCGCCAATGCCGATATGCAATATGTGCTGAATATCTCCCATAAAGCCAGCGTCGATTGCCTCAACTAATCCGCGCATTCTGTCCTGAAGCGCACGCGCATGCGCAACAGAATTCGCATCACCATTACCGCGTTCTGCTGGATGCTCGGCTGCGCGGCCCTCTGTGATGTTGATGGCGGCGCCAGCGAATAAAGCTGCTTTTAAGCCGCCAAGCTCCATGTCCGCCGCAAGCTTTTTAAATTGACCAAGCGCGATGCTGTCGAGATGCGTCTTCGACAAATCGAACCGCAGACCTGACAATTGGATGGTCATTTTCTCCACGCGATCCTTGTCCGACTTGAAGAGATCTATAAGCGATTGTGGCTGATGCTTTTTCAGTTGTGTCCAGGGGGTATCGGTCATTTTTTGTCCCTTAAATGAAGGCATCGCGGCCGACAGTGAATCTCGGTACTGGCAAATAACGCGCCCACGCTCTAAAAGGCCAGTCAATCTGTCGCTAGCCAACCTTTTTTTGCGAGAATTTGTGACTTCAACCACCGAAAAGCCGGACGATGTAGCCGCGGCAGCGTCTGTAACACAGGCTGCGCCAACACAAGCGTCCGAATGGCGCGAATATGGAAGCTTCCTTTTAAAGCTCGCTTTGTTCGTGTTCGTGTTACGCAGTTTCATCGTTTCGCCATTCAACATTCCGTCTGAATCGATGCAGCCACGCTTATTGATTGGGGATTATCTGCTGGTGGCAAAATGGCCTTATGGCTATTCAAAATATAGCCTGCCGCTATCGTTACCAATCATTCCAGGGCGTATTTTTGCCAGCCAACCAACGCGTGGTGATGTCGTTGTTTTCAAAGCGCCTATGTCGAACGGCACCGACTATATTAAGCGCGTCATTGGTCTTCCCGGTGACGTCATTCAAATGCGCGACGGCATATTGGAAATAAATGGAGTAGCGGTAAAAAAGGAGCGCATTGCCGACCTTGTTATACCTGTTACCCAAAATATGCGGGACACAGCTGAGCTTGACCGTAATCCCTTCCCTTGCTGGCGGCCCGACATGGAAGAACCCAGCGCGGACGGTGGTTCACAATGTCGTTATCCGCGATATCGCGAGACATTGCCCGAGGGCAAAAGCTATGAAATATTGGACCTTCAAAACGGACTTGAGGGCGACAATACCGAGGCCTTTATTGTCGGGGAGGATGATCTATTCCTGATGGGTGACAATCGTGACCGCAGTGCAGACAGTCGGTGGACACCCTTGGACAAGCCCGGCGCCATAGGCATTGTGCCGCAGAAGAACCTTGTCGGTCGCGCGCTTGTATCTGTATTCTCGACCGACGGGTCGTCGCATTGGTTGCTGCCGTGGACTTGGTTCACTGCAATGCGTCCAGAACGCATTGGACGTGGATTTTGATTGGCAGCGATCAGGATATCTGGCTGGCGGAACTGCTTCCTGAGCAGCCCTCGGATTGGGCTCTGTATAACCGCGCATTAACCCACGGAAGCACTGGGCAACCGGATTATCAGCGCCTCGAATTTTTGGGCGATCGAATATTGGGCCTCGTCATAGCTGACATGCTGTATCACCGCTTCAGCGACGAAGCAGAAGGACGCTTGTCGCATCGGTTAAATGCTCTCGTATCGGGCGCGACATGCGCCGAAATTGCTCGAAACATTGGGCTTGCGGCCCACTTGCGGCTTGGAAAGCAGGCTCGTGACGATGGTGCGCAACAAAGCGACAATGTGTTGGGTGACGTCATGGAGGCAATTATTGGTGCGCTATATATTGACCGCGGCCTAAATGCTGCGCGCAAACTTATAGAACAACTCTGGGCGCCACATCTTGAAACCGCAAATGGCGCTCCCAAGCACCCCAAATCCGAATTGCAAGAATGGTGCGCCGCCCATGGGCGCAAGGTTCCAGAATATGTTGTCACAAAAAAAGAAGGCCCTCCCCACGCTATGATATTTGAAATCACCGTTACCGTGAAGGGTTTTACCCCCGTCACTGCGAGCGCGAACAGCAAACAGGCCGCCGAAACCGCCGCAGCACTGGCCTTTTTGGAAACCAACGCATGACCAAGAAATGCGGACATGTTGCCATTATCGGTGCGCCAAATGCCGGAAAGTCGACCTTGGTCAACGCTCTCGTCGGACAAAAGGTCGCTATTGTTAGTCCAAAGGCACAAACGACGCGCACGCGCATGTTGGGCGTTGCGCTGGCTGGTGAAACGCAGATCATTTTAGTCGATACACCTGGAATTTTTGCCGCACAGCGTAGGTTCGATCGCGCAATGGTCGCTGCGGCATGGGATGGCGCGGGCGACGCCGACATGATCGCGTTGATCGTCGATGGTCGGGCTGGCGCTGGACCAAAGGTCGAAAAAATCCTCGATGGCCTAAAAGACCGGCCTGAACGCAAATGGCTTGTTTTGAACAAGGTTGATGTAGCAGCCAAGGATAAGCTGCTCGCGCTCACGACGAAATTGACCGACAAATGCCCGTTTGAGCAGATCTATTATATCAGCGCGGCAACCCGTGACGGCCTTGAAGAATTCAAAACCGCGCTTGCCGACAATATGCCTGAGGGAGAATGGCATTTCCCTGAGGATCAAGTGTCCGATGCCACAGACCGGTTGATAGCCTCCGAAATCACGCGGGAACAGCTCTATCTGCAATTGCACGAAGAACTACCTTATGCCAGCGCGGTTGAGACCGAAAAATATAGCGAGCGTGAGGACGGGTCGCTGGAAATTCACCAGCAGATACTCGTCGCCCGGCCGACCCAGCGCGCCATTGTGTTGGGCAAAGGTGGCGCGCGCATTAAGGCGATTGGCGAAGCAGCACGCCTTGAACTGGCAAAGCTAATGGGTGTTAAAGTTCATCTTTATTTGCATGTAAAAGTGCATGCCAAATGGGACGAAGACCGCAGCCTATATCGCGATATTGGGCTTGAGTGGGTGGAGTAACAGAAGCCCTGACGCGCCAATAAACACGCTGAACGCGCTTCAGTATCTTGCTTTCCAAAGCTCAAACCCAAGTCCCAAAGGACGTCCTGTGTGTCTGAGGTAGGTCTAGTTATTCCGCTTTCTTTGTCTTAGGCCCAGCCTTTGGTTTTGCCGCTGCTTTCTTTGGGGCAGCTTTCTTTTTCGGCGCAGCCTTTTTCTTGACCTTGCCCTTTGGCGGCATAGCTGCACGTGCATCGATTAGCTGCGCGGCTTCTTCAAGTGTAAGCGCATCAGGCGAAATCGACTTGGGCAATGTCGCATTGGTGGTGCCATCGGTCACATAAGGACCAAAGCGGCCCTCCATGAGCTTGATTTCAGCTTCAGTGCCCGGATGCTTGCCTAATTCTTTCAACGGTGCGCGTGCGGCACCACGCCCACGGCCTGGGTTAGCCAAAGCTTCGGCCAACTTCACAACCGCGCTGTTCATTCCAGTTTCGAACACCTCGGTGGTTGACTGCAAACGGGCATATTTACCATTATGTGCAAGGTAAGGCCCATAACGACCAATGCTTGCCGTCACTGGTTCACCGCTTTCTGGGTGTGTCCCGATGGTGCGGGGCAATGACAGCAGCTTCACAGCCCATTCTAACCCAATATCTTCTGCCGGAATATCTTTCGGTATTGATGCTCGCTTTACATCAGTTCCCTCGCCCGTTTCAAAATAAGGGCCAAAGCGCCCAGATTTCCGAGCCACTTCCAATTGGGTTTCAGGATGCTGACCTAGAATCTCGGGGCCGGTATCTTCACCATTTTCGCCGCCGGGCTGCGCGAATTTGCGGGTATATTTGCAGTCGGGGTAATTTGAACACGCAACAAACGCACCAAATTTTCCACCGCGCAACGCAAGCCTGCCCTCTCCACATTTGGGGCAAAGTCGGGGATCAGTGCCGTCTTCGCGTTCGGGAAAGAGATATGGTGATAGGAATATATCAAGTTCGGCTGTTACCTCAGACGGTTTCTGCTCCATGACCTCAGCCGTCTTCGGCTTAAAATCACGCCAAAAAGCTTCAAGAAATGACTGCCAATTGGCACGGCCACCACTAATTTCATCCAACTGATCCTCTAGGCCAGCGGTGTAATCATACGCGACATAACGTTCAAAAAACCGTTCAAGAAACGCTGTAAGCAATCGCCCAGATTCCTCTGCAAAAAAACGATTTTTTTCCACACGTACATACGTGCGGTCTTTTAGAACCTGAATAGTTGACGCGTATGTCGATGGGCGGCCGATCCCCAACTCTTCAAGACGCTTCACCAACGTCGCTTCGGAGAAACGGGGTGGCGGCTGCGTAAAGTGCTGGATCTTTTCCGCAGCGTGCTTCGCAGGCGCGTCGCCAACGGCCATGGCTGGCAAGATGGCGCTGTCTTCGCTGTCACTATCGTCACGGCCTTCTTCATACACGGCAAGGAAACCAGGGAATTTCATGACCTGTCCGGTTGCGCGTAACCCTGTTTGTCCGGTGCCATCAAGAAAATCGATTGTGGTCCGTTCCATGCGCGCAGAGGCCATTTGGCTAGCCATTGCGCGCTTGAAAATCAGGTCATACAGGCGACCATGATCCCCTGAACCTGCTTTGTCTTTATTGAAATCAGTTGGACGTATTGCCTCATGCGCTTCCTGCGCATTCTTCGCCTTCGTTTGATAAACGCGGGGTTTCTCGGGTAAATATCCGCTGTCAAAGCGGTCGGAGATCGATTTACGCGCGGCGGAAATGGCGCTGTGGTCCATCTGGACGCCATCGGTCCGCATGTAGGTAATCGCGCCGTCTTCATATAGGCCCTGCGCAACACGCATCGTATGGCTTGCGGAAAAACCAAGCTTACGCGCGGCTTCTTGCTGCAAAGTGGACGTCGTGAAGGGCGGCTGTGGATTGCGGGTGACAGGTTTGGTCTCAACGGTCACGACCGTAAAGTTGCCGGCTTCCACTGCAAGGCGGGCTTGCTCTGCATCCCCTTCAGTTCTCAAATCCATCTTGTCGAGCTTCTTGCCAAGATACTGGATTAAACGGGCATCAAATTTTTGTCCCTTATGCTCCATGCCGGCTTTGACGGACCAATATTCCTGCGCACGGAACGCTTCGATTTCGCGTTCGCGTTCAACGATTAGGCGCAACGCAACCGACTGCACACGTCCGGCAGATTTTGCGCCGGGCAATTTTCGCCACAAGACAGGCGAAAGAGTGAAACCGACCAGATAATCGAGTGCGCGGCGGGCGCGATAGGCATCGATGAGGTCGACATCCAGCGCGCGTGGGTTCTTCATCGCATCGGTCACGGCTTGTTTGGTAATGGCGTTAAAGGTTACGCGGCCGACCTTTGCCGGCAGCACTTTTTTCTTCGCGAGCACTTCCTGCACATGCCAGCTGATTGCCTCACCTTCGCGATCGGGGTCGGTCGCAAGGATTAAGCTATCTGCCTTCTTGGCCTCGTCAGTGATTGCCTTGAGCTGCCTGGCCTTATCGGCATAGTTATCCCATAGCATTTCAAAGCCATTGTCGGGGTCGACCGATCCATCCTTGGGCGGCAGGTCACGGATATGGCCGTAAGAGGCCAGCACCTTGAAGCCGGGGCCCAAATATTTCTCTATCGTCTTGGCTTTTGCAGGTGATTCAACAATGACTAATTGCATGATATTTTGTGCTTTTCTAAAATCTCTCGCGTACGCGTATAGGCTGGTGGGGTAAGGCGCCCCCCGTCAAGATGAAAAATGCGATGTTATTTCATGCTGTAAAACGAACCTTGCCGCCTGCCCCGCGCTCCAATTTTCCGGCCCACTCAAATTCCAGTAATACCATCTGGACAGTTGCTGGACTGCTTCCGGATTGCCGCACCAATTCATCGACCGAAACATAGGTCATGCCCATCAGGTCGATAACGGCACTGCGTTCGGCCTTGCTGCCGTCGTCGGATATCTTTGGAGCTAGATTGGCGTGGGATGCAGCCTGCCCAAGCATGCGATTGTCGATCGGATGGATCATCTCTGCAATCTCGGATGCATTTTGCACCAGAATTGCGCCCTCACGGATAAGTTAGTTGCAGCCGCGCGATCGCAGATCAAGTGGCGATCCTGGAACAGCCATGACCTCACGCCCGGCCTCCGCTGCAAGCCGCGTGGTAATGAGCGATCCCGACTTTGGCTCAGCCTCAATCACCACGGTTCCAGCAGATACCCCAGCGATAATACGGTTGCGATAGGGTAAGTGCCGCGCTCTCGGTTCGGTGCCTGGGGCTGCTCTGCGATAAGAAGCCCGCGCTCGGCAATCCTGTCCTGCAATGCCCGGTTTTCTGGGGAGTAAACCACGTCTATCCCGCCAGCGATGACGGCGACCGTTCCGCTGTCAATGGACCCCACATGCGC
>Ga0214919_10011650_pt1 | contig 10947 bp, 9 predicted proteins | sample LL1503_MetaG_FD_177994 | JGI IMG/M metagenome (GOLD analysis project Ga0214919, IMG submission 177994) | Freshwater microbial communities from Lake Lanier, Atlanta, Georgia, United States - LL-1503 | ecosystem: Environmental > Aquatic > Freshwater > Lake | place: USA: Georgia | collected 2015-03-15
AATTATATTTTACTAAGGACAATAATTTATATACAGTGAACTTGCCAGTTAAGGATTTTTATTTAGAAAATGCAGAGGATCCTAATCATATTATTACGAAACATTTTGCCTGCGGATTTCCTGTTGTCGAATCCAACACATTGACTAGTTATTATGAAGTATTAGGTCAAGGTAAAGTATTCCAATTATTAAAGTATTCTCATAAAAGAATCAAAGAATCCAATGTATATGGTGGTGCACCCGTAAAGGAGTATGTCATGGATAATACTTACTTTGTATATGAAGTGTCTGATAAAAAAATGCTGCCTGTAGGAAGCTCTATCTCCTTTAAAAATTTAAAAAAGGCTTTACCTAATGATGCCGCTAAGTTGGATGAGTTGGCAGCAGCAACTAAAATAAATACCAAAAATGAAGAGGGGTTAGGCCAGTTGATAGCGAAGTTTTATTAATCGATTATAATAATTTGTTTGAGATGACAGACCAAGAAATGTATCATGAACTAGCTTATTATACACTCTCACATCCCGATCCTAGATTTATACATCAGCATGTAGTAGATGCGTTTACGGCACAAACTGCCAGTCCGGAAACTAAATTATTAGCTATTTATTTTGCATTGGTGGGGTTGTATTTATATGTGGAGAAAAACTATACAGGGAAGGAAGTGCAAGTGGCACATGTGAAATTATCTAGTACATCTAAAATATTTGAACCATTGGATTTGCCTGACTATAGAGGAGATTTTACTATTCAGGATATTCTAACATACCCGCCAGGAAAGGAAAGAGATGAGGCCATACATAAATGGTGTGTATGTGTATGGGATGTATATAAAAATCAGCGAACCCTTATACAGGAATTCGCTGATCGTATATTGCCTTACTGAAAGTAAATTGTTTTTAAGAAGGAGGATTAAGCTTTTTCTAATTCCTCAATGGTTCTTTTCGCTGCTTTTAATCTTGCTGCTTTGTTTTTCTCTACTAATTGATTCACGGCCCACTTTTCAATCTTATGATGTAATGGAATTAAGAGCGCTGCTAGTGAAACCAAAGCTAATAGCATTAAGAAGGGAGAGTGGTGTGTTACTTTTTCTAAAATAGGATGAATGAGTAAATTTAAAAATTCAAAAACAATTAATAAAGCGATGACACTTAAAAATTCAATCAATTTGGTATTGGTAATCAGTCTGCGACTGAAGATTAAGAAAATGATAAAAAAGCTTACAATACCTACTGCAATAAACGTGTATTGAAGATTTTCCTCAATCTTTTGTTGAGTTTCTTGTTCAGCCAATTTTAATTCTTCTTGTCTTGTATTTTCTTCAAATGCTAAAAGTTGAGCTTGCTGTGTATTTTTGGTATTGAATAAACTGTCTTTTGCAATCCTGAATATTTCGGAATATTTAAAGGCGCTATCTATATTTTTCTTACTATATAGGTCTAGCAAAATTTTAGCGGGTTCTACATTTAAGGTATAGAAAGCAGTGTTTCTCACGGCAGCGATGGCCTTATTTGCATAAAATATCGACGAATCTGATTGGTTTGAACTTTTGTAAAAAGTAGCCATAGCCGTATAGGCGTTACTAGCTAATTTAGGAGACTTAATTCTACTGGCTTCCGCTAATGCCATATTCCAATAGCTTAAAGCCAGCGTAGGGTTTTTCATGGCAGCATGAATGCTACCAAATTGTAAATAAATAAGGCCATTCCAATAGGTGATATTCGATTTGATACCTAATTCAAAGGCTTTTTGTGTATACATCAAAGCAGAATCTACTTTGTTTTTATATAAATAAAGCATACCCATATCATTGTAGCTACAAACTGTAATAATATCGGTTTCATATTTAGTAGAAGCATTAATAGAAAGCATATTTTGCTCAATCGCCTTATTCAAATCACCCATTAGCATATAGGATAAAGCGTACATTGCCTTTCCAAAAGTAATGAGTCTGGCATCTTTTGATTTTTCAGCAACTTGACTTGCTAAAACACCATGCTCAAAGCATTTTACTGGATTGCCAAAAGCTAAGTAGTCATAGGATAAACAAGCATGTCCTAATAGTTGACATACTAGGTCGTTATTTTTTTGACCATATAATAAAATTTTCTCTGAATTGTGCATGTCCTCCACCGGGTTGGTTTCGGAAATGGTGAGGGCGCTCATTGCTAAATAATATCTGGCGCTGTCATTTTTTTCAGCTGCAATTTTTACAAGTAAGGAATCAATGTTGGGAGGAGGTTGTGAAAAGTCGACTTTAGCACTTTGGGCGTTAGTGAATGTTAAGGCGAAAAATGTCGCAATAAAGAATACAATTTTTTTCATATAGGGTTTAAATATTACATGAATTTATAAAAAAATTCGAAAAAAGCCTAATTATTGGGGTTTCCTGAAATAGAGGCTGTAAAACCAAAGACGAGTCATAATTTGTTAAATTTTTATTCGATTTTATAGGAATTTCATCAGAAAAAAAGTTGGGGGACAGGTCTAAATAGGTGCCTATAAATTTTTAAAATGATTTACTCTTTCCATTCAATGGGTATAGAGATTTCGTTTTTACGACCGATAAAATCATAGGGTGCATTATAGCCTAAGAAATTAAAGCCGCCTATTATTTTAATATTCTTTTTCTGAAGTAAGGCAACTAATTTTTGGGTATGATCATTTATCTTTTCATCATTTGCGTACCCTCCGAAGGCAATTACTGCAGCATATACATCTTCTGATTGTTTTATTTCTACAGTAGCATCCTTTGGTTTAGGTAAAGTTGCCATATCATATTTCTCTGGCATTACAAAACTCATAGCCGACCCTTTTTCACTCATCTCCATTCTCACGGGTGCGGTCATGGCAATACTTTTATTTTGGTCATTACCGCCAAAAATATAACCTGCTAATTTTCTAAATCCACTGCTTGCTACTTGTTTATAGTTAGTTCCGTTAGTACGAATAGTTGCAAAGGTTGCTTTGGGGTAAAATCGGATTTCAAAGCCATCTTCCTTTTTAACCACTCTGTACTTTTGGGTCTCAATGCTTGACACTGAAAATTTTTTAAATGATTGAAATACAATAAAAATAATGGCTAAAGCCAAGAATAGGTAAAACATTTTCATACTATTAATAACAAGTTAGCTATAAAAATGTTTAATATTTATAAATAAAGGTCAACAAAAGCGGACTTATCCTCGTCCCAATTAGTAATTATGGGATTGTCGTTCTCGCTTTGCTCGAACGACTTCCCTAAATGGCGTCCTTACTCAAAGCTTTTCAACGAACCGCTTCGCGTTTCGTTGCCGTTTTTGTTTCTCGTCTGCTTTCGTGAGCAAGCTCCCGTCGCAGCCTTAAAACAAAAAAGCTTGTTCCGATTTATCGGAACAAGCTTTGTGAACTGGCTGGGACTCGAACCCAGGGCCCATACATTAAAAGTGTATTGCTCTACCAACTGAGCTACCAATTCTAACCGCCCTTTTTAGGGGAGTGCAAAAATAAGCATTATTAAAATCTATCCAAATAAAAGGTAACATTTATTTTCCCCATCAAAAACCTGCATAATTGATTCATCTTCAAATAAGAAGTACATTTGTACAAACACAATCTGATGGCCCATTTTAACAACAAAATTGTGGTAATTACAGGCGGTTCTGATGGCATTGGGAAAGCCTTGTTAGCACAGTTTTTAACATTAGGCGCTAAAGTGGCTACCTGCGCACGTACTTCTTCTAAATTAGAGGTGCTTGTAAGTGAATTCAATACTCCTCAATTAATGGTATTTACTGCCAATGTGAGTCAACAAGAGGAGTGTGATGCCTTTATCAAGGCAGTCGTGGATGAGTGGGGTACCATTGATATTCTAATCAATAATGCTGGAATTTCAATGCGCGCCTTGGTGAGTGAAGTGTCGTTATCTACGCTAAAAAATGTGATGGATATTAACTTTTGGGGAACGGTGTATTGCACCATGGCAGCTTTACCTTTTATTCAACAAAACAATGGGGTTGTTGTAGGTGTATCCAGTATTGCGGGTTACCGCGGACTACCGGGTCGAAGTGGATACTCTGCCTCTAAATATGCATTAAACGGTTGGCTGGAATCTTTAAAGACGGAGTTGTATGGATCAGGCACTCATGTGATGTGGGTTTGTCCTGGTTTTACAAGTTCTAATATTCGAAATGCAGCATTAAATAAAAATGGGGAACAACAGGGAGAGTCGCCTATGGATGAAGGAGTTATGATGAGTTCGGAAGAATGTGCCACGCACATTATTGATGCGATTGAAAAACGAAAAAGAACATTAGTATTAACTTTTACAGGCAAGCGAACCGTTTTCATGAACAAGTATTTTCCAGCATGGGCTGATAAGTTAGTGCATCAATTCTTTTTTAAAGAAGGCAAGTTGATAAAGTAATCACCCCATTGAATACTATTTAAGCTTAAAATTCGTTCCATTAAGATATGCCTGTTATTACTTTAACATCAGATATTGGCCAAGAGGATTTTATCATTGGTGCAGTGAAGGGGCAAATTTTGTCCACGATACCAACTGCAACGGTGGCGGATATCACGCATTATTTATCTTCCAAAAATTATCAACAAGGCGCTTATATTTTTAATAATGCAGCCAAGCATTTTCCTAAAGGAACAGTGCATTTGGTGATGGTGAATTTTTTTCAATTCCCACAGGAGCATGTTTTATTTGCACATTATAATGGACATTTTTTTGTGACACCCGATAATGGTTTTTTAACCATGATGTTAGGTGTGAAGCCATTGGAAATAGTAAAAATTAATTGTAAGGGAGCGTATACATTTATTCAAATCACCGAAAAAATAATAGAATCCTTAGCCTACTTTATCGCTTCTGGAAATATGGCAGAAGCGGGTGAACCATTCACAGAGATTCAGGAAATTTATCCTATGCAACCTACTTTAGGGCCCAATTGGATGGAAGGACAAATTCTTTTTATTGATCAATTTGAGAACGTGGTGGTGAATATTCGTAAGGAAGAATTTGATTTACATGCGAAGGGAAGACCCTTCAAAATTGTGTTTACACGCAATGAAACCATCGAAGTTTTAAGCAAGCATTATGGCGAAGTTCCAGTGGCCGATAAGTTGGCTTGGTTCAATTCGGCAGGGTATTTGGAAATTGCAGTTAGAGGGGGTAATATGGCTGGTTTATTTGGATTGAGTAAATACGATGAAAATCAGCACAATAAGCAGCGTCCGAACGATAATAAATGGTTTTTCCAGATGGTTCGAGTTTTCTTTGAATAGTTTTTTCCATTTGCTATTTTGGGGGTATTTTTGCACCCTCATTAAAATACTAAAATAAGTTATACAATGGCATACGACGTTATCGTTATTGGAAGTGGTCCTGGTGGTTATCCAGCTGCCATTCGTGCTTCACAACTAGGCTTAAAAGTAGCTATCGTGGAAAAGGAAAGTTTAGGTGGCGTTTGTTTAAACTGGGGTTGTATTCCAACAAAAGCTTTAATAAAAAGTGCACAAGTATACGAATACTTAAAACATAGTGCCGATTATGGTATCACTGCAACAGGAGTGAACCACGATTTTGGTGCGGTGATTAAGCGTAGCCGTGGGGTAGCTGAAAAAATGAGTAAAGGGGTTCAGTTTTTAATGAAGAAAAATAAGATTGACGTGATCATGGGATATGGTAAAGTGCAATCTAAAGGAAAAGTAGAAGTGAAAGCGGCAGATGGTACGGTTCAAATTGTGGAAACAAAATATATCATCATTGCAACAGGGGGACGCAGTCGTGAATTACCTAATTTAAAACAAGACGGAAAAAAAGTAATAGGATATCGCGAAGCAATGGTGCTTCCTACACAACCCAAGAGTATGATCATTGTGGGAAGTGGTGCAATAGGTGTTGAGTTTGCTTATGTGTATAATAGCATGGGAACCAAAGTAACCATTGTTGAATTCTTACCTAAAATTGTTCCTGTAGAAGATGATGATATTTCTAGAGAATTAGAAAAGCAATATAAAAAGCAAGGCATTGAAATTATGACCAATGCTTCGGTAGAATTGCTAGATACATCAGGTGCTGGCGTAAAAGCAACAGTGAAAAAACAAGATGGATCAACTATCGTATTAGAAGCGGATATTGTTTTAAGTGCAGTGGGTGTTGTAGCGAATTTAGAAAATATTGGATTAGAACAAAACGGAATTAAAACCGACAAAGGACGTGTTATCGTTGATAAATTTCAGCAATCAAGCGTGGCAAGTATTTATGCGATTGGGGATTGCTCTCCAGGTCAAGCATTGGCACACGTGGCAGCGAAGGAAGGGATTAATGCAGCAGAGCATATTGCTTATCAAGAAAAAAAGCATACGCATATTCCTGAAGGCATTGATTACAATAATATTCCAGGATGTACATATTGCATACCCGAGATTGCAAGTGTAGGCTATACCGAAAAAGCAGCCAAAGAAGCAGGTTACGAAGTCAAAGTGGGCAAGTTTCCATTTATGGCAAGTGGTAAAGCAAGTGCAGCTGGTGCCACTGAAGGTTTTGTAAAAGTTATCTTTGATGCTAAGTATGGTGAGTTTTTAGGATGTCATATGATTGGTGCCAATGTTACAGAGATGATTGCAGAAGCAGTTGTTGCACGTAAATTAGAAACCACTTCACATGAATTATTAAATGCGATCCATCCACATCCAACTATGAGCGAAGGATTAAAAGAAGCAGTAGCAGCTGCTTATGGCGAAGCAATTGATATCTAACTAGCGGAAGAATATACCCAATGGCTCGTGGTTCAAAGTTTTTTGAATGCGAGCCATTTTTAATGAAGCAACATGAAGTACGAGAAAGAAATAAATAGAAGAAAAACCTTTGCGATTATTTCGCATCCGGATGCGGGTAAAACCACATTGACGGAAAAATTATTATTGTTTGGAGGGGCGATTCAAACAGCAGGAGCTGTAAAAAGTAATAAGATTAAAAAACATGCGACGAGTGATTTCATGGAGATTGAACGCCAAAGAGGGATCTCGGTGGCCACTTCGGTCATGTCTTTTGAATATAAAAACACTTTAATTAATTTATTAGATACACCAGGGCACAAGGATTTTGCGGAAGATACTTATCGAACACTAACGGCCGTGGATAGTGTCATATTAGTGATTGATAGTGTGAATGGGGTGGAGCCACAAACGCGTCGCTTAATGGAAGTATGTAGTATGCGTGCCACACCTGTGATCGTGTTCATTAATAAAATGGATCGCGATGGTAAAAACAGATTTGATTTATTAGAAGAAATTGAAGCAGAATTAAAAATCTCATTGCATCCCATGACCTGGCCCATAAATAGTGGAAAGGAATTTAAAGGGGTGTACAATTTGCATGATAAAAATTTAAGATTGTTTGCAGCAAGTACCAAAGCGGAAGAGGAAGATATTGTTGCCATTGAGGATTTAAGTAGTCCTGTATTAGATGAAAAAGTAGGTGATAGAGATGCAGCATTATTAAGGGAAGATGTAGAATTAATAGATGGTGTGTATGGAGCTTTGAATCCTGCAGATTATTTAGAAGGAAAAATAGCACCTGTATTTTTTGGAAGTGCGGTGAATAATTTTGGAGTGAAGGAAATGTTAGATACGTTTATCCAAATTGCACCGGTCCCACGTGATCGTGCAACGAATATGAGAACCGTGCAGGCTGGAGAAGATAAGTATAGCGGGTTTATTTTTAAAATACATGCCAATTTGGATCCAAAGCATCGTGATCGTATTGCTTTTATGAGAGTATGTAGTGGAAAGTTTGAGCGCAACAAATATTATAAGCATGTTCGTTTAGATAAAGACGTTCGTTTTGCTAATCCCTATACTTTTTTAGCTCGTAGTAAGGATATTATAGATGATGCCTATCCTGGCGATGTAGTGGGTTTATTTGATACAGGTAATTTTAAAATAGGAGACACTTTAACCGAAGGAGAAAAATTTTATTTCACAGGTATTCCTACATTCTCCCCCGAAATATTTAAGGAATTAGTGAATAAGGACCCTATGAAAACAAAACAATTGGAAAAAGGGATTACCCAATTGACCGATGAAGGGGTGGCGCAATTGTTTACTCAGTTTGGAGGTAATAAAAAAATTATTGGTTGCGTAGGTGATTTGCAATTTGAAGTTATACAATATCGTTTATTGCAAGAGTATGGAGCAGCTTGTGAGTTTAGAACACTTCCTTTTTACAAAGCTTGTTGGTTAACTTCTAAAGATCCAAATAAACTCAATGATTTTTTAAGGTATAAGCAACAAAATGCAGCCATGGATAAAGATGAGTCACCTGTGTACTTAGCACAAAGTGAATGGTTTTTAAATACTGAAATTACCAACAATCCCGACATTCAATTTCATTTTACCAATGAAGTGAATAAATAAAATTGATCTAATTTATTATGAAGGCAAAAACATTAAAACAAAACAAAGTCAATATCATTACCTTAGGTTGTAGTAAAAACCTGGTGGATAGCGAAATGTTAAGTGGACAATTGGTGGCGAATGACATTGCAGTAGTGCATGAAAATAAAAAAATAGACCACAATATAGTCGTAGTGAATACCTGCGGATTCATTGATAAAGCCAAGGAAGAAAGCGTCAATACAATTTTGGAACAGGTGGCTCTAAAAAAGAAAGGTAAATTAGATAAAGTATATGTCACAGGTTGTTTAAGTGAGAGATACAGAGGAGATTTAGCTGCAGAAATTCCCGAAGTAGATGCCTGGTTTGGTACCATGGAATTACCACTCATATTGAACGAATTGAATGCCGATTATAAAGCAGAATTATTAGGAGAGCGTATGTTAAGTACGCCCAAACATTATGCATATTTGAAAATTAGTGAAGGATGTAATCGTACTTGTTCCTTTTGTGCCATTCCTTTAATGCGCGGACAGCATGTAAGTAAAACCATAGAACAGTTAGTAAGTGAAGCGGAAGGATTGGTGAAAAAAGGAGTGCGTGAAGTCATGTTGATTGCGCAGGAATTGACTTATTACGGTTTAGATATTTATAAAAAGAGAGCCTTGCCGGATTTACTACATGCTTTAGCTAAAGTAGAAGGCTTGGAATGGATACGTTTGCATTATGCATATCCAAGTAAGTTCCCATTGGAAGTATTGGAAGTAATTCAACAACATAAAAATATTTGTAATTATATAGATATTCCATTACAGCATGCGAGTAATAATATGTTGAAAGCGATGAAGCGTAATATTACACGCGAAGAGATGGGTGAATTAATTCATGAAATACGCAAGCAGGTTCCAGGTATCGCCATTCGTACCACTTTAATTGCGGGTTTTCCGGGAGAAACCTTAGAAGATATTGAGGAGTTAAAACAATTCTTGATAGAACATAAGTTTGATCGTGTTGGTATTTTCACATACAGCCATGAGGAAAATACAAGTGCGCATGATTTAGTGGATGATGTGCCTGCAGCCGAAAAGCAACGAAGAGCCGAAGAAATTATGGAAGTGCAACAAGAGATTAGTTTGGAAAAAAATCAAGAAAAAGTGGGCCTAACTTTAAAAGTCATCATTGATAAAAAAGAAGCAGGCAGGTATTTAGGACGCACCGAATTTGATAGTGTGGAAGTGGATAATGAAGTGGTGATTCAAACTTCTAAAAAATTAACAATTGGCGATTTTGTAACAGTTAAAATTACAAAAGCGTACGATTATGATTTAGAGGGGGAGTTAGTAGGGTAATTCATAGGATTTTTGTACATTAGTACATCAATTAAAAACAAAAAATTCAACTATATGTCGATTCAATGGAAAGGGGTTTTCCCAGCAGTGACAACTAAATTTACAGCTAACGATGAGCTTGATTTAGATTTATTTAAAAAGAATATACAAGCCCAATTGGATGCAGGTGTGAATGGAATCATCTTAGGGGGAACCTTAGGGGAAGCCAGTGTATTAAGTAATGAAGAGCGTGAAATTTTAGTGAAGGAAACGGTGGCTTTTGTAAATGGTAAAGTACCTGTGGTAATGAATATTGCAGAAGGTAGCACCAAAGTAGCCATCGAATTAGCCATGAATGCCAAAAAATGGGGAGCACAAGGATTAATGTTGTTGCCTCCTATGCGTTACAAAACAGATCATCGTGAAACGGTTCAATATTTTAAAGACATCGCAGCAAGTACCGACTTGCCAATCATGATTTATAATAATCCAGTGGATTATAAAATTGACGTAACCATTGAAATGTTTGCAGATTTAGTGTCGGTTCCCAATATTCAAGCCATTAAAGAATCTACTCGTGATGTTACCAACGTAACTCGTTTACGTAATGCGTTTGGAGATCGTTTTAAAATTTTATGTGGCGTAGATACCTTGGCTTTGGAAGAATTATTATTAGGCGCAGATGGTTGGGTAGCCGGATTGGTTTGTGCTTTCCCCGCAGAAACAGTGGCCGTATTTAAATTAGCGAAAGCAGGTCATATAGAAGAAGCCATCAAAATATACAGATGGTTTATGCCATTATTAGAATTAGATATTCATGCGAAATTAGTTCAGTATATCAAATTTGCTGAATCTAAAACAGGCATAGGTTCTGAAACAGTTCGTCGTCCAAGATTAGTATTGGAAGGGGAAGAAAGAAAAAGAATTGAAAATATTATTGATACAGGGATTGAAAATCGTCCTACACTTCCAGCATATCATAGTTTATAATTACAACCAGTATGTCTCATTTATTAGTAGCGACTGCTACACAACAAGCAGGAGCAGCATTTGAACAATTTGCAAAAGTATCTGCCCAAAATCGCGCCCTTTTTTTAGATACCATTGCGGATCAAATAGAAGCATTAGGAGATACTTTATTACAAACTGCCCATGAAGAAACGCATTTGCCTTTGGCAAGATTAACGGGAGAAAGAGGACGCACTTGTTATCAATTAAGAATGTTTGCAAC
>Ga0214919_10011651_pt1 | contig 10947 bp, 6 predicted proteins | sample LL1503_MetaG_FD_177994 | JGI IMG/M metagenome (GOLD analysis project Ga0214919, IMG submission 177994) | Freshwater microbial communities from Lake Lanier, Atlanta, Georgia, United States - LL-1503 | ecosystem: Environmental > Aquatic > Freshwater > Lake | place: USA: Georgia | collected 2015-03-15
CTCTTCCCCAATGGTTTTTAACAGCTTTTTGAATTGCATCAACGGAAATATCTTTTTCGTCTAAACTCTCAACAATCATTGAAATCCAAACTGGCAACAAATCATCTCCAAATAAAATACTTCCTGCTATACCCTTACCAAGATCTTCATCTTCACCGCCATCTTCAGTAAAAGTGTCTTTAAGTGCTAATGAATATGCAATTGCAAGGCGAGCAGGTTCATACTTATTAAACATTCCAAGCTTTACTTTTAACTGATCATTTAAACCGTCAGTTTTTAAGCTTGGCCTAAAGCTTACCTTGCTCAATGTTCGCAAATTTATCTCATTATGTGCCATGATCACCTCTACTAAAAATATCCATCATTAACCTTAGCAACACCAACCCCATTAAGTAATTCTTCAAAGGAAACAGTATAAGTTCGACATATATGACTTTCTATTGCTTCTTTATATTCTTGATCAACTTCCTCAGGCTGAGATAAAAGAATCACCTGCTCTGAAGGACAACTTGATAAGTATTGCAAAACATTCATTCTGTGTTCTTTATCTAATCTTGCAAGGGGCGTATCCATAACTATTGGAATTCGAGCTTCCGACACTTTTGCTATGGCTGCAATCAAAGATAAAGCAAAAATTTGATCCTCTCCAGCAGAAGAATCCATTGATGTTCTTAAGTCTCTATCTTTGCTCCCCAGCAACCTGACTACACAATCCGAATTTATTTCGATCTTTTTCACTACAGTCTTATGTGCCAACTTTTTATAAATGATCGTCATCTCAGTTGCCAACTTCTGAACATATTTGGGATATAAATCATCAATTGCTTCTGCAATTATTTCATGTACTTTATTGGCCAGATTTGCTCGTTTGTTGTTAGGTTCAGAGCTTAATTGCCTAGAACGCATGTTATGCAATGTGCTTGTATGATCATTCAAAGTGGATTCTTGAGCATTAATTGAGCGGGTTAGATCAGCAATTTCAATATAAAGAGATCTCTCACTACTTCTTAAACTTTCCATTTGAGCCGCCACAATTTGAAGGCTTTCATCAACTCCTGTTAATTTATTGACCCTGCTTTCAATTAAATCAATCTCATTAGAACAATACTGGTTTTGTTGAAGTAAATCATTGACCTCTTTCACCCCAACTTTTTCAATATTTTGAAGGCGATCAATTACATGGCTTCTCTCTTTTTCATTTAAATATGTATGTCTAACTTTTGAAGCACAATCAACTGGAGGAGGAAACCACATATTGTCCCAAATAGAAATTAACTTGTTTTTCAAATATTCGATTTGAGATTCCGTTAACGGGGGTTCAATGCCATCTGTTTGGTCAAAAAGTTCAATCAACTTGTCAAGCTTGTCTTTCGTGTGCTTTTTGCTACTTTCCCAATCAATCAATTTGTTTTCTGATTTTAATATTATTTCTAACGAAGATCGTATCTTTTTCCCAGTTAACGCTAAAGCAATATTATCTTTTATTATTCCACCAAGAACTCTTTCTATTTCATCCTTTTTCCGCTGAGTCATTGCCTTTTGTTCTTCAAGTTCTTTTACATTCTGCATTCCACTGCCTGTCATTTGATGAATAATTTTCTCTTTGTCTTCAATTAATGCACGAAAGTGCTGGTATTCTTTTTCTTTTTCTTGTTTTTTGGTTGTTAAAGCTTTGCATTCTAAAGACAAATTTTCCATTTTTTCTTGAGTTTCATCCATCTTACCATCATCTATTTTTTCAGTTTTGCTTCTGCAAAGCAAAGAATATTTCACCAGATCATCTTGCAGTTCCCGAAGAGTAACGACCCCTAGAATACCTTCTATTCCCATTTTTACTAATGAAGCTTTATCTTGTTTTGCCAATTGCTGTACTCTTTCTCCGTCAAACAAGAAAAACTCAGCTAAGTGCATTGGCAAAAAATTCGAACCAATAAAGTCAGAGTAAAACTTATATTGGTCTTCTTTTGTTGGACTCGGATTAGAGGTTTTTACAACCTGCTCCTTATCAATTGGGCCTTGGTAAAGAAAAACTTGCTCATCATCTTTCTTATGTTCACCACGGCCACTAAAATGCCAAGTCCTAACAATTCTTAATCTTTCCATGTCCTGTTCAAGAGTTATTTCAATTTTAATCGAAGAACGACCCTGCTCGATAGCTAGTGCATGAAGAGCTTTTTCAAGAAATTCATCGTATGATTTCGTTGAGCTATCAAATGCCCGTGCAAGAATAGGCATTCCGTCTCTGCCATACAATCCAAGTATAATTCCTTCTAACAAACTAGTTTTTCCATAGCCATTTTTAGCACCTATTAGAACTATATTTTTACCTTTTTGTGGCTGTGGAAAAGTAAACTCTGAATTGGCATATGCTTTCCAATCTCTAAATTTGATTGAGCGAATGTACATTTTTACCTCTACGAGTTAGAACTTATTTCTTGATCAAATATCTCATCAAACTTTTCGTTTATGCCCCTTTTTCTTGCTCTCCCCACCATCTCTATTTCAACTTCAACTAAGTCTAACAGGGTTTGCAGCTTAATCCCTTTAGCTCGACATCTTTTTTTTAATGCGTCTCGTTCATCTGATTGCTTAAATAAAGGTAGCTCACTCATTATTTTGTTCTCGCTTTATAAATTTCATATTTTTTTAAGTGCCTATTAGCCCTTGCCAATACATCATCACTCCAAATCTCTTTAATTTTATGAATTTCATCATCTGAAATAAGACTTAAACCAATGTTTTCTTGAATTTTGATAAGCCTCGAAAGGATTTCATTTCGGGCTTCAAATGAAAACGGGCCAGGCACCGTTGATTCCCCATCATCCATAAGGGTTATCCTCCCGTTTCTTCTTTCCAACATTCTGTTTCCTCTATCCTCTCTAAAGACCATTAACCAGTCTCTAAACTCCAATAAAGGCTCAAGATTCTCGTGACCTGCTTCAACAAAACCCTCCATGGATTTATCTTTTTTAACAACAGTGCAAGTCCAACAACCAAACCTTGAAGACGATGAACCGCAAGAAGGTGCATCCGATTTATCAATTATCAATGGGCATTCACCACCTTGAGCATTTTTGTAAAGAGTCACTAACTCTCTATGTGTACCGCCCCATGGTGGCGGCCTTTGAAACAATAACTGCCAAACATCATTGGTAGTCAAATCAACAATTGGCCTAAAAACAAAACACCCTTTCAAATCGCCATGAGGATTAAGCCTAGTACCCTCTAAATTTTTATGTTTTTTTATAGAATTAGCTCTGTTTGCTGATTCCGCAGATCTAACGCCCAAAAGCAAAATAACCTCTCCTTTTTCTGAAACTTGAGTTTGGATATAATTAGATGTAGGCTCAATTTTCATCCTGTCAGTACACCACCTAAAATTCCTAGTAGGAGGCGGGTACCCTCTACCAATCAAATTAACCCAAAATGTTTGATCAATTGGAGGAGTGGTTTTAATAACATTTATTGGCAGGTTCACTGCCTCACAAAAATCTTTAAGTTTTTCAAGCATCTTGTTAATAAAAGAGGTCAAAATCGGAGACTCGACCAATGTATCATTACATAAAATATGGACAGGCCTTTTTCGATCGCTAGGAGCAATATCTAAAAGCATTTCTATTACAAGTTGAACAACAAGAGTGCTATCTTTTCCACCTGAAAAACCAACAATCCAAGGTGCCCCAGTATTCTCTGAGTGGTATTCTTCGTACATATCCATTTGAATAATTCGAAATTTTTCTTTAAGCTCACCTAATTCGTCAACATTTTCACTCATTGTACTATCCTTTAACAATTAATTAATAATTTCCTTTGTACCATAAATAAAATTAATGCAAGAGAGACAAAATAAAAATCACAAACACAATTAACACAAATCTTTAATCAGAAACACTTTAAGAATGATAAAACCCCAAAAATCAAAAAATCAATCAGTATTAATAAGTAAATTAATTTGACAATGACAAATTAAAATTTAACATTAATAGATTAATAATTAATATTTATATTAATGAGAGAACCGCTATGAATTCAACAACCGAATATATTCGGCAAATATTAGAGAAAACGCCAAATAACGAGATAAAAGTAATAAAAGCAAGCGTAATTCTGGATCAATTGCAATTAGAAGGCCATGAGATAACGCCATCAACACGGTCGATGCTTTCTCTTTTACTTAAAAAAGAAAGAGAAAAAAGGTTGAATCTTCCACAAGAAATTGAGGAAAAAATCACCGAAAAAATTGACGAAAAAATAAAATATGGCCTACGATTTGTGTTTTTTGTTGGAAACATTGAAAAAGCAAGAAAAGTTTTGGATAAAGTTGAGCAAATATTAACTGACGAAAAAAACATTTTGTTAAATATTTAACTTTTTTGTTGACTAATTAATTTTTTAACTTAAACTCCTTGTGTGTGAATCAAGTTTTTATCACCACAGGGGTACACAATGGCTAGCTTTTCATCTGATTATCAATCAAAAATTTTTGTAAGGGCCAAAGAAGCTTCAATACTTACAAGTTTATCAGAACGACATCTTTACAACATGATGGGAGCGGGTCTTCTTCCTTATATTAAAAGCGGGAAATGCAGACTAATTAAAGTCAAAGATTTGGAAAATCTTCAACTTTCATGCACCAACCAAAGGGGCATATAATGTGCCAAAAAAAGCAAAGAAGGCTTTTTTTATCTTTCGGTGGCCATAGGCAATCCATTCGCCTTGGAAAAATGGGGGATATTGTATTTCTAACCATTAAAGAAAAGCTTCTAGAACTTGCCCGAAGAAATAACAATGGGCTTGATGCTGGAGATGAACTAATGGCGTGGCTTAAAAAAATCGACATCAAGCTTCACAAAAAACTGGTAAGAATTAAATTACTTAAAGAAGTTAAGCCTCCATTAACTTTAGAAGCCTTAGTTGCCGATTTTCTTAACGCTAAAAAAAGCTGGGCAAAATCTACAAGAGTAACTGTAGATGTCTGCGTTAAGCGAATTTTAGCAATTCTTAGTAGTAAAAAACAATTGGTATCATTTACCCAAGGAGATGCAGATAATTTTGAGGATGCACTTAAAATAAGCTATCCAAACATTTCTACAAGATCAAAAACAATTAGTATTGCAAAACAAATATTTAAACATGCCACAAGGAACAATTTGATAAATTTTGATCCCTTTTCCCATTTAAAAAAATCTTCGATGGTTAACAGTAGCAGATCTTTTTATGTGCCTGCAACTACTATCCTATTAATTTTAGGCCATATCCCAAACAACAATTCCGACTTAAAGACTATTTTAATTTTATCAAGGTTTGCTGGCTGCAGATGTCCTTCAGAAGTCCTTGATTTAAAATGGAGCGATATAGATTTTGCAAACAAAAAGCTAAATTTGCAGTCTCCAAAAACTAAACATTGCGGAAAAGGATTAAGGATTGTACCTCTTTTTCCTGAATTATTTCAGCACTTGCAAAGCCTTTATCTGGCAAGAGATCCTAATTCGGAATTTTTATTGCAAAATAGAAATGCTCATAAAAATTGGCGGACTTGTTTTGCAAAGTTATTGAAAAAATTAAAGATTGCCATTTGGCCAAGGTTATTCCAGAACTTAAGGGCATCAATGGAAAACGATTTGCTTAACAGCGGGGTTCCTTTCCATGTTGCTGCAAAAATATTAGGCCATTCCGTAAAGGTTCAGGCAGATCATTATATAAATGTAACAGAATCAGAAGTGATGAAAGTGCAGGGAATAACTTTTACATGATTTACGCAATTGCCAAATAATTATTAAATAAATTATTAATACTATCTTTTCAAAAAGGTTTCATTTCACTAATGCTTCAAATGGAGCATTAGTGAAATGAAGGCCTTTGATTTCATTCTTTTTTGATAATCAACACAATATTTGTAATTATCATATCTAAGCTTTTCGTCATTATTTCAAATACAGCAATTGAAATTGAACCACTTTGAAAAGTTAGTTCTAAAGACAAAATATTGGGCAGATAAACAAGAAGCTATTTAGTATTAAAGTAATCAATTTGGTTTTTAAAATACATTTCATTCCCAAGTTTAGCCCACTTAAACAAATGCATAAAACCACCATGGATTTACATAATAAAAATCTAATGTGGTTGTAATTGTATAATTGTATTTTTCCTTTTGCTTGTTTTTAAAAAGCTCCAATGTAGCTATTTCAATATGGTGCACTTTTGGTGCAAAATGCATAATTATGCAAACAATTGAACAGGTGTGAATAGGGAACTTAATTTTTCAAAATCAAAAGCTTTAAAAACAATTACAAATAAAAGGCCTTCAGCCATGTACTTGTGGGTGCAATTGGGTGCAAAAAAAAAAGGCAAATAAGCTAGGAACTTACTTGCCTGAATGACCCTGACGGGATTCGAACATCTCTATTATAATAAGATTAATAAGAATAATTAATAAAGACGGTGCAATTTTGGTGCAAAACAAAAAAATATTTAGATCCTTAAAACAAACAAATATTCCTAATAATATTTAAAATTCGGCAGAATTAACAATATACCTTATATTTGCGGTTTCACATCAAAAACTCCGCAAGCAAGAAATATCTTAATTGAGTGTTCATAGAAACACATTAATAACCCGATGCTCATAAATTTGTTTTTTAAAATCTGCATGCATAAAATTAACAAATGACTTATATTTTTCTAATAGACAAACAACCACAGAAACGATGAAAAAATACACCCTTCAAAAAGATGTTCCGAGTGAGTTTAAAACAATTGTGCAATGGAAGAAAAAAGGTAAAGATGTGCTTCCTGATCGACTTGAATTCCCGCAAGGCATTTTGATTTCCAGTAGAAATAAATCAAATAACAGTCAACCAAAATTTCTTTATCATTCCAACCAAACAATTCCCACCCAACTCATCGACATAAATGCATTGCCAAAATTTAGGTACTGGAAAGATGTGCCTAATTATTTGAAAACAAAGGGTCAATGGTTGAAAGAAGGAAGACAAGTTGCAATAATTTGCAATACTTCACCCCAAGGAATGAAAATTTGGAATGAACTCGAATTTAGGAAAAAAAACAAAATTGAAACACAGAACAATGAGAAAAAGAATTACCGCATTAAAGAAGTAGAAGTGCTATATGAATTTCAAGGAAAACAGCATTCACTAACCATGAACGAAATTGTTACAGATTTTTGCTTTCTATATCATCTTGATCAAACTATAGAATTTACTCCACCTCCCCAAAATAATGATTTAGAATCTTACTGCTCGATTTATTTTGATTTAGCTGATAAAAACAAATTTCGCAGAGAAGAGGGCAAAGGTTTATGGATTGCAAATAAAAATAATGGAAAAGGATTTTGGAACAAATTTCATAAAAAAATGATTGTCGAACATCTTAATTTTAAAAAAACATATGCAATTAATGGTGGATTACTTACAAGGTTTCTAATTATTGATCATGATTTACACGAATACGACAGGGAGATATTTCTAGCCCAAACAAAAATTCTTTTAAAGTATTTTTATGGTTTTAGCACATGGCATATTCAATTTGATCGTCAAGATTTCAATGGAACTCAATTTATTGTGATTTTCAAGAATCCTGTAAATTTGGAAGAGTTCCGCAATAAGATTTCAGAAAAATTTAAATTATTAGATTTAAAACATCCAAAACTCAAAAAACAAGCAATTAATGAAGGAATGAAATATTTTTCTGAATTAGAAATTTACCCTGACCCTAATCACTCAATCCGATTACCTTTAGGAAAAAACAGAACCATTTTCACCGATAAGCCCTTAGAAGGTTACAAAGACTTAGAAAATTATATTCAATGGATTAATGATCCAAACAAAAAGTATATAAGCCGAAAGATTATTCTTGATCAAATAGAAATCGGAATTGAAATGGCAAAAGGATTAGAACAAAAACCTTCTGTTAAGAATAAAAAAATTAGAACTGCTACTCCTAACTTTAAAAATGGAGCAAGTACAAAAATTAGTTTATCTAACGATACTAACTGGAAAGGAAACGGAATAAAGTTCCTTTTGGATTATTGGCTCCATAATAACCCAAACGGAAAAAACTTTAATGAGCATCTATTGTGGTTAGCAAGGTTGGCTTATTGTTTTGATTGCGACCAAAAAGAGACTTTAGAAGCTATATTTGGTTTTGCTTGTGCATTAAAGGAACCAGCCATATCAGCATGTTCAAGGTTAAGATCTAATAATTACAAAAAAATCAAACAAGATATCCGATCAACCATAAAAAGTGTTTTTACTGGTAAGGGAAGATTGGAAGCTGCGTATGGATTAATTGATAATCACCCAGCTTTTAATCCTTTGGATAAAAGCACTTGGGACAGCTTAACAGAAGTTGAAAGATTTGAAATAAAACCAGTATGGAAAGCCGAAGACTTAAAAATCATAGTCAAGAATTTGAATAAAGTTCTTTATGACCAACGAAAACCAATAACAAGCAATCAATATAAAAGAACCAAATTATTTCTAAATAAAATAATTGCCCTTGCACACTATAAAGAAAAATATAATCAAGGTTTTAAATATGATTATTTCATGCGATGGATTCCAAGTAATTTTAATAGTATCAAAGTTTTGAATCGAGGAAAAGTATTGAGAATTTTTAATGTGCTTGAAAACAATCAAATATTGGTTGAAAAGTATAAAGGGATTAAAGACCTGTTCGCTACCAAGTGGAAATTAGGCATAAAAGCATTGGCAGCAACAGGTTCCATTAAATAATTTTAGTTAAGATGATACGCAAGTAATAAAGATATAAACGAATATCACGATTTGAGATCAGAAGGCTCGATACAAGTTATAATAATTTATTCTTTTACATTATATGGTTAATGCTTAAACCATTACTCATAAGTGCATTCTAGTTTGTTTCTTTTTTAGATATGGCGATCTAAACTGGTTCTAATTAAACATCATTCTCTTTATATCACCTTTAAAAAATCAGTTCCTTGTACTGCTCATTTAAAGATTTTGGCATTGCGATAATGCTACTTCTAATAAAAAATAATTAATCTTTTATCTGCTAATATAATAATCAAATGATTTTGTTAAATAATTATCAAGCAAAAAATCATTTGAATAAATTTAAACCGATTTGTCATAATAAAAAATAATATTATGATCAGTAACATTTTGAAAAATTAAGAAATTATTAAATAAAAGAAAAAAAAGTGATGGTACCTCCTACCGATAATAAATAATAGTAGCACTTGTTTTTATTAAGAGTGCCTAAAAAAAATATCATAAAACTTAAAACATATTATGACATGAGTTTTAAAAACAAATAAATTGTTAAACCAAATAAAAATCTGATATTTTTGCTAACGGTATTTCAATTTTGCTTTATTATTATTCTAGAATAAAATAAGATTATTTATCCAAGCATCACTATCAAAGATTACTCTGGATTAGAAAGAATGAGGCTTCAGGCCATTTTTGCCATATTAAAGGCAATTAGGTGCAACCCAGAGCCTTTAAAGGCCAAAGGTCTAGTTTCACCAAGAAGCAAAGTTTTAAAATTTATAAATAACTCGTATTGCAGGCTACAAAAAGTATTTTATAGCCAAAATAAAATATATTCTTATTGCCAAACCTTAATTTTACGAATATTTTCTTCACCAAACATTCGAGTAGCAAAGATACCATGTTGCAAGCTTGCTAGGTCTATATTTTTACCTAAGACAGCTTTAAGAACATTTGAAGATTTTCCTTGCGAACTAAAACAAGCAGTAAAGCCAATTTGTTCCAAGAAATTATCAGCTCCAGTGTCAAAATCTTCGGAAGACTGAGAAATTAAGAATATAGACATGCCTTTGGATCGACTTTCCCTAATCAAACTAATTAAAGACTCTTGTCCGTATTTTAAAACCTTCCTAGCTTCGTCAATAACTAGAACAATCTTAAGTGTTCGGTTATTATCTTTATCCAATTCTGAATCTGGCTGAATTTTTATATGATTGTACAACGCATCTAAAATTAAAAACACTACAAGTCTTTGTGCTGTTTCATCAGCTTCATGAATATCAACCACCCAACTTTTTTCAAAAAACTTCGATGGTGATAAACTCGGTTCAAATAATTTCCATTGCATTAAATCAGCAAAAGTAGAAGTAATTATATCCCCGCCCTTGCCATCTCGGTCATATATTGCCTGAAGTTCGTTATTAATATCTTCAATTTTAAAAGGCCCATTTCCTTTCTGAAAAACATTCTTTGCTGCATCTCTAAGATCATTTAACTGCACCGCCCCAGGTTTAGATTTTGGAATCTTAACAAACGACTCTCTGAATCGCATTGCTGCATTTGCAATATTATTAGGAGTAGGGCTTGCTATATGCAAAACATCAAGAGGGACAGGCCCATTCTCTGGGCAGCGAATTACTGTTGCACCTAAATGGTTAACAAATTTTGAATCGTTAGCTATATCGCCTTTTGCAAAATCAAACAATAAAACAGGTGCGTTAGAAAATTGACGAATCTGACTTATAAGGTTTTTTGCTAACCTTGACTTTCCTGACCCTGTTCCGCCCATAAATGCTGCATGGGGAGAACCTTTACCATTCAAATGCCAACGAACTTCTTTGCCCGTTTGTATATCTTCCCCTAGTTCACCAAGCCGTAAAATTATAGATCCATTTGAATGACCAATATCAGGTGGAGTCAAATCATTTATATTTTGACCACTTTCAGGTAAACCCGCTTTTTCAGCCAAAAATAATATAAAATCACCATATGTATTACCATTTTTTTCTTCATAATCTTTCCAGATTTTATGGAGTTCAGATATACCTCTTCCCCAATGGTTTTTAACAGCTTTTTGAATTGCATCAACGGAAATATCTTTTTCGTCTAAACTCTCAACAATCATTGAAATCCAAACTGGCAACAAATCATCTCCAAATAAAATACTTCCTGC
>Ga0214919_10011652_pt1 | contig 10946 bp, 11 predicted proteins | sample LL1503_MetaG_FD_177994 | JGI IMG/M metagenome (GOLD analysis project Ga0214919, IMG submission 177994) | Freshwater microbial communities from Lake Lanier, Atlanta, Georgia, United States - LL-1503 | ecosystem: Environmental > Aquatic > Freshwater > Lake | place: USA: Georgia | collected...
TGGTCTCCACTTCACGCTTATTCTGCGTATAAAACATGCTTAATACAACGCTCAAATTGGTTATTGATGGCGTAATGCTATGGCGTAATGTAAAAATTAGGCGTACTCTCAAAGAGTGGCAAAGCGCAAACAACCAGAGATAGATGATCAAATAATCATCTATGAAAAAACTGGAACGTACGTAGTTAAAGAAACTGGCGAGGTTGCTTCCTATAAGTATTACCAAGCCTGCTGGGAAGTGCCCAAGGCAAGCCTTCCCGAAGGGGCTTCCAGAAGGCGTCTGACCGCCTCAGGGAGGTCTAGGGCAAAAGCCACAGCCGACCTGAGGGAAAAGGTCTATGAGTTCCTTGCTAGCCCAGATTCCCACTGGAATACCGCCCGCACACGGGGAGCCACGCTCAACCGCTACGTAGAGCGGTGGATAAAGGAGGATCTGCGCCTCGATGCGATCTCCGAGACAGTCAAAAGGCGCCACATTGAGAACTACCGCCACCACATTGCGCCCTTCCTAGGGGACAAGAACATCCGCAATATCTCCCACCTAGAGATCAACCGATTACTGACCCACAGCCTGCTCATCCCAAGAGATGTGCCAAGCAAGATCTATAGCGGTGGAGTACGACCTGATGTAGTTCTCTCATCGGCTACTCGCAAAAACGTGCGAAGCACTTTGTCAAAAATTTTTTCTACAGCTACAGAAGATGGCGTGATCTCAAAGAATCCAATGAAGCGAGTACCCAAGGTAGAAGTAGAACCTAAAAACAAAGACAACATGGATGAAGCGATCAGAGATGTAAAGAAGTTTATGAGATGGATGAAGAAAAATGCGCATGTCGATTACTGCCGATTTCTCCTTGAACTCCTTGGATTACGAAGAGCAGAACGACTGGGACTTACTTGGGACAACATTCATGGTCTTGATACTTCATCGCCAACGATTGTAATTTCACAACAACTAGCTAGATATGAAAGCACCGAATATGACTACGCTTTAAGATCTAAAGCTTCCAGAGATCTAACCGGTTGGTACATAAAAAAATGGACGAAAACAAAAAAGATTCGCAAAATTCCATTACAAGGTGGTTTTGTTACAGAACTAAGAGCGCACAAAAAAGCGTGGGAGGCGAATAAAAAAACTTGGGAACCAATTAGGCAGAAGCAGATTAAAGCTCATAAAGAGTGGGTCACAAATAAAAGAAAAGGTGATGAGCCAATCGTTGTTCCACCAATTGGAATGGAGAATTTAGTTTTCTTAAAGCCTGATGGCAATCTGATTACTCTTAATCGTGATAACGAAGATTGGCGAATGTATTTAGATCTTGCTGGTGTCAAAGGATGGAGAGGACACCTAAATAGGCATATAACAGCCACCATATTTGCTAATGCTAAAAATCCACCTTCAGTTCAAGTTATGAAAGAGATGCTTGGGCATGAAACAACTGCGATGTCTGAGTATTACGCAAGAGTCTTAGATCGAAACGTGGCAGATGCTGTCGGTAGTTATATAGAAGAGTTAGATTTTATCTAGACAACTCCGCAAACCGCTTAAACAATGCCTCAAGGATTTCATCGTTACTCGCTTCTAAAGGAAGTCCGAAAATATCTAAAAGAACCTCATCAAGATCTTCATGAGCAATTAATAAGTGTTCAGGTAATACTTGCTCGCTATAGATATCTGAAAGCTTATTAAAACCAAGTATCGATCTTGCCTTAAATACTTTTCCAACCTTCTCTTCTAAAAGCTTAATTTGAGACTTACTTAAATCAGGGAAAGGAAAATTGTTATAAGCGCTGGCTGATTCTTCCCCCACAGTAACTGCGCGATCTGAAATTGCTCTGACCCAGATGGGGAAGAAAGAACTTGCCAAGATTCCAACTATCGCCATGGAATCACTGGGCAAGCTGTGGAATTCAGCCCGGTCAATTTGATCAGGGGAAAGAACTTCAATCGCATAGTATTGACTTTTTGTTCGAATTCTTTTCGGGATGACAATTGAAGAAAAATCCCAAACCGCTCCTGTTCCAAGGATCGGAGGCAAGTCATTATGTATTGGCTTGTAACGATTCTTGATTACCGCGAATTCCATAACAAAGAACTTACCTCTAAAAATGTTTGAATATAAGTAAGAACCAGTTGTAGTTCTAGGCTTGCCCAAGAGAACCTGGGTTCTAGGCTTGCCCAAGAGAGCTACAACTGGCGAATTAATAGTGTTTGACCTCTCCTAAGAGTGCCAATAGGGGAAACCCAATAATTTGAAAGTTAGTCTTCTCCAATGGTGAATTTAAGGCTTAAATCCAAAGTTACTGAATGGCGGGAAATAGGTAGCCCACCCCAAGAGGCATTCGATTGGTCAAAAGCTCGTAAGAACTGGTGTCGAGATATTCCCATACATGAGAATTTCATCCAGTCATTACCAGATTCATTAAGCAGGAATGATGTACGACAAATAACTGAAAGTAAGAAAAACACCACCGCAGAAAAATTCGTAGCGACAATGATCTGGGGCTATGGTGATTTGGGTTATGGCTCATATCGAGTTAAAAAAATGTTTTCTACATCCGGCTTCCAAGAGCGAGTAGATTTTTCGTACGATCTTGCCAACGATGGGAAGGTTTTAGAAGCTTATGAATACCTTTCAAAAAATCGAATTCAACAACTTGGTCCAGCGTTTGGAACAAAATGGCTTTCTTTTATTTCTCCAAGTTCGCAACCAGCGCCAATTTATGACTCGTTCATAGCCATGTGGATCGAGAAATTTGCTCGCACGGAATTTGCTCAGACTTCAACATCCTCGGAAGTGTGGAGCAAAAAAACATACTCGACATACTTAGAATGGATGCTGTCGAACTCAAAGGAATTTGGACTGAAACCAGACGATTTGGAACTCATAATATTTCAGGACGCCACCCAAGAATTCAGCACAAAAAGCAAGTGGAAGGAACTTTAAGCTCCAAAATTGCCTGAAATGTAGGAAATCAAGGCGTTTGTCAGAGGGTTTGTGTAGATTTCATCCATGACTTCGCCAAACAAACTGAGCATCGCGGGTTTTTTTGCTGGTGCTGGTGGTTTAGACCTCGGCTTTAAAAATGCTGGTTTCGCTGTTCCATACGCAAACGAGTACGACAAAGCCATCTGGGAAACTTACGAGCACAATTTCCCAAAAACGAAACTAGACAAAAGAAGCATTGTTGATATTTCCCCTGACGACATTCCGGCTGTTACAGGATATGTAGGAGGGCCGCCATGCCAAAGCTGGAGCGAAGCTGGAGCTGCCAGAGGCATTGATGACCATCGTGGTCAATTATTTTTCGAGTATTTAGATTTAATTGATGCTAATAGACCAGCGTTTTTTATGGCCGAAAATGTTTCAGGAATTCTATTTCCTAAACACGCCCCAGCGTTTCGTAAAATTCTTGGTGGCTTTCTTAATCTTGGCTACAACGTTTCCTATGGTTTAGTTCGAGCAAGTAATTACGGAGTTCCCCAAGATCGCGATCGGGTCTTCATAATTGGTTACAGAACCGACCTAGGTTTGGTATTTAACCCACCTTCAGAATTTGATACACAACCCACCTTAAAGGAAGCCATTTGGGATCTACGCTCCGGCGCACTACCAGCCTCCGGTGGAGAAACCAATGGAGACAAAGTAAAAGTTTTAAATCATGAATACATGACAGGAAGTTTCTCTACTATTTTTATGTCAAGAAACAGGGTTCGATCTTGGGATGAACCCTCATTCACAATTCAAGCAGGTGCTCGACACGCCCCACTCCACCCTCAAGCTCCAAAAATGGTTCATGTAGGTAAAGACCTATTTGAATTTAAGTCAGGATCTGAGGAGTTGTACCGAAGGTTAAGTGTCCGAGAAGCAGCGCGAGTTCAAACATTTCCAGATGAATTTGAATTTAAATATTCTCGAATAAGTGATGGTTACAAAATGATCGGTAACGCAGTCCCTGTAAAACTTGCCGAAGTTTTTGCTAAAACAATGAAAAAGGATTTACAGAATATAGATATTCCAAATCGAAAGAAACTTCAAAAGGGAGAATTATTCACTTTTGCTGAACTAAGAGCGGAGCAAGAGGCCCTTCCGCTTTCAGTTTCAGCATAAGATATAAAAAATCTTTCGTATTGCTTGTCATTTAAAATGACTTAGGGTTACGCTGCCATCATGTTTCGAGACTTAAGTGATGCGCTCAAGGATCTCATTGAAAAAGGTTATAACTGGACTGAGTATGAGTCACTTGGTAAAGGTGGCACAAACAGAGCGCAAGCCCAAGGGGCTCACCTTGAAGATATTGTAAAAGATATTCTCTGTGGCATTTCAGCCAATGACTTTCAGGGACGTCAAGCACTGCTGGATAAATACTTAGTTTTTCAAGGCGCTGCCAACAACCCACCAGATGCCATGTATCGCGGAGGAAATAAGGGAGATGCGTTTGAAGTAAAAAAGTCAGAAAATAAATCAAATGGCTCATTAGATTTGAATAGCTCCCACCCATATTCGCATTTAACGAACGATCTTTCGAGGGTAGCTCAAAAAGCAAAGGATTGTGAAGATTGGGATAGGCGCGACATATTTTACGTAATGGGAAATGTTGTAACCAAGGAGCGGAAGAATAATTGGATTTGGTTTGTTCAAGGAAGCATTTTCGCAGCAGACCTAGAAACTTACCGCGATTTCGAATTGGACATAAAAACAAGCATTGAAAAAGCCATAAAAGCCAACGGATTAAAACCCGGAGTTACTAATGAATTGGGCAGAATAAACTCTGTAGACCCGAGAAAAATTACCGACTTAAGAATTCGCCCAATGTGGGGAATTACCAGTCCAATGAGTCTATTCAGGAACTTACATGGTGTCGCTGAATCAGATACAGATGGTTTAGTAATTCACTGTTTGGTTAGCAAAGCAAAGTGGGAAAGTTATCTGAAGAGCAAATCTAACGACATAAAAGAGTTTTGGAACAGACCGAAAGCGAAAAAAATGTCAATCTCCGATGTTAAAGTTCCTGATCCAAACGACTTAAACAAGGAATTAGAAGTAAAACTTATTAGAATTGTCCTTAATCTTCCCTAGAAGTGTTGCCCCGTCATTTCTGACGGGGACTTTTTACCTCCTTAGTTTTAAACACTCGTTTAACGAGCGCGGTTGCCAGTGTGTGTCATATGTAACACGTATAGGGAATAAAGAAGTTTCACCACCAAAAACAATCTGTCCATAAATTACAGCGTTTTCAAGTTCTTCCATTGACGTATATCCAAGCTCCCCCATATCAGGCAAGATTTCACTCCACCCAAAGAGTTTGTCTTCAAGTGGGTTGTATTCCAGTACATACCATTCAGAGTTTCCAATGAAGTAATGTGCGAAAACTGTCCTTTCATAAGGATCTGTTCCGTCATCTGTCGCATAAAAAGCTGGGGTATTAGCTGGTGGGCGTTCCAGTGAATATTTTGTATTCATGTATAACCTTTCATCCATTCTCATTTGTTCAAATGGAGTTACACATAACTGTTAGTGCGTTAGCTCAAAAATCAACTAATCAATAGCTTTGATAGCTACGTGTGCCCAACCGCCTGAATTGATTAGAAAACATTCACCAGTTGGAAGTCGTCTAACATCATCAGGTGCGACAGAGAATTGATCTTGAATTCGCCCACTCTTCTTATTTCGATTTCCGAATTCATCTACCTCGTAGGTATCTTCGTATCGAGAGACTGTTCCTGCGAATGTAATCACATCTTCGGGTGCGCCATTGCGATGAGTAACTAATGTTCCAACCGCACCCAATATGCGATCCTTTAAGTCTCCAAGAGATGCCGTTGTCTGTGTTCCAATCACAAGACCGATACCAGCTGATCTCACTCTTTCAAACATTCCAGCTACAAGTCGAACGCCACGGTCATCCTCACCAATGGCACTAAATTCATCTAAGAAAACAAGAGTTTTTCTCCCATCTTGATAGGAAGTTATCTCACCTATCAATTTCAAGAGCCAAGCTGCTTCATCACCTGCGGATTGAGGTGAAGTTGTCCCATCAATAGAAACATACGCAAAATCCGCATCGCGAAAATTGAAGCTATACATTCCCTTATCGAATTTATCCCCAACTCTCAGAAGCAGGGATTTCAATCTTAAATAAACAGAGTTCCATTGAGTTGAAGTAAAACCCTTACATTCCTTGCTCTTTTGAAGTCCTTCTTCAGTACCCAGACCAAGATAAATAGCCTCAGCAACACCAGATCTCATTCGTGAAACTAATTCGCTCAAACTCGCTGGTGGAATACCAGCATAGAAAGCAAGTTCAAGCATGACTGTCGCTTCCGAATGATGAAACTCGCTTTCACCATGATTAAAAAGCCCAGACAATCTTTCAATAACTTGTAGGGGAGTTCCCGAGAAGCCATCTATGGGTTGATCGGGGAAAGCATAAATATTTTTATACCCATGATCTTGCGCCATGCGAATAGAACTTGCCTTGATGCTTCTCCTACTTAACTCTGAAGATGAAGCATTTGATCCCTTAGCATCAACAAAAATTATTCGGATTTGTGGTTCGCTCTGGTTCGCTCTCGATAGCGCCATAAAAGAACTCATGATTCTAAGTTGGGTCTCTGACTTACCAACCCCAGTACCTCCAATGATTACTAAGTGCCGATTGATTTCATCCCAAGTAAGTCCAAAGGCATAACCCTTACCTATTGGAGAGTTACCTATCTCTACGGTATTAGCTGTAAGAGTCCCATCCAACATTGTTCCAAGCATCGCTTTGCGTTCGACAGGCCTTCTATTCCTTTTGTTATTCATAAGACCTCCGGCAATTCAATTGTCTTGTGCCAGATCCGAACAAGTCGGACCCTCTCATGGCGCTGTCTCACATAAACCTTGTAATGGACTTTGTCTGGATTAACCATTCTTCTGTTGTAGAGAATCCAAAAAATCATTGAAGCTGAAACAAAGAAGATTTGTCTAGAGAAAAATAGGAGACTAACTTCCACAAAATTATGCTGAGGCATTTTGTAGAAGACTGAACAGAACAACTCATAAAGAGCAACCTTGATGCCGAAGAAATAGCCAAAGGCGAACCAGAGCGAACCAGCCACCAACGCAAATAATTTAAGCGTTCGAAGTTCTAGAATCTTTAAGTGATAAAGAATCCAAAAAACAAATAGGAACAAGATAGAAAACGCAGGAAAAACAACTGGCAAAATAGTAAAAGGAGAGGCAGAAGTTAAGATATTTTCAAACTCACTTTCACTTTTGGCAAAGACAGGCCACCGCCAAGCATCAGCCCCAGAGTCATGTTTTGAAACAAATTGTTTTTTTACCATGTTAATACTCTTACCCGTTTGCTGAAATTATCAGGTAATTGATTCTTGGCTTTATCAACAACACCTAAAGTTTCAGAGCTTGCGTAATAGAAAATTTCCAAATATCTAAAGTCTTGATTCTTTTCAGGCATATTCTCAGAAACGTTGTAATCGAATTTTCTAGAACACAAAGCCATCATGATATTTCGCGTTCTTTCAACTGTTTTAGCTGTTCTCTCCCGTTCAATGGCAATAATGTGATTTTCATTCAAAATAACTTCAGCATCGGGGATATGAGGAAAGTTGTTTCCTTTTGTGTGTACAGAAGCAACCTTTCTAATTTCTCTTTCAGATCTCCAATAGGCAGAAGGATTACTACGAAGAGCATCAAGGCGAATAAATGAGAGATCGCTTGTATGTTTCAATAAAGCTAACCCAGGGGGATCTGTAGGTAAGTTAAATTTCGTTTGAGCCATACCGTTCTTAGTGAGCCAAACGAAGGGAGGCTCCCCTTTGAGAATACTTTGCTGAGTCGCCCATCCCACTTGTACCCATCGCTGTACCACCTTTCTGGTGGCTTCTAAAGAAACATCCTTCCCATCGACAATAGAAAAAAGTGAAGCCAACGCATCCAGCCGAACCACACCCATAGTTGCCACAAAATCCATTCCAACTAGATCGCGCTGACCCACTCTTATCTTTCCAAAATCATTTCTTCTTTCTCTCTCTTCTTTCATATATAACCTCCTCCTCTCACTATCGGCGCAAAAATAAAAATCCCAACCCCACCCAATATTTTGCTGATTGGGTGGGGTTGGGATTGATGCTCTTACTCGATAAGAGATATTGAGCGCCGAATAGTGCCAATAACCACCAAGTAGGAGGAGAAGTAGTTAACAAATCCTCTTAACTCGGAGAGAAAAAGAACTCACCTATTAGGTAATTAGGATGTCATAAAGGCAATTCAAGAGCTATCCGATCATCGTTTAGGGATTTCTTTAGTTTGATATTTATGTATTTAGTTGTGTGATACTTCCCGAACTTCTTACTAACGTATCCGCGTTTGTTCAATCTCTTTCCCAAAGTCATCGCGTTTTCGTGTTCAATCTCGTTCCTTTGACACCATTGAACATAACTCTGGAATAGGTCGCTATGTAAGACAGAATTACCCTGAGCTTCTTCAATCTCTTCATCAAGGAATGGCTTTAAGAGATCCTCACCATTTCGGTAGTCACTCTTCCAATTATTCATATCAGGGGTTGAGTTGAGAACCCTTTTGTTTTTATAGAAGGCAACCGCTCCTTCAATTAACCAGTTCAGTATTCCTTCGTATTCATCCAATAAATCTTGCTTAAGATTTGGATCCGAGGTGTTGTTAAATCTGGCATCAAATCGAATTATCTCCAACCTTCGCCAAATTGCTTCATCCACCCCTTGAATTTTTGGTAAGTGATTTGTAGCTAAGATGAACTTGCCAATTACGTAAAACTCAACATAGTCAGCGTATAAACCTCGTGCGGTGATGGTGTCACCACCGGTAAGTTGCTTCACATTGTTCTCGTTCATATTTGCGTTTTGTGCTGTTTCCGAGAGCAGTATCAATCGCTTCCCTCGCATTCGCACTAGCTCAGGGTTAGCAGTAGAAGTATTCGGAGATTGAAGTAGAGCTGTATGAGCCGCTTTCTGTCCGTAATCCTTTCCAATAATTCCCATTATGGTTTCAAGAAAAGTAGATTTACCGTTGCTTCCATCCCCAGTAAGAATCCACATTTTTTGAAGGTCAGTTAATCCAGAGATTGAATACCCCATCATCAACTGAATGTATTTTTCATGCCTTGGAACAACTTCAGAGATAAACCTTCTCCATCTGGGAGCTTTAGCTTTTGGGTTGAAGGAAACATTTGTACGGCTAGTAACGAGAGTTTTGATGTTGTGTGGCTTAAAGGATCCATTTCTAAGGTCAATAACCCCATTCTTTACCCCAAGAAGATGAGGCTCTCCATCAAATACTCCGCTTGCTTGTCTAACATCTAGCCTATTTTTCAAAATCTTAAACACACCCATCATGGATGAGTGAGTGCTGTATCGATTAATACAACTGTGCCTCGCTCTGATCCATTTTTCACTATCTTCAATTTGGAGTGGTTTCGTTTGAGATGCCAGCTGAAAGACTAAGTTCTGCCACCAACTGTTTTTATATTCTTCTTGCTTCTCAACAATCCATCCCCGTTGATCATCAAAAAATATCCACTGATCTGTTTCAAAAAGATAGTAGAACTTCTTGTTGTACTTTTGAACGAATAACTCCGCGACCTCCTGATCATTAAAAGAAGGCTTTTTTGTATCTATAACATTATTAATTGTAAAATCCTTTCTATGTATTTTAATTAATATTTAAAGGGTGCGCTCTGGTGCGCCATTAGTTTTTGGATTGATGCTTTGGGAGATTGAATCTCCTGCGACAGGTGCGACAGTTACATCGATCTGGATGAAGTCTGATTCCGTTTGTGTGGAACCCTTGATTCATGATTAATTGTCGAGTTCTGGAACGATTCTTGACGTTTATGAATTTTATGTAAGTCATGTTTTGCCTCCTTTCTGATTAGGAAAGGAATGTGCCTAAATGAAGGATTACGACATACGAATTTTTAGACCTTAATTAGCCAGCCCAAATTAATCTAGATAAGTTGAGTTTCTACTCCAAAGTACGCTCCTGAAGTTCTCGTTGCTCCCGATTAGCCATACGTGTGTAATCCCTACAGGAAAGTTAAATCTTCCAATTTCAACTTCTGGATTGTGAAGCCCCAATGGATCAACAAGATTAAACGGAAGGTACGAGCCCATTTTGAAATAAAGGTGTTTATCTAAATCACCCTCAATATCTAGTTTCCTTAGACAGTCTTGATATTTATTATTTATCAACTCTAGGAGAAAGTCGGCGAGTGGTTCTAATGTATTTGGAATCATCCCGCCAGAGCCTTCAAGCAAGAAGAAGCACTGATCTTTTTCAGATCTTGGATCATCAACTTTACGAAGGTACTCAATCCCAAGTTCCCTAAGAGCTTTTGATATATCGTCATGGGGCCAAGATTCATAGATCTGGCGTTCACTTTCATTAGCCAGAAGCATCTGCTCAATTAACTCTGGCAAACGTCTGGTAATCGTTTTGATGTGAGCTGTGTGCTTGATGCTCATTGACCAAAAACCTTGCCCAGCTTTAAGCGGAATTAAATGATGTTCATCTTGTTTGAGGAGGGCAGTCCAAGCCGATTTCTTTACGGGATCTTCTAACCAAGCTACTTCACCAATTCCAACCAAGCCCAAATCTTTCTGGTGGATCTCAAAATCATATCCATCAGTGTCTCCGAGATCAGAAAGGCTGTGATTGTCCGAGTAGTAACTGGCAACCCGAGCAAAAGCCTCAAGCTCGATCTCTCTGGCTTCAGGGCTGTATTGGCTCATCCTGAAATATTGGCAGAAAGAAGCCTTCCCGTCTGCCTAAACGGTCTGGAAAGAAGCTTGGTTTGTATTTCAGGTACAATTCAACCTTCGTACCAACAAAAGGAAAGGGCACAGGTTCAATTTGGCGTAATGTTAAGGCGTAATGTTGGTTAAAACCTCCAAAATACGCTCA
>Ga0214919_10011653_pt1 | contig 10944 bp, 10 predicted proteins | sample LL1503_MetaG_FD_177994 | JGI IMG/M metagenome (GOLD analysis project Ga0214919, IMG submission 177994) | Freshwater microbial communities from Lake Lanier, Atlanta, Georgia, United States - LL-1503 | ecosystem: Environmental > Aquatic > Freshwater > Lake | place: USA: Georgia | collected...
AAGGATCTACAATACCCAAGGCTGCGGAGAATAATTGCTCTATGTTCATAAATGATTTTATTGATTGTGAATTGAATCATTTATTTTATGTAAAGTTTTTAGATTACCCACTGGTTTTTAGAAAGGGCCATTTTTTCTTTAGTGGTGATTCATCATTTTTAATTGAGGAAATTTCAAATTAATTTTGAAATTGTCGTTTGCAATTAATATTTTTGATTGCGTTTCAAAATTTATCATCAGAGCTTTTCTTACATAAGAGAAATCCTCTAAACTCCCTTCATTCAAACTAAATTCAACAAATTAGGCATTGTTAAAATATTCTTGAAATCGCATAATCAAGAATCACCACCAAACCATCTTTCGCTTCACAATCAGCAAAAAGCGACAAACTCTTCAACGCCTGCTCATGATAATTCAAAGCTGTTTTTTTAGACATTTCCAAACCTTGATATTTCTCAATCAATTTCAAAATCACCGCAAAATCTTCCTGATTTTTTTCAGAAGACATTAGGTTTTTATCAAACAAATCTTTAATTATTTTTTTATCTTCCAAATCAGCTTTTTGGTAAGTCAAAATAATCGGCAAAGTAACTTTACCTTCAAAAAAATCATTACCCAAATCTTTGCCCAAAACCTGCTCTTTTGAAGAATAATCAAGCATATCATCAACTATTTGAAACACGATTCCCAAATTTTTACCAAATTCTCTTAAAGCTGAAATTTCTTCCACACTTCTATTATTCACCAAAGCCCCAACTTCCGCTGATGCCGAAAAAAGCACCGCAGTTTTTCCAAAAATAATTTCAAAATATTTATCTTGAGAAATGTCAAGATCAGAAGAATTTTCCAGCTGCATCACTTCGCCATCTGCCATGGTACTGGAAGTTTTAGCTAAAAGATCAAGAACCTGCAAATTCTTGCTTAAAACCATCAATTGAAAAGCTACAGAAAATAAATAATCACCAACCAAAATGCTGGCTTTATTGTCCCAAATTGCGTTAGAGGTTTTTTTGCCGCGACGAATTTCGCTATTATCCACCACATCATCATGAAGCAAGGTGGCAGTGTGAATCATTTCTACAGCAGCTCCCAGATTAGAATAATCAACATCGCCATCTTTACTACCGCATAATTTTGCAGCTAAAATAACAATAATTGGGCGAATTCTTTTTCCACCAGAAGAAATTAAATGACGGGCAATTTCTTGAATTAAAGCAGATTTCCCGACTGAAAAATTTAAAATAATTTCATCAATTTTTTTGAGATCTGATTTTAAAGAGGAGAGAACATCTTGGATTTGTTTCATATTAAACCCTAATATTATGCTAACTTTTGCTCTGATGAATCATCAAGATTGTACAACATTAAAATTTTATTCTGACATTCTTCAACTTTAGCCATTATTTTATTTAAAGCCGTTCTGACTAATTCGGTGGTATTTTCTGACTCACCGTTTTTAATAAATTCTATGTATTGTGTAGTTAATTGATCAGCGCATTCTTCAAGCTTATTCACAACTTCTTCAATGATGGTAAATTGTTTCTCTGATAATTTATGAGAACCATCTTGAACAGCCGCAATCAAGCGATCTGCAAAGCTGTAATATTCAACGATTTCGTTATAAAGCTGCTCTTGTTTGGAGGTTGCCATTTTTGAAATAAGATTTTTGTGAAAACTGTTCGGGTAAGTTTGTAGGCAAGATATTGGCAACTAGATAAAAGTCAACGATCTCACCGCACTTCATTTTGAATTCAGTTTATAATGAAACAATTGATTTTAGTAATAGATAAAAAAATTATTTCAATTAATTTTTACCAACTTATTAATTGAAGTATTGCAACTTAATAAACTCTCTTAAATGCCCAAGAAATATAACTCGCCTTTCATCTTAATTTGCGCCCTATTAACAATTATCTTAACAGACAATGCTTACAGTAAAGATAAAAACTCAAAGCTTGAGATAGCAAAAACCAAATCAATTGAGAAAGAAACTCAATCGTACAATAAAGATCATATGGGTTTTATAGAAAATCTGAAAATTGGCGATAAAATTAATGGATGGACCGTATCTAAAATAAAGAAAAGCGACAAAGAAAAGTCAGAATCATCAGCAACTTTTACAGGAACCTTAAAAACTAAAGCAAAATATTATAATCATTTTGATGTTCCGTGGTCATATGGAATGGAATTTGGCACTCAGCTATTATTATATCTTGATGATGATGCAAAAAATAAACTACCATTTAAAAATATGGGGAAATTTGCAGATATTACTGACAAAAGATTTTCTCCCGCGCTTGCTGATGGAAGTTATGGCGTTATGGATGTAGAAATAAATGAAATTACTTTAGCCTCTTGCGAATGCGATTTTTATGACTATGGCGGTTTTGTCATATCCAGAGTTGTAGCTTTAAAAGAAGCTGGTCGAGCAGTTTTTGGAGAAGTAGAAAATTTTAAGATTTATGAAGAACAATATAAAATTGTAGAAGATTTTTTGGGAGATTCTTTGCCAATAAAATAGCTATCTAAAACTGACTTCTGGTTTTAAAAGCAATGCTAATTGTACCTTCATCCAAATAATCAAGCTCACTTCCAACTGGAATTCCATAAGCCAAACGAGTTAGCTTAACATCAAAATCCTTCAAACTTTCTGCAATAAAATGTGCCGTAGTTTGTCCATCAATTGTGGCGCTGGTGGCAATAATAACTTCTTGAACTTGATCTTTTAATCTAGCATAAAGCTTTTCTAAATTAAGATCTTCCACAGTTTTACCAGAAATTGCCGAAAGACTTCCACCCAAAATATGATAACGACCTTTATAATTTTCAGCGCGTTCAATTGCCCATAAATCTGCCACTTCTTCAACTATGCAAATAATGGATTCGTCGCGATTAGGATTGCGGCAAATTCCACAGATACTTCCCTCATCTAAATTTCCACAAATATTACAATTGTGAATTTTATCATGAAGAGCTTGTAGATTTTCAATTAGTGGTAATAAAGTTTTTTCTTTGTTATTGGCTAAATTTAGAACTATTCTTTTAGCAATTCTGGGGCCAAGACCGGGAAGTTTAGAGATGATTTTGCTGAGATTTTCTATTAAGTTTTTTTCCATTTTTTGGTTTATTTTTATTTACACCGAACGCGCTAATCTACCGCCCCATCCCCTCCTTATCAAGGAGGGGGATGCTTAAGCACTGAACTTGAAGCTGTTCCCCTCCTTGATAAGGAGGGGTTAGGGGCGGTAGACCACACACACTCCAAACCCCTAAACTACTTCCTCAAAGCACAATCAGCCTCAACCACATATTTATAAGTCACCAGCTGCTCAAGTCCAACCGGCCCTCTAGCATGCATCTTGCCAGTTGCAATTCCAACCTCAGCACCAAGTCCAAACTCTCCACCATCAGCAAACTGCGTCGAAGCATTATGCATAACTATTGCAGAATTAACTTTTGACAAAAATTTAACCGCCGCCACTTTATCTTCCGTAATAATACTTTCAGTATGAGAAGAGCCATAAATCCCAATCTTTTTAATCGCCTCATCAATATCTTTAACAACTCTTACAGAAATCACTTTATCTAAAAATTCAGTATAAAAATCTTTCTCATCAGCAAGTTTAATACGCTCATCAATTTCCACCGCAAACTCATCGCCACGCATTTCACAACCAGCCTCAATTAAATTGTCGGTTATTAAAGGCAGAATTTTTTTAGCAATTTTTTTATCAATTAAAAGTGATTCAGTTGCGCCGCAAACCCCCACTCTACGCATCTTAGCATTAAGCACAATTTTGCACGCTTTTTCAAAGTCAGCTTTTTCGTGAATGTAAGTGTGACAATTGCCGTCAAGATGACGAAAAACTGGAATTTTTGTATGTTCAATAACTGCTTTAATCAAAGATTTTCCACCTCTTGGCACCACAACATCAATATATTCTTCCATCTTCAAAAGTTGATTTACATATTCTCTTTCAGTGCTTGAAACCAATATTACCGCATCTTTATCTAAAGCAAATTTATCCAAAGCTTCGCGATAAATATCTGCCAAAATTTTTGAAGAATTAATACTATCAGAACCACAACGCAGAATTACCGCATTTCCCGACTTCAAAGATAATGACGCAATATCCGAAGTAACATTTGGACGAGACTCAAAAATAGCCAATAAAACACCAAGTGGAGTTGTAATTCTTCTGATGTGCAAACCGTTGTCTCTCTTAACATCATAAAGAATTTTTCCAACTGGATCTGGCAGTTTTGCCACTTCTTTAACTGAATTTATCAAAGATAAAATTCTTTTTTCATCCAAAGTCAGACGATCTATTTTAGCGGCATCCAGATTATTTCCTCTGGCATTTTCCTTAACAATTTTAAGGTCTTTCTGATTTGCCTTAATAATTTTTGGTAAATTTTTCTTAAGCAATTTTGCCACTTCCAACAAAACTTGATTTTTTGTTTCACAATCAAGATCAGAAATTGCAAAAGCCGCTTTCTTAGAGTCGGCGCAGATTTTTTTTACCTTTAGTTCTATTTCCTTCATAAGACAAAGAGACTATTTTTTAATTGAAAAGCAATTGGTAGCAGAAAAATTATTAGAGCAACAACAAGCGCAGTAAGCATTAAATTTGAATCATAATCTATGGTTTTAATTAACCCTAAATCTTTTGATGATCTCTTATTTTCAACCCTTGCCAACAATGAATAAATCATCTTACAGGCAAAAGCAACTAAAGTAACGGTGTTTAAAACAAAAATTATCCCTGAAAGAAATAACTCTTTTTGAAAAAGAACTTTGATAATAAAGAATTTTTCGAACATACCAAGAGCTGGCACAATTCCAGACAGGTTAAGAATGGCAAAAATTAATAAAGAAGAAGTGATTTTAAGATCATAAAATAGGCTTTTAAGGCTTTTAAATTCTGCCTTTGATAAATATAAAATGAAGTTTGATAGGCACAGGAAAATTAAGGTGATTGATAAAGAAAAAGATATTAAAGGCAAAAGCACCTTTCTTCCATCAAAAGCAGCGAAGATGAAAATTGCAAATAAAGTGAAGATAAATTGGTTAAAGAAAAGATAAAAAAATACCGACTTTAGATTTTTACTAAAAAGCAAAAGAGCAGATGAGATCAATAAATTAAACAAAAAAACCCATTCAAAATAAGAAAAGCCAATTTCTGAAATAATTTCTGAAAAAGCACTAAAACCAAAAACAAAAATTAATATTTTGATAAAAATGTAAAGAGAACTGAAGGCAATTCCTAAGAAAAACATCGCATAAATTTCTAAAGAATCGAAATTAATTTTACGATAAAGCAAATAAGATGGCATTAAAAACAACAAAAACAAACTTCCTAAATATAAAACCAACATGGCAATTTGCTTTGATTTATCAAGAGTTTCCGCAATTGCCATTTCAGAAATAAAATCAATTTTTCCAGCAAATTTATAAGTTAAAACCGCTGCAAAAAATAAAAAAACCGCCTCTAAATAAAGCAGAAATGTTAGAAAGTAATTTAGCTTTAACTTCTCTTTGTATAAAAATTTTACTGCAAAAAAGTAACTAAGAAAAAGCAGCGCATTGTAGAAAAATAAAATTGTTAGAAGGTTTCTTGAAATAAGGATTAAACTAACTACAGCAATGATTGCAGCAAAAAATAATTTAAAATCACCAGAGTTTTTACTTTCACTTAAACTTAAAAAACGATCCGAATAAAACGAAAAAACCACCCAAATTAAATTTAACAAAAAAAGAAAAATCAGCACCATTTTATCAATAGCAAATCCGAAAGAGAAAATTTTGGAAGATTCAAAAAATAATAAAGAAGCATTATCAGCACTTAACAAGCCAACTAAATTCATAAAAAATAAAATTGGCAAAGATTTACTAACTAAATTTACCAAAGCTTGCGAACCTTCAAAAACCTTAATCAACAGGCAGTTGGCAAGTGGTATTATTGAAATTAGAAATAGTAGAAATTGTGTTTGTGACATTTGTGAATAAATGTTAAAAAACTATTAAACAAACTCGTTATCCTTGTGCCACTTGTGGCTCGAGGATCTCATTATACTTAACTTCCCAATGCTGTTCGGGTTTTGCAAACCCGACCTTTCGTTTGCTAAAATTTTAAATTTTCTAATTTTTATAATTTTAATAAACATAATACCAATTATCACAATTAAATATACATTTGAGCGAAAGATTTTTGAGGATAAAATTTAGAAGAAAAACCGCCTGTATCAGGATATACAGAAGGTTTTTTTTCTAAATTTTAGACCAAAAAGATGAAGCTTAAATGTATATTTAATTGTGATAATTGGTATAAGTTGGCATTGCAAATGCTGACCGTCACAGGAACTCGATTCCCGCGTTTGCGGGAATAACAAAATAGGCAAAAGAAACCATTTCAGGCACCTTTAACATACAAAGCAAAATCCAAAGATAAATTATTCGTTACCGCCAAAGCAAATATTGAACCATACGCAGCAGCAAACAAAAACCAGAAAGACAATAAATAAAATTGATATTTCTTAGCACACAAATCAGGCATTTCTTCTTCACCACCAGAACCTTCTGCAACATTCTCAACAAAAAATGAAGAAATCAATTTAACAGCAAAATTAATCTGAACAAAATTTGAGGCCACCAAAGCAACTAACAAAAAAAGCTCAAACCCAATATTCATAGAGGCGCAAGCCAAATACCAATTAGCAAAAAATAATATGCTTAAGGGAAAACCAATTATGAAAAAAAGAAATAATTTTATTGGCAAATCCAAGCTAAAATATTTTTTTCTAATCAAAGAAATTTTATCAATTTCAGCATTTCCAAAATTTCTTTCCAAAAATGCTGCAAAAATAAAAATTGCTAAATTTATCAGTGAGAAGTTTAAAATATAAAAAAACAGCGATTGCAGAGAATCAGTGGTTTTTAAAGCAATACAGGCAATGATGAAACCAATATTATTCAGGCAAAAATAAGCTGCTATCTTCTTCAAATTCCCCTTCTGATAAAGCTGTTGATAAAGTTTTATGGCTGAGTAAAAAATTAATATTAGTGAAATTAAAATCACTAATGGCGTGAGATCAAAACTTTTAAAAATCGCGGCTTTTCCAAAAACAAAATAGATAAATTTTAAAATTACAAAAATTCCGATATTAGTTTTGATGAATAGAGAATCGACGGCTAGAAATCTTGCCATTGAATCAGTTCTGTTAAGGCTTTTTAAATGAAGTTGCGTAGGAAAAAACTTGATTAAAAAAGCCGCTAATAACAGCAATAATATTAACTCTAAAAACCATTTATTTTCTATTATTTGTAAATCTTGGCTAATTTTGCTAAAATTTAAATCACCAGAAACTAAATAAATTACCAAGAAGCAGAACAGAATTAGCAAGGATGCAGCAGCATTAGAGCAGAAATATTTGAAAGAGGATTTGGCAATTTCAACATCATTAGAAATTGCTGAAATGGCAAAAAAACTACCAAAAAAACTACCAAAAAAACTAAGGGCGTAAATTTCTAAAAATACAAATAAATTCAATAAATTATTGCTGGTGAAAATGCCCACCAAAGCAAATAAATTAAGTAAATAAACTGAGTAAAAAGTTTTTTTATTATTTTCAGACAAAGACTCTTCAATGTCGCCGCGATAATAAAATAAAATTACTGTTTTTAGAAAAATTATCAGAGATAAAAAAGAGATTCCAACTATGTCTAATCTGAATTCAAGAGCTATGGAAATTGGTGATAATTCAAAATCATTGCCAATAATTTTATAGGCAGAAACATCTAAAAAAGCTTTACCAATAAAAAAAAGCAGCAAAGCACTTGAGGAAATGGCAATTGTAAAAGGTAGAAATTTTCTATCTAATAATTGACAAAGAAGAGAGGCGAGTAAAGGAAAAAAAATAATCAGGTAAATGTTGCTAACTGCGCTCATTTCATTTCATTAAAGCCACGAATTCTTCAAATAAATAAAAACTATCATCTGGCCCCGGGGAGCTTTCTGGATGATATTGCACTGAAAAAGCTGAACCAGCTTTTAATCTCAAACCTTCAACAGTTTGGTCAAAAAGTGAAATGTGAGTAATCTCAGCATTTGCTGGAATTGATTTTTCATCAACGCAGAAGCCATGATTTTGGCTGGTTATTTCAACTTTTTTAGTTTTTAAATTTTGCACAGGATGGTTTGCGCCGCGATGACCTTGATGCATTTTAGCAGTTTTTGCGCCAATTGCCAAAGCCAATAATTGATGACCTAAACAAATTCCAAAAAGTGGAGTTTTATTTTTTAGAATCTCTTGAATTACAGGAATAGCATATTTACCAGTTTCAGCCGGGTCTCCCGGACCATTTGACAAGAAAACGCCATCAGGTTTATGAGACATAATTTCTTTAAAATCAGCTTTCGCCCCCACCACTTGCACATCGCAACCCGCTTGCGTTAAGCAGCGCAAAATATTCAACTTAGCACCATAATCAACAGCCACAACTTTGAATTTCTTTTTTACATCATGATTGTAAGAATTTTCTGGCTGCTGCCATTTTGCCTCATCACTCCAAGCATAACTTTGATTCAAACTGGCAATTGAAGCAAGTTCAACACCATTTAAATCAGGGGATACAGCAATTTCAGCAATTGTTTTTTTAACCAAATCTTCGCTAATTTCATCTTGGTAAATAATGGCAACAGTCTTAGCACCTTCTAATCTAATTAATTTGGTAATTTTTCTAGTGTCAATTCCACAAATTCCAGTCAGATTATTTTTTATCAGCCAATCATTTAAATGCGATTCAGAGCGGTAATTAGAAGGCTGCGTAATTGGTTCACGAATAATCAACCCACAAGCTTTAGGGTTTTTTGATTCAATATCTTGAGCATTAGTTCCAATATTTCCAATATGTGGAAATGTAAAATTAATAATCTGCCCCGCATATGACGGGTCTGTAAGAATTTCTTGATAGCCCGTAATTGCAGTATTAAAGCAAATCTCACCTTTGGTTATTGACTTCTTGCCAATTCCATAGCCATAAAAACAAGTGCCACTAGGGAAAATTAAGACAGCATTTTTTGCCACCTGATAAAAGTTGTTGGAATCTTTCATGAAATTTGAAGCTTAAATAGATTGAATTTATGAAAGGAATTTTGACTGATAAATCTTCAATAACAACTGTTGAGTTAAAAAAATTTGAGATATTTTTAAGAGACTTTTTCCAAACACAGTTAAATCACCCGCCTGACTACTAAAGCAGTAATCTACCCTCTTTTAGCCCTCTTTGAAAAAGAGGGTGGATCAATCGCGTCAGCGATTGAGACGGGTGATTTAACCTAGCAAGATAGGATGACCACTGGTCGGGCTTTACAACAAATGCTGGTCGGGTTTTGTAAACCCGACCTTTTGTTTGCTAGAATTTTAGATTTTTTAACTTTTATAATTTTAATAAACATAGGTCGGCATTACAAATGCCGACCAGCACCTCGCCTTGCATTAAATCTTCTCCACTGCTGGTTGCGGTTCTAATGCTGGTCGGGTTTTGCAAACCCGACCTTCCGTTTGCTAAAAATTCAATACCAACTCTTCACCAAAATAGGCGAATTAGAATTAGCCGAAGACCATTTCCAAAATTCAGGCCTTTCCACATAACCCTTAGCCACCGGATTATTGTGAATATAATTAATTTTCTGCAACAAAAACCTCTCACTCTCCAACATCTTCGGCTGATTATCCTCTTTCCAAAAACCATAACTCCCATCTTCATTTCTAAATAAAGGCAAAATATTAGGCTCAAATTCTTCAATATTTGCGATTAACTTTTTAGCCGTAAATTTCTTAAAATCCCTAAGAAAGCCAGTCATATCCGGCGATTTCACAATCATATGCATATGATTAAGCATAAAAACATAACTATAAACTTCTAAGCCTTTGTGATTTTGAAAATAGGCAATTGAATCAGCTAATATCTGCCAACGATTATGACGATCAAATATGTAATACCAGTTTTTGATGGTTGGGGTTACGAAATAACAACATTGATTATTGGGCTTGTGAATGCGTTTTATGGGCATTGGGTTTGGTGTTTGTGGTTTTTGTAAACAGCGAAAATTAATATAAATTTTATCAAACAAAAGATCGGCATTACAAATGCCGACCAGCACGAACGCGTAAATTAACTCCCGAAAGCACTCAAATGCTGGTCCTTAATGCTGGTCGGGTTTTGCAAACCCGACCTTTTGTTTGCTAAAATTTTAGATTTTTTAGCTTTTATAATTTTAACAAACATAGGTCGGCATTGCAAATGCCGACTAGCGCAGGCTTATACTAGATTTGACTGAAACAAGTCTATTTCTTGCAAGTGCAGTTTTGGCTTCTGATAAAAAGATTTTCTTTCCACTAAAGCCTTTACAGCAACTTCTTTTCCATAAAAATCATCAAAATCTTTTGTTGTTCTGCCTTCTGAAGGATAACAAACCAGATCGCGACATTTTTTCGGAAAATCAGTAAGGCGTATTTTCATTGAATCACCTTTGCCACACTGCATGCTAATAATTTTGCCTTTAAAACTATATACTTCTCCGCCATAGAAGTCTGGCAAGATTTTTTCATCTTCGCTTAAATAATTCTCAAAATTATCAATATTTATTTCTACCAACTTAGTTTTAAAATTTTTCTCTGCACTTATTTCTATTAATAAAAGTTCATTTTCTACAAAAGGGTGTAGAGCTTTTTTAAAGTTACCAGATTTTATAATTTTATGAAGTGCGACAGAATATTTTTTTGGAAGATTATCATCATGAATAAGCTTGGCTCTTTCTAAAAACCAGTGGGTAATCTAAAAACTTTACATAAAATAAATGATTCAATTCACAATCAATAAAATCATTTATGAACATAGAGCAATTATTCTCCGCAGCCTTGGGTATTGTAGATCCTTGG
>Ga0214919_10011654_pt1 | contig 10942 bp, 11 predicted proteins | sample LL1503_MetaG_FD_177994 | JGI IMG/M metagenome (GOLD analysis project Ga0214919, IMG submission 177994) | Freshwater microbial communities from Lake Lanier, Atlanta, Georgia, United States - LL-1503 | ecosystem: Environmental > Aquatic > Freshwater > Lake | place: USA: Georgia | collected...
AGTCTTGATAGAATGACACCTGATGAGAAGTTTTTTAAAACTCTGCCGGCATTAAAGGCAGCTTAACCACCTCAGAAAAATCACTTATAAATTAAGAAAAACTGTTCAAACAAACCGAACCACTTCTCAGTACGGTCGGCCAGCGCTTGCTACTAGTAAAACCCATAAATGCCAGTTCCAGGGTGGTCGGCCCATTGGATCAAAGACTTTTGAGGATAAATCCACGATTAGTAAAGTTCATCTAGTTCATAGTCGAGAAACTTTATAAAAGAGCACAGAGCGCCAAGCGATATCGGTTCGTCTAAGACATTTCTTCTTTGAAACTTTTGTTAAATCGATCAATGAACGCGTTCATAACTTTACTGTAGGTTCCGCAGTTTATCGCAGACTTTATCTATCATTTCAGTGATAACATGCTCCCAGGTTTTTAGATTTAATCCGGATAGATTTTCCCGCTTGATATGAAGGACTGGCCTAGTCATGTCGGGAATCGATATTTGATTAAAGGGTATATTCATCAACAACTCTCTATGTGGACCAATATCCGATATGTAAGATTCATCGGCAAAGAATACACCCTCAGATGCAGCATTATATGAGTTTTCTATTCGTGTTGTAGAAATATAATACTTGGTTTTCCGCAGGTATTCAATTACATCACATCTCGGGAGGACACCCAACGCTATTATATTATTATCATTTCGCAAGTCGTTAGGAATAGTCTTTTCATCGCCGATTATGATCAATTTTAATTTGCCGTCTATCCTTCTTAGCATTTCGAAAACATAATAAGAGTCTTTAAGTGCTTTGTAACTGTAGGTCCCAAGAACGGTAGCGATACTATCTTTAATCTGCACATCCTTATTCTGCAAATAGATCAATTCGTCGTTACTGCCATTAACGGACAAGAATGACTCTTGATTTTCTTTCACATCAATCAAACCCAGCGAATAATTAGATTCGGCAGAGATAATATCAACATTTTCGAAATTATGCGTAATTCTCCAACCTAGATAGCTTAATTTGAGTCGATCAAACAGAGGCAAAGGAATACCTCGCGAACCGAGTGGTAAAACATTGCTTAAATGGAACCAGTTTATTTTTCCAAACGGTGCGTAGACAGGTACACCATATGAATAGTAAAAATCTGGTTGGCCAATTTCATCTCCTATATTATCCAAATACACGCAATCATTAAATATTCTTGAATATCTAGGTTGGGTCGCAAGGAAGAATTTATTTTTTGGAAATTCACTTATTAAAATTTCACAACGAGGATGAATCACGAACCAAGCACCACCGTTTTCATTAAACCACCTTGCATATTCATAAAGACGTTTGTATCCACCACCAGAATGTGAGACGGCGAAGTTTAAAAGAAAATTGTACTTTAACTTAATCATGAGTCCCTCGAAACATTATTTTTAAATGCGTCGCTAAAATCAGTAACAGCTTTAAACACCGAATCAACCGGTTTAAAGTTAGTGCTAAGAAGCTTATCAGAGTCATAAATTCGTGTAATACTCGTCTCAGAACGGCCTAGCAATCTAAGTAAAAGTGACAGCAAGAGTTTAGGCAGCGGTAAAAGCGGCAGACTTCGAGGTTTCTGACCGAGAGAGTGCAATAAAATTTCTTCAATGCCTTCAAAGTTATTTATAGGATCATCGTCTGACGATACAATATAAACGTTACCGTTTAAGGCCTCCGGGAAGATTGCCAAGTGAAGTAGAGCAGCAGCTACATTACAAACAGGAACTAAGTGCATCGGCCGCTTACCATATAGGCTGGCACGAAAGTAGCTGGCCACGCGGCTACCGCTCTTGAGCGACTTGGCCAGTTTAAGAAGATTTTTTCCACCATGGCCAATTATAGCGGTCGGGCGTAAAATACTTACGTCAAGTCCTTTGGATAAAGCCCCGAGGACACGTTGCTCTAGCGCCCACTTTGTTTGCTCATAAGGTGTTAGCGGTTCGCAAGGGGTCGATTCAATCACTCGTGATGACATGGTCGCACCCACAACAACAGCCGTAGAACAATGCACCAGCCTTGCCACTTTGGAGTAGAGGCATGCCTCAATGATGTTGTCGATTAGGCAAATATTTTCGGCTTTACTTGTACCTGACATGTATGCCAAATTAATCACAACATCGCCAGGAGCTAGGGCTTCATTAAGTGATTTTATATTCAAAAGATCTACCTGAATCCAAGTAACCCCTTCTTGAGTAATATCGATATCAGATGGTATGATTCGCGCCAATGCTTTGATAGGCATAGGGAAGTTCCCAGCGGCAATGAGACATTTACCAAGAAAGCCACTTGCCCCTAAAATTACCAAAGATGACACCATTTTTTTACTCCAGAATCATTTCTTTTAAAGAATTTTCATTTTAGGGGAAACTCAAGCGAATAGGTAAGATCTTAATTGTCGTTACTTCAATATTAGAAAAATCTATTTTAAGGATGATCCCTTTTACCATTTCTAATAATCCCCTACTGGCTCAAAATACTTGCTATTCAGGCCCACTTTAAGTCGGTAACACCGAATTTTTTCTAGCTGATACCGCAGAGGTTGAGAAGTGGTTCGGTTTGCTTGAACAGTTTTTCTTAATTTATAAGTGATTTTTTTAAGATTAATTGGACAGTATCATAGCCTCAGTTTGATCCAGGTGTAGGTAAATTCCAATGCCGAATAGCATCTTGAAGACCCATTCCATCCATCATCTATTTCTTTAGCAGAGACAGCCCACCCCAAGCGCTGACCTCTTTGGAGGTGAATTTGATCTCAAAAGCATCGGTATTAATCATTGCTTACATCCTAATAATAGGTAAAACATTGAATTATTTGAATAATTTCTAATGGCGGCCATTAGAAATCTCAAAAAACAAATCAGCTTCTTAAGCCTCATAATACGATATTATTTTCTAATGAACTTTCTCGGATCATTTTTTTGCGCTCAGCAATCCCGCTTTGCTGAGCGCGCTTTCTAAAAAATCATTTTCCAATGCGAGTTGCCCTATCTTGGCGTGCAGGATCTTTAAATCAACCGGTGGGGTACTTAGATCACCACCAAACACTTGTGCAGATCGATCCACAAGCTGTTGCTTCCAATCTACGATTTGATTGGCGTGAACATCATATTTATGGGATAGTTCCGCTAGAGTTTTATCGCTTGCGATTGCTTCTAATGCCACTTTTGCTTTAAATTGGGCTGAGTGGTTTCTTCTTGGTCTTTTAGCCATGCTTTCTCTCTTCTTTTCGGCTTTTTAAGCCTTCTAAAATAACAGAAATTTCACTTAGTGACCTGTTCTAATTTTTTAAGCCACTTCTCTCTTGACAAATTAGTTAACTAAAACCAAGAATTCAAGTAGCCAGTATATTAATCTCGTTGTTATTGCAAGACGGTACTAACCGGATGCTTACGCCACTTCTCTCTCTCCGTGCATATAAGTTTCACTCTTAACACAAATCGACAATTGAGTCTCTTGTAGGAGTACGTTTTGAAAAAAACAAATTAATTCAAGATTTTTAAGTGATTAGCTGCCGATAAGCTAAAACCCATGACCGTGTTGAATTATCTTCGCTATAAACACAAGTGAGGCATATGCATAATATGCGGATGTAACTGCAACGCCATAATTTCTACCACCTTTAAACCTTAGCCCATAATATAAAAATAAAAAGTAACCAAACTGATTTATCCGTTCCCCACCGATTAAAAATACGGCGAAAAATAGTGGCGCAAAGAATGATATGGTCTCCACTTTATCTTTTGAGTAGTAAATTGAGAGCAAGAAAAAAACAATTAATTTCCAAGTACCCACTAGCCCTAATTGATGACCCTCCATTTCACCTCCAGAATAATCAAAAAACTTCCTAGATATTTGATCACTCATTAAGTAAAGAGGTATGCCTATAAAAAGTGGTAAAAAGAAAATCAGCCGCGAATGTATTCTACCCTGGAATATTTTAGTCAAATAAGTGGCAAAAATTGAAGCATATAGAATAATAATTTGAACGTGCGCAACTACTGCTAATACAAAAAATATATAGAATTTTTTCGAATTAATATTAATAAGGGAGAATGATAAAAGTATGAAACCGAATTTCAAACGCTCTGCTGGAAAGTACAGCACCAATAAATAATAATTCGTCAAAATGATTATTAATGCCACATAGAAAGAGGCTCCCCATTTTTGAAAAAGAGAGAGGGCTGCATATGCAAGAACACTGTTACTAATTGCAACGAAGATATTTTGATCTACATAACTGCCAACTAGCCAAGACAAGAAAAAATGAACAAGCTCCTCAGAGTTGGTTTTAGTTCTATAGTAAATAAATGCATCGAATAAGTCCATATCCGATAGATTTTCATATACTGCCCGATAGACTTCCTGGTCCCCACCTGTATAGTAATCAAAAAATACTAAGGACAATACAAAAACAAAAACAATAGAGGTAAACTTCTTAGTGAAAATTATTAATTGCATGTTTTAAAATTTCTCTTTATAGAAGCATTCTACTTCAAATGCTCAGAAACTAATCGAGCCATTAGACGTCCTCTGTAAAAATGGCGATCGCTGCCACCAAGGCAGACAAGGCGATGATGTTGGAGTACTCTCTCAATGAGAAAATTCTACTTCTAAATCCAGTTATCCTCAGGGGGGATTACCCTCCCACCCAAAGATTCGAGCCAATGTAGTATCAAGACGGGTGATGTCCGCGTGAATAAAACTATTTGCTCCAGTCCAAATGCTCACCATCATTTACTCAATTAATTGGACAGGATCATAGCCTCGGTTTGATCCAAGTGTAGGTAAATTCCAATGCCGAATGGTATCTTGAAGGCCCATTCCATCCATCATCTTCTTCTTCAGCAGAGACAGCCAACCCCAAGCGCTGACCTCTTTGGAGGTGAATTTGATCTCAAAAGCATCGGTATTAATCGTTGCTTACTCCCTAATAATAGGTAAAACATTGAATTATTTGAACAATTTCTAATGGCCGCCATTAGAAATCTCAAAAAACGAACTGGGTTCTTAAGCCTTATAATTAAAAATTATTTTCATTAACTTTCGGCTTATTTTTAGCTAAATTTTTCGAGCACCCACCCTAAAAATTTTTTAAAAACCTAGTGAGAACTCCTATTAAAACTTCAATAGAATTTATAAATCATGCATCTATTATCATTAAGGGTGATGCTATTTCAATTCTTAGTGATCCTTGGTATCAAGGTAGTACTTTTCATAAAGGGTGGAGTTTGCTGTGCGAAACATCTGATAATCAAATATTAAATGTTTTGAATAAAGTCACCCATATTTGGATATCCCATGAGCATCCTGATCATTTTTCTATTCCATTCTTTAGGAAATTTTCGAAGCACATAAATGAAAAAAAAATAAAGATTTTATTTCAAGATACAAAAGATAAAAGAGTTGTTCAGTTTCTTGAAACGCTATCATTTGAATATGTTGAGTTAAAAGACAATGAGGATTTTAAGCTTGATCAAACATTCTCAGTTTCTTGTATCAAGGATGGCTTTTATGATTCAGCTCTTTTAGTGACTAATAAAGATGAAAAAATTCTTAATTTAAATGATTGTGATGTAACTAATGCAAATAAGGCTAAACAGATTTTTTCTAAAACTGGCGAAATAGATGTATTACTTACACAATTCAGCTATGCTGCATGGAAGGGCGGCATAGCTAACAAGAAATGGAGAGCTCAAGCCGCTTTTGAAAAGCTTAACACAATAGATTTACAGATATCAATTCTCAGGCCTAAATTTGTAATTCCATTCGCTAGTTTTTTTTATTTTTCTAATAGAGAAAATCTTTATCTTAACGACTCAATAAATAAACCCAGTGATGTTGTTGATAGATTTAAAGAATCCAAAGCAAATATAATTGTCATGAAGCCGAATGATTCTATTGGAGGTGATTTTGAGGATTTTTCAAATAAAAGGGCAATAGATTTTTGGGATCAACAATATTCTGAAATTAATAAAAAAAAGGTAAACACTTATGAATTAATAAATTATGAATCAATTAATCAAAGCTTTATAAACTATTGCAAAAGAATATCAATTAAAAACAATATGAGCTTTATTAGAATAATTAGATCAATAAGTCCAATACCTTTTTTTAATTCAGTTATTGTAAAAATATTAGATTTAAATATTACAATTAAATTTGACTATGTCTCAAAAAAAATAGAGCAGACTACAGATGCCCCAATGATTTGCCTCAGTTCTGAGTCGCTTAATTTTTTATTCAACAACAGTTTCGGTTTTGATACTTTGACTGTGAATGGCTGTTTTGAAGAGGGGCGAGTTGGTGGTTTTGTAGCCGCTACTCGCAGTTTGGCTATCGAGAACCTAAATATCTTAGGCATCTGTATATCCCCGAGTATTATCTTTAACTATTCTATAATTAAATTGTTTACCTTACGTTTATATCGTGTCGCCAGGAAATTGTCATCTTAATGCTAGATATTTTTAGCATTACTAAGTCTGATTGACCTCCTCCCAAAAAAGTACTGTGTTTTAAAACTAGAGCAATGTTGCTTTTGACTCACTTAATTATGGAGAAAACGCGATGAAAAATCCCGTTTTACCGCTGTAAAAGTCTTGTTCATTTTCCATTTTAAAAATTAAAGCGGAGTTTTTTTGTCTACCGTAGGGCTGAAAAAGCTTTTGAAGTAATTTCTTCTACTGTACCTAGCCCTTCTATTTTTCTGTATTTTGGAGCAGTAATTTCATCATCTGTGGCTGTGCTATTTGCCAAAGAAGAGTAGTATTCAACCAATGGGCGCGTTTGGGAGTTATAAACTTCTAGGCGTTTACGCACGGTTTCTTCTTGATCATCGTCTCGCTGAATTAATTCTTCACCAGTTAAATCATCCTTACCAGTAACTTTGGGAGGATTGTAGCGTAAGTGATAGGTTCTCCCAGATGTCAGGTGCACTCTTCGGCCACTAATTCTTTCAATAATGGATGCGAATGGTACATCGATTTCTAACACATAATCCAGCGGCACTCCTGCGTCTTTCATTGCCTGCGCTTGCGGAATGGTTCTTGGAAAGCCATCGAATAAATAACCGTTCATGCAGTCTGGTTGCGTTAGCCGATCTTTGACGAGGCCAATAATAATGTCATCCGAAACGAGCCCCCCAGAATCCATCACCTTTTTAGCTTGTATACCAAGTGGGGTACCTGCTTTAACAGCTGCTCGCAGCATATCACCTGTTGAGATTTGGGGGATTGAAAATTTCTCACAAATAAATTTTGCTTGCGTGCCTTTGCCAGCCCCAGGAGCGCCTAGTAAAATGAGTCTCATATTTAATTTTTCCAAATAACTAATAGATACATATTAACTGCTTTTCGGATGAAGTTCATCCCAATTTTGTTGAGCGCGGTATAAATCCTCTGGGGTATCAACACCAGCGGACGGAGCCTCATGACTTGTAACAATTTGAATCTTATAGCCATACCAAAGGGCTCGTAATTGTTCAAGCGATTCAGCCAGTTCAATGGGCGCTGGCGAAAGACTAGTAAAAGCCCTTAGGAAATGACTTTGATAGGCATATAGGCCAATATGGCGTAGACAAGGTACTAGCCTTTGCGCAGGATTGACTACAGATCCAAAATCTCTTAAAAAAGGGATAGGCGCTCTTGAAAAATACAGCGCTTGCCCGAGGTGGTTGTGAACAATTTTGACGATATTCGGATTTTGTATATCCACTTCGTCCCTCAGAGCAACACCAACTGTAGCGATAGCCGCGCCGGGTGAGTCTTGTAAAGCCTTTGCCACTAAGTTGATGAGTTCAGGTGGAATAAAGGGCTCATCACCTTGCACGTTAACCAGCATAGCGTCATCTGGTAATTGCAGTATTTCTACGACTTCACTCAGGCGATCAGTTCCCGTGAGGTGCGTTGATCGTGTTTTGAGAGCCTCAATTTGGTATTGTTGACAGACACCCAAAACCTCATCCGAATCGGTTGCCACAATCACGCGCGAAGCCTGGCTTTTTTGGGCTTGTTGCGCAACTCTTACAATCATTGGCGCGCCACCAATATCAGCGAGGGGTTTGCGAGGTAGTCGCGTGGAGGCGAGCCTAGCTGGGATGACCACGATAAACGGTGGAACGGGGTTAACTGTTGTGGAGCTCATTCGTTGAGGTTAGTGCCAGGGCTGAGGCTAGGAGATATTTGGCGAGCCTCTTCAATGAGCATCACTGGAATACCATCCTTCACCAAATAGGCCAGCTTATCTAGGTCGCAGATTAACTCTTGAGCTGATTCGTCATAGCTTAACTGTCCCTTACAGTTTGGGCAGACCAAGATACTTAAGTAGCGTTTTTCCATAGCGTTTTATCTTATTGAGGTAAAAACTGGCAAATCCAGGCAATGACTGGATCTGGAATTTGAGCAGTCAGAGGCACTACCCAAACTCGCGGATCAGTCAGATCCTGACATTTTACGGCATCTTTTTCTGTGATCAAAATGAGCGGAAAATCATCAACCGGATATTTGTGAAAGGGATTAGTCGAAAAGTCAAAATGATCTGGCAGGGGATGGGTTGTAATCGATAGACCAACTTGTTGGAGTTGATCAAAGAACTTTTCTGGATGGGCAATGCCCGCTAGAGCTAAGACCGGTTGATTGACCATTTCGCGCAGATCTTGCTGGTTTTTCGGATTGATTAATTGGTAAGCCTGTCCTTGCACGCATTGAATCTCAAAACTTGCGTTCGTGCTATCTGAGATTATTTGAATATCCATAGACGAGGGTATCGGGGCCGCAGTTTGTTCTTCGGGAAAATGATTTGGCGTGGGGAGTTGGTTTAACATATCGTTTTCATTCATGTTTCTGAGGTTGAGTGTGATATCTTGCGGCCTATTCGGAAAATCGCGCAGTGGTCCAGCAGGCAGCAAAAAGCCATTTCCCTCACCCCGCGCATCGCGGACCACGATTTCAATATCTCGCCCACCCTTTCGCACAGGGTTTCTTCTCAGTGCTAGATGTTGTAAGCCATCGTCACTAATCAGGAGATTACAGTTTGGGTGGTGCTCGATTAGAGACTGTGCGCAAATTGATCGTTGCTGACCAGTCCAAATAGGAATATGTAGTGGACTGAGGTGCTGGGCAATTAACAGTGGCTCATCTCCAACCTCTTTCGCTAAATCACTGGGTAGTACCTGCCTAGAATTTCTAGAGGAGCCTGGGTTACTATTTTTAGCCAAATATCCTCTCGAGATAATTCCTGGACGAAAACCTCTAGCATGTAGGGCTTTGGCTAGGGCAATGACGATTGGTGTTTTACCCGTTCCACCTACCCGAATATTTCCTACAAAAATAATGGGAATGGGTATTTCCTGGCTTTTAAATAGATGCAGTGCATAAGCCATCGCTCTGAGATGAAGGATGCCGCCGTAGATTAGCGATACAGGCCAAAGCGCCAGAGCGATTAGGTTTTTCGTTTCCCAAAATGGTGGTGCTCGAAGTTGCATAGATAACTAGTTGAAAATTAGATTAGGGATTACTTAAGCGCTGCTTAGAAGGATTATTTTTGTTATCTTGGGTTGCATAGACTACCCGATTGATATTGAGGCTACTAGCCACTTCTAGGACAAATATGACGGATTGATGACTGGCTTTTGCATCCGCCGAGATCACTAATTGGCCAGTTCCTTCAGGGCTCGTATTGGGATAATCTGGGTTCCATTTGGAACTCAACAGGGCTATTTTGGCAGCAAGGTTTTTAGAATCAATGACTTGTCCATTGATCGCGTATCGCCCATCTTTGCTAATTGCCACGCGAATATCGATAGATAGATTATTGGTAGTTTTACCGGACGCCTGAGGAAGGGTAATTGATAATTCTTGATATTGTGTGAAGGTCGTCGAAATCATTAAAAAGATGATGATTACGAGTAAAACATCGATAAATGGAATGAGGTTGATTTCCGGCGGTGTATGAGTAAGGTTACTTCCACTCAAATGATCCGTTGCGCTAAGAAGAGGTTTATATTGAAGTGACATCGGATGGGCTTATAGAGTTACTGGGTGAAATACTGAGTGAAGTATTGAAGGAGATGGATAGTGAGGCACAAAATTGGATAGTAACTGAGAAAAGTAGTAATTTATCTAAGTGGGTTACCGAAGAGGTTGTAAAGGGCTAGAATTGGAAATCAATGTTAGTCCCGTGAATGCTAAATATTTCCAGTTTATGACATGGTTCATAGGAATCATTTACTGCGGATACATCGTTTTTATGAGGCGCCGAGTGCCCTCATTGAGTTCCTGGGTACGCTCGTCAGCTTGACCCCTTAAAAGGCGCCAACCCGCAAGGGCTGGAATGGCGATTAAAAGACCAAAGGCGGTGTTATACAGAGCCATCGAGACGCCCTGGGCTAATTGTTGTGGGTTGGCACTACCACCTTGACTAGCAAAGATCTCAATCATCCCTAGGACGGTACCAAAAAGGCCAATTAATGGCGCAATAGTGGCAATGGTGGCGAGGATATTGAGATATTGGTTGAGCTTACATAGGGTGGGATTCGCTAATTCACGCATTTCCTCTAAACACTGTAATTGTCCTCGATGATTTTGACGAGCTTTGAGTCCAGTAGCTAGAATTTGTCCTAAGGGTGAAGATTTCGATAACTTGACTAAATCCTGCTCAAGGATCGGTTCATGTATATTTTCTGGTGTATTCAGTTTTACTGAATAAGTAAGTGCTTGCTCTAAGTCTTTCTCAGGGCTAATTTTTTTTCTACGCAAAAACCAGCACCTTTCCAGCAAAATAGCTAGCCCCAAGACAGAAATAATGAGCAGTGGCCAAATAGGCCAACCAGAAGAAGAGATTATTGCTAACATAGATACACTTTACTCGATTTGCCTGTGGATAACTCTGTGTAAAACTTTTCATCAAATTGTGATAA